>Ga0116166_1002637_pt1 | contig 14677 bp, 10 predicted proteins | sample AD_JPNMR2_MetaG_FD_89884 | JGI IMG/M metagenome (GOLD analysis project Ga0116166, IMG submission 89884) | Active sludge microbial communities of municipal wastewater-treating anaerobic digesters from Japan - AD_JPNMR2_MetaG | ecosystem: Engineered > Bioreactor > Anaerobic > Digestate | place...
ACTCTCGCCAAAGGGATAATTCATGCTGTTGGAATGTATGTAGCTTTTATCGTGCTTAATGTGGTAGAATGTGGCATAGTAGTCCTTTGCACCATCGCCGCTTTGGGCAAAGTATCTGTGATTAATATTTTTAACTACATCGCCAGCAAACAGGTAGGTAAAAAGCAACCCAACAGCAACAACCACTATGTATTCAGTAAATTTTTTCATATGTAGGAAAACATTTTGTTAAACAACCCTCATTTGCGTTCATCTTCAAACGCCTGCTATAACGACAATTCTGTGTTCAGCAATTTTCAGTAAAACTAGTAAAATTCCTCGTTCACACGTGTGAAATGGTTTTTAAAAATATGTACAGGCCAAAGCGCAACGTTTAACTTAGGCGGAACGTAAGCAACTGTAGGTGAAACCGCTAAATTGGACGTATGGCAGTGAAGCCTTCACCCGACCTCCCTTACTGTTATGGTTTTACAGCCTAGGCTGAACCTAGAAATATTAACTATAGCAAGTGTAAAAAAGACGAACGCGAGTAGGGGGCGGGATAGGCAATGCCTCTTGAAATCCTGGCTTAGGAAGATAAAAAACATCAAACAAAGTTTTAGTTAAACCAGTAATGGATGGTGAAGATAAGCATGAAATATTTAAAAATGATTGATAACATGCTCACCAAAAAGAAGTTTAAAGCCTTCTTTCAGAAAAACGTTGCTGCTTTATAAGCAAAAAGCCCGGACTTGCCGGGCTTTTGTCGTTTACTGTTTTCTTATGATGATATTAATTGGTGTTGACCACAACGAAAGCTTCGGCTCTCGTTTTTTACATTTTCTTTTATTCGGCTCATCGAAAAAATGATAATAAACTAATACTGTATTTTCCCCTTCATAAAAGAAATTTGAATTTGCAAGAATATCAAAATCATATTGATATTCATCTCCTGGATTTAAACTGACAACTTTCTTAGTATTTGAGAAGTCATGTAGCTTATAGGTAATTCTTTGGGGAGTGTCGTATGTAATAAATTCTTTATGATTATGTACTAATCCAATTATCCCCTCGGGATATAAGTCCAAAACAGTATTTGAGGTGTTTTTAAAGAGTAGATGTAATTTCAAAGAATCTTCCATGAAAATAGTATCAACATTAAAAGAGGCTTCCAAAAGCATTCCATTGTCAATATTGCTTACCTGACTTTCAGCGCATAAACAAATTATTTGCGCAAATATTATTGTGAAAATAAACCTTACCATCTTCTTGGGATTCTATGAATTACATGCCACCATGGCTGATAATATGAGTAACTAAATATTATGTCAGGATCTATCCCGGCAACAGTTCCGTATGAATTTAACCTACTACCTATATCAAACCCATGTTCTCGATACAAACCTTGCCTTCTGTAATTATAAGCCCACGTATTAAATTCTTCACCTGCCATTATTTGTTTAGTTAATGTAAGATTATCGTATTTCCCAGAGCGAACATCAGCACTATGCCTTCCTTCGTGGTCTGCAACAAAATACAACTTATCAAATCCGCCATTAAAAGCAGTACTGTTATAATATATATCTCCAGTTTTAGGGTCTACTGCACCAGGTTCACTACCACCATTAAATATTTTGTTGCCGGGGTCATAGGTTCCTTTAAACCCAAAGTAATCTAAAGCTCCTTGGTAATCTCCTGCATCCGTAAATGTTTTTAATATCGCATCATTATTGATAAACTTTCCTCTTCTTATAAAGTTTGTAGTCTGTTCCGGGAATAACATTACCGAGACACTGGGGTTAAATGTCCATCCCCTTTGGTCAATCTGCCATGCAGATACGTTACCGCTCCAGCTGTTAAGACTTATGTTATAATTAACGACGACAGTTCCGAAATTTGTGCTAATTGGTAAACCTGAGAAAGGAGAAAGACCTGAGGTATAACCAACGCTCCCCCCACTATTCAATGAATAAGACGCATAAACGGTATTCATACAAGTTGTGGCACCAACATAGCCGTAAACATCATTTGAACCAAAACTATACCCACTACCAGCTTGTGCACTTAACCCTCCTGGAATACCAACAACGACCGAAACCCCGATGCTTAAACCACCTGACTTACTCCAACCAATATTCGGAATTATCCATATCAACTCCCCGCTAGGATCAGTATAGATTAGCGGATTATTCAGGCAGTATGCGTACCGGTTAAAGTTCTGGGTGAAATCGGGAGCCTGTACAAAGTTATCGGGGCTAAGGAAGCGGCCCAGCACGGGGTCGTACACCCGTCCGTTCATGTTTATTATGCCGAACAGCGGCTCGTGTTCCCCGCCTTAAGCGGGACAGGCAATGCCTCGCGAAACCCTGGCGTAGGCGGTGAATTTCATCGAAGAACTTGACATGGCCTATACACTCAAAGAACACAAGGTAAAGTTAGTAAATTTTTAAAAACTAGCATGCTTTATAGCAAAATTCAGGGTACTCACCAACGGGGAAACCATTCCCCAAAGGCAATACCCCCTATTTGTCACTTCTTCCTGCACGCATCTGAAGATGCGTGCTAGCTAGGAGCCCTAACTAGTTTGACAAGTAAACTTTAGTTTTGTTAGTGGTTCTTTACACAACGAACAGGTAACCCTGACCTCTTACTAATTGAATTTTGCAAATTAACAGATTTAATATCACTACCAATACTCAAACCATATGCATTCCTTGAGTCTTTTTCAGTAGAAGCCCAAAAAGCAGTACCGCCATCTAAAGGAGTAAACGTATTCCCTAGATATAGTCCACCAAAAATTGCAGAAAATCCAGATTTTCCAGTTACTATTATTTCACTGTGAGGATCATGACCATTTGCAGATAAATACTTTAAAAGCAACTCAAACTCCTCTTTATCTGGCAAATGCCAACCTGTAGGACAAACACTCTTTGCTGTTTCCCAATTATACAGAAAACCGAATTGTGATAAATAGTTTAAGTCATTATTATATATCCAAAATTTACCCCTGTTTGGCCTGTAGGCTAAGTTTTGGGCCATCCATACTTGATCCCCAATTTGAACAACGCTATAGTTTTTCCCGTCACGAAGGTCTCGGAAAGTCCCAGAGTTATCATTCCAAATGATTTCTGAAACGGAGTCTCCTTTAAGTTCTAATGCCTCTTCATTAGGGTAAACTGTTGTGTCTTTAGACATAAGGCTTTTGTCATTAACTCTCTCTTTTTTTTACAGCTATACATCTGAAGCCTAACCAAGCCTCGGGTTTAGTATATCTCTGAATAGAGTCGTAGTGACTTTGGTTGGCATGTAGTGTAAAGTTTCCCCCTTTGGCGAGCCCCTTTTCGGTAGTCATCTCAGATACGTTACCCCAAATATCAAAAAGTCCAAGCTTATCTGGTGAGTACAACCCAATACCATTAAGTAACCCTTGGTAAGGAAAGTCAGAACAGTTTGTTGAACTATAGTTGAATAAAGGGCAACCCTTATCGTTAACGCTATCTCTAAAACCATTTTCTTTTTCTGAGGTTGTAAGGCCGTCAAGTGCTATTTTAGTCCATTCCTCTGGTGTTGGAAGTCTGAAAACAAAATCTCCTTGTCCCTGAACAGCAGTTCTCCATTCACAGAATTCAGTAACTTGTTCATAGGTTAGCCCCGTTATGGGTAGATATAGAATTGGGCAAAGCTTAGTGGATGGAATTCTTGCCCCAAGGTTTTTAACTACGTCGCATTTCTTTTCAAAAAAGCCAATAGGTTGCCCCGAATATAAAGCCATCTTGTTGTTGTACTTGGATGTTCTTTTACGGATGTACCGCCACACCTCAGAGTCAATGGTACTACTATCGGGAAGTGCCTTTTGTGCAACCTTATAGCCCTTATAGTTCAAAAGCCAGGTATAATATGAGAGCCAAGAGCCAACATCAATTTCTGTTTGATCAATAAAAACTCCGTTATCCACCTTTATTGTACCGATGGGACGATTCTGCGCTGAAGACTTTTCTATAAGTAAAAAGAATAGCAATACAACAATAATTTGAATAGTTTTTCCTGTGTGCATAGTTGTAATAATTCTTCTTGTTATTAATATCTTGCTGTACCATTTTCATTGTTATGCCTGTCAAACCAGTATTCTAATGATATATAAGAGGGTTATTTAGCTCGTATGCTACCTGTTAAAGTTCTGGGTGAAGTCCGGAGCCTGTACAAAGTTATCGGGGCTGAGAAAGCGGCCCAGCACGGGGTCGTACACCCGTCCGTTCATGTTTATTATGCCGAACTGCGGCTCGTGCTTCCCGCCTTAGGCGGGACAGGCAATGCCTCGCGAAACCCTGGCGTAGGCGGTGAATTTCATCGAAGAACTTGACATGGCTTATACACTCAAAGAACACAAGGTAAAGTTAGTAAATTTTTAAAAACTAGCATGCTTTAAAGCAAAATTCAGGGTACACACCAACAGGTAAACCACTCCCACAAGGCATTACACCCTATTTGCCATTTCTTCCTGCACGCATCTGAAGTTGCGCGCTAACTGGTTTAAGAACTTCTTCCAAAAAAACGTTGCTGCATTATAAGCTAAAAGCCCCGGAACTCCGAGGCTTTTGTTTAAATTTTACTTTTTTAAAATGTTATTGATATTTTTTAGAATTAAAATTGCCAGAATATAATTTATACTCACCCACTAATTTCGGCAATACTGATTTTGTCTCTATGTATTTTGATTGATTTTTATCCCAAATCGGAGCAGTATAAACAAATGTCGGCAAATATGGTCTTATATAGAAAGTAAAACAACCTTTTAATAATTTAAATCCGACAAGATTATTAGTGTCTATATAAATCTCTCCTGGCCTCAAAAAAACAAATTTATCTTTAAACTTATCTAATATCAATTCCGGTGTTATATCCGAAACAGTGTAATGAGTTTTAACCTCGTTTAGTGAATCTGAATAATTATTGGATAGGGATTCATATATATTCGCTAAATCATCATTTATTATTGGAATTTCATGTTTCTTATTTGGGTCTAAAGTGTCAGGAATTACTTCCCATGCGTTCAAATAGTGAGGAGAAGCCCCCAAATTTACCAAAAATTGCGTATTTGAATAATTCCCATATTGAGTTGGATTATTATTCACAAGGGTTCCACTCCTAACAAATTCGGGAAAATTATTCACACTTTGTGAAACTTTTAGAAAATACAATGCACCATCGGAGTTGTTACGATAAGTAATCTGCAGGTATGGAACACAAAAATCATTTTCAGTTAAAGAAAATGGAGGGGATTCTCTTTTCCAAAAGATTGAAAGTTCAACTGATATGCATTGCGAGAATAGATGCATACTGCTAAATAAAATTGCTATAAGTACAAACAGATTTTTCATAATACTTGCTAAAAAGGATATACAAAAGAAGCCAATGAAGTCCAACCAAAATTACTATAACCTAAAGTGTTGAAGTATGTTGGATATTGTGTTGCCAAGCCTCTTACAACATCAGGTGTAAAACTATTTAACTGTAAACCGCCTAAAGAATGTTGGTAACTGTATGCATGAAATTCCAACAAATCAATAAAACCAGGTTGAGATAAAAGACTTGTAGATTGACCAGCCAATGCTGCAAATTGTGATACATGGACAAATTCATGCCCCATAGTGAAAAACAATTGCTTTGCACTGCTAAATGCAAGGTTCTTATTAAAATAAACATTTGAATTCCCAGTAAAAACTTTATTTACTGATAGTGGAACTGTTTTGGCAGGAGCATTATTAGTGATTAATCCTGATTTACCTGTTAAGTGACTTTCTGGGACATTTTCCACGGTAAAAGCCTTCACATTATTCATTGGAGCATCTTTGTACCATGCTTTCTGAGCATCAGATAGAAATTGATCTGTAGCAGGTACTGGATCCCCTCCATTAACACCAAGATCCACACACCCTTTTTGAAAAAACAGAGATTTGCCTTTGATATTGAATCCCCCCAGAAATGCCTCCTATTAATGCGCCGCCTAATGCTCCATAGCCACCACCAATTAAACCAGCTTGCAAGCCTTGTCCGAAGCTTGCTCCTCCCATCAATGTATTACCAGCTCCACCAACAAAACCTCCTGCGAAGCCTCCAGAAGCCCCAACTAACGCCCCATTTGCTACAGAACCACCAAAAGTTGTTGCAAATCCCAAAGTTCCAGCAACAGCCTGAGTCAACCATCTGATTGCTATTTTACAACTCGATGTAAGATATTATTCTACTTTATATATCTTATTATCATTAAACTTAACTGTTTTATCAATTATTTTCATCTTTCCGCTTGAATCTGGCATTATTTCATAGAAAAGGGTCAAATAACTTGTTTTTTTACCACTTCTAAAAAATATGAATACATCAAACTTCTCAATCATCTCGTACGGCAAACTATCTCTTGCCTCACACTCGCTTTTAAATATAGAAAAATTAATTCCATCCTTAACTTTTTGATTGTTTTTTCTTAGCAAAAAGAATGGAGGCAATTTGGGTTGCTTCCCTAACAATTCCCAAGACACTCCTGATTTAAGCGTCATCACAATACTATCTGCTTCTGTATAGGATGAATCACAAGCCGAAAACAAAGAATCCTGAGATTTTAAAAAGACCTTATAATCAGAAAGCACCATCATCTTAAGGGTTAGGCGAAGCTCGCTAAAACGATTTAATACGTTATAAGAGAAAGGTGCTCTGCTAATTATCACCTCTCTTTTTTCTTTGTTTTGTGAAAAACAAAGACTTCCATTAAGTAAAATCACAAAGACAAATAGAATAGTTTTTCTCACATTTTTAATCATACAATTATTATCTGATATTATTTGTTTTACTTATAAAAAAGAGTGAATAGTGATCTAAAATTCAAATTAGATTTCCTTGATAAAAAGAATGGGAATACGTCAGAATAATTCCCACCGGATGCAAATCTTCCATTTACATATAAATTAAGCATTCCATTAACACCGAAACTTCCATCAGGATAGAATCCAGCTGTAACATCTGAAAAGTCATATGTGATGTTTCCCAGTATTAATTCACCTTCGGACAAGTTTATCAATTTTTGCCTTAAATCATCTATTCTATTTGAAATAATGTTTTTGTTATCAAGATAGTTTTTTGCCCACCTACTGTTTTTGGACAAGTATGAAGATCCATCCATCAAAAGTGGAATTGCAAGGGAGCCATCTAATCCAATAAAATGTCTATTAAATCCTTTAAACGCTGCATTCCCTGTAAAAACATTTCCTCCAATATGATAAGCAGTTGAACGTATGATATGGTTAATACTATTGTGAATTAAACCATCCTTGCCCATCAAACTAAATTCAAATTTAACATTATCTTTTATAGGAATAGTGAAATCTTTACTAATATATCCCGAAAATAAACCACCTCCAAAACCATATAAAGATTCATGTCCCACATTTCCCCAATCTACTTCATTTAATCCAACTCCATTTCCAGTCTGAGTTATTAAACTATTAACGCCCCTCTCGATGCCTTCGCCTAGCGCTGAGCCCCAAATTGGATTTATAGTAGTTAAAATACCATTCGCAGTTCCTGCTACATAAGCAGCAGTTCCTTCCCCGATATTGTCAATGCTATTCCAATTAATTGCTATATTCATTAAACCTCTCATATCTCCAGCTATAGCAAATGGAAGTAATGGTTGCGCACCAGGAATAAGAAGACAGAGAGTTGTTAATATAAAATCACCTGAAGGATCAGTATAAATTAGCGGATTATTCAGGCAGTATGCGTACCGGTTAAAGTTCTGGGAGAAATCGGGAGCCTGAACAAAGTTATCGGGGCTAAGGAAGCGGCCCAGCACGGGGTCGTACACCCGTCCGTTCATGTTTATTATGCCAAACAGCGGCTCGTGTTCATGCCCAGTAAACCCCCTACGTAAGCGGGGTACTTCACCAAAAGGCAGACTGTAGTTGGCTGGATTGCGGTAGTTGCCCCATGCATCGTAGCTAAGTTTCTGTACAAGTTTGCCATCGGTTGTAAACAGTCCTACAATGCTACCTAAATGGTCTGTGCTAACCAGAAGGGTAGTGTAGGTATCGGCCTGCTTTTCTACCACGGCCACAAGCCCGTAGGGGCTGTAAATGTAACTGCGGTCGGTAGTGGTAGTTGATACTTCACGCTCATGATCTAAGGTATAGTAACGGGTGGTTGTCAAAGAACCTTTCGTTTCTATTGTTTTAATGCGCTGCCTATCGGTTCCGTATATGAAATTTAGCGATGAAGTACCCTCCTCAATTGTTTGCACTTTCCCAAAACCGTTATAGGTTATATTTTGGGTTAAAGTGGGTATGTTGTTTGTAGCACTAGCCACTTCGGTCACCCTATACCCGTTGTAGGTATACATACCCGCATCGGATTTGAAACTGATGTTGCCGTTCTTTTCATAACGAACAAGTTTCTCAGATGCCCCCATACGTATCTTTTCAAGCCTATTCAAGTTATCGTAGGTGAAAACCTCCTGAAGGTTTAAAATGTTATCTTTACGCCAATTTAGGTTTCCTGTTAGTGGATCGAATGAGTAGCTATAACTTAAAACTAAACCTTGGGGAAGAGGATAATCACCTGGGAAAGTCTTTGAATTAATCATTGGCATGGGATTAGCAAAGGTACTGATTGCTGTTAGAAACTCATCGGAATCGTAAGCGTAATTAACGTTTAACAGGCTCCCAAGCTGATATTCAAGCGGTTGTCCTGCTGCTGTTTCTGACACATACTTCCAAATTATGCCTCCATTGTCGTTGGTTATTTGTATAAGGTTACTTTTGCTATCGTAAGTTTTATTAATAACAAATCCCGAAGGGAAGGTATGTTTTGTAATATTCCCGTATTTATCGTATTTAAAGGATGATACCATAGCCACATCCCAAATTTTATCTGTAAACTCTGAAATACGCCCAAAGCTATCGTATTTATATATTTTTTTGGTAGAGTTTAAAGAATTAGATATAGAGGAAATTAAACCATTTCCCCCACCAGAGGTTTCGTAGGAATAGGAAATGTTCTCATCGGGGCCAGAGGAGCTAACAATTCGTCCAAGTGCATCGTAGGTATAGGTATATGTATTACCCCGGGCATCTTTTTGCGATTTAAGTTTACCGGATGGGTAATAGGTGTACTCAACTTTCCCAGCACTAGGGTCAGTAATTGAGAGTTTACGTCCAAAATTGTCGTACTCAATGCTTGTTATAAGTCCATTTGCACTAATTGTTTGTACCTGTCCAGAACTATGATAACTGTATGAAATACTTCCTCCATTATCAGTAGCAGATACTAAATTGCCCAATGAGTTGAATTCTTTAGTGTACTTTTTACCATCAGGGGTAGTAGTGGTTACCTTAGTTCCGCTGTAACTGTTAGTGGTAGTTCGGCCATTCCTGCTCACGGCAGTAACCCTTCCAAAAACATCATATTTATAAGTAGTTGTAATGGCAGGATCAGTTATATAGTGTGGTGAGGTTTCGGAAATAAGTTGACCTTTAGCATTATAATTTTTTTCAGTGACAATGATACCGCTTGGGCCTTCAACCTCGGAACGGATTTCTCTATCAAGAATGTCGTAAAAGACCTTTGATTTTGGTTTACCCTCACTTATTGTTTCAATTGCATAAGCACAACCCTGAGGGGCATTGCTGGGGTTACCTATTCTGTTAATTGTTATGGTATTCCCCTCAGGTGTTTTGATTTTGACTAAACGTCCAAAACCATCATATATGTAATCAGTTTTTAGGCCATTAATTGCAATATCGTTCAAGACCACTCCTGTTCTGGGATCAATCAACTGTGAGTTTACTTGACCTAATGCATTGGTAGTTTTAATAACAAATCGATATCCACTATCATAATCAAACCTTGTAGAAGATGCTGGTTCATCACTAGCCTTTATTGTAATACCTGTTATTACTCCTAATGGATTCACAGTATAATCTTTAGTAACACCATTATCTGTTATTTCACGGATTAAGTTTCCTTTGCTGTCGTATGAAAATGAAATACTTCTTATATATGAAGTTTTACCGGAATATGTTGTTTTAACAGTTGAAGATGTTAAACGATTATACGGTCCCCATCCTCCATATAGTGCATAGTTATTTGTTGTCTCAATAGTTCTAATAGGACAACTTTCCTTTACATAAGTTGCATTACCATAACTATCATATTGGTAAGTTGTGGTGAAGGTAATATTTTCAGGGTTTTTAAACACCTCCGTTTTATCAATGAATTGTGCAAACCGCTTACCACCAAAACTTTGTAATCGGTTTGTATAAGTAATTTCACTTAACTTAGTTCCCGATGACATTACCAATGTTTTAAGTAATAAATTTAGGTAGAAAGTGGTGTTGGTTTCGAACTGTTGAGTTGTAACAATTCCAGTAGAAGAATTGCTTGCAATTACCTCTGTAAAGCCTAAAAAGCCTTTTCCAAGCAAATGAATTTTTGCCCCTTTATATAAGAAACTGGTGGTAGTAGTACCTCCAATTCCATTGGGTTGTGAAATACTGCTAACAACATACAATGGTGCAATAATATCATTAAGTGGATATGTTGCTCCAGTGCCTTTTTGGTAAATTGATGAACCTTCAGTAAGGCTTTTATAAGTAAAATTAGTTTGTCTGCCTATACCATCAACAATTGAAAGAAGTTGACGGGAACGGTCGTTACTAAAAGGTAAAATTATTGCTTGTCTAGCATTAGGTTTACCATGGTAAGGTAAAACATCAATTTTACCATCACCGTTAAAATCGGCTAAAGCATGACCGTTGTAAGATGTCCACTTTCTATCCCATGAAAAGCCAAGAAAACTTTTTTCTTTTAAGATTTGAGCAATTTTTACCCCAAAATCCCAAGTGCCAGAACTTAAAAGTTTAAACCCCCCCATGCCATCGCTAATATAGAAGTAGTAATAATTTGAGGTAGCATCTCTATTGTACGCAAGAGTTTGAAGAACATCATCGCGTCCATCGCCATTAAAGTCACCAATGAACAATGACATTAACTCATTATCATCTGGATTTGCGTTATAGAATGGGAGGTTAGTTATTGCAGGATATGAGAATTCCTTTCCTGTTGAAAAGTTAAGATTCCACTTACCTGCAGTATAGCTAAGAATGTCGGTTTTTCCATCGCCATTAAAGTCCCCTAAATGTACACTGTGCCATCTGGTAGGAAAACCACTATTATATAGCACTTCAAATTTAGTGCTCCTTGGGTTGTATGTGTAAATCGTTGAATTGTATTCCTTAGTTACTAATATGTCAGTACGTCCGTCGCCATTATAATCTAATAGGTTAACATCGTTTGGATTGTTAGAGAATACTTGTGCACTAAAATATGTGTTGCCGACCTTTACTCCAACAAAATTTTTACTTTTATCCAATATCAAAAAGTCTGATTTGCCATCACCATCAAAATTTAAACCTGCATAGATGATTGCATCTCCCTTGATAAAATCAAAATGAATATCATACTGCTCATTACGCACAAGGTTCCCATTGCTATAAAAATATGCATTCATATATTGCCTGTCGTATGAGCATGTAGCACAACATCCATTTGAATCATCGTCAGGAGGCAATACTGTTTTTTCAGAATGTTCTTTAAAAATAGCATCCGATTTTGTTAGTAAGGAATCTGGTTTAACAATAGCGTTTTGAGGTTTTAATTCATCACATTGTATGCAACAGTAACTATAAACCCCGCTCACTCGCATAAAAATATCGTAAGTTCCATTGTTGTCTATATCGGAAAGATAAAACCCCTTAAAGCCAGAAGGAAGTTTTCCACTATACTTTTTAGTAAAAGAGTGCCCATCTGCGTTGGCTTCGTAAAAAGCCCAATCTGTCCAGTTACTCTCCACTGAACTTTTATATATAACTACAACATCAGAACGCCCGTCACCTGTAAGGTCAGCATTATAAATTTGTTTATAACTCTGGGTTTCTACTAAAGCACTATATGCTGTACTATTAGCATTAATACCCTCTCTGATAAACTGAGTTGGATTTAATGAAGCACCGTCGGAACCTGTTTCACTTATTGAAGCTAAGTGGCTGAAAAGCCCGTCATGATTATAGGTAAACGAATATGAACGAGCAACTTGTCCATCGCTTTTTACGGTTATACCTTTAAGTCTCTTTTTTTGGCTAACGCTAGCTCCAGCAAAATATGTCACGTTTTTGTCTGGCCTATCCTCATAAATAAACTGGATGCTATTGTTGGCGTACTCAATTCGGTCAATATAAATTTCTCCATTTTGGTTTGTGTAAAAATAGTTAATGGAATTCCCATTTGGATCAGTGCTTTTACTTAAATACCAAGCCAGTGGTTGGGACCAATTCCCTAATGGCCGTAGACGCGAATCCTCCGTTGTTCCATAATAGTTTGTACTCCCATCCTTTGTTTTTACTTCAAACCAGTAATAGGAAACATCACTTTTCCCGCCAATTATTTTTGAAAAATTTTCAAGTTCAGTTTTAAACTCTGTTGAGTCAGCATTAATACAAATTAGCCTATTCCCATCTAAAGCTAATTTATCCATGCGGTTGAGATTTACTCCTTCCGTTATACCATCGAAATATATTGTACTTGGGACTCTAGAGATTGATGATAGACCAGATATGTTCCATCCATACCCTAAAATACCATTGCCTGATTGGCTGTTATAAATTATGGAAATATTGGGTTGAAATCCATTTACACCTCGGGGAGTGTGAATTGGTATTATGTATGAAGCGGCACCTGATGGCGTAACATTAGCCTCACCGACAGTTGAACCATACACAGAAATCGTTTGTGCAAAACCTTGTTTTGAAAATAGGAATAAAGTTAATATTAATAATAAAGTATTATTTTTCATGGTCTTAATATGTTTAAGTTATTCTTTAATTACCTTATAAGATTTTTGCATTTTGTTGCTTTTAACCACTAAAATGTAAATGCCATTAATACAATTACTCATATCAATAGATAAATCGTCTGTACCCACACTATTCCCTGAAAGCAATGTACCGCCACCGATACTATAAAGTGTATAAGAAAAAAAATCATTCTCTTGGGCGCCGTTAATTCTTAGTGTTAGTTGACCTTTGGTTGGATTGGGGTAAATCAGTATTGAAAGTTCTCCATGATTATCTATTATCGGTTCAATTTCTCCTGTCTTTTGTTCTGTATTAGTGCTGTCACTTTTTGAAGATTTTTTTGAACTTAGTAAAATACATAGTCGTTCAATCCTATTGCCTGAATTGTCATATTCAAAAGTATATTTTTTGGTGGGTATGAAAAAAATGCCTAAATCATTATAGTAATCTAAGGGATATTTAAGCCATTCTCCATTAAACCTTGGGTCTTGTGGACCTGGTCTTGGGGTTAATACGCTAAACTTTCTAACATATGTACAACTTTGGCCGAAATTAACTCCGCCAGGCACTCCTATTCTATCAATTTCTTGCCCATTTTTCAATAGTCTAATTTGATCATCGCCGGAGAAATCAGTTATAGTAAGGTTGGTTATAATTACTTTACTTGTAATTTCCACTGATGCATTTGGATTACCTATAGCAAAGGTTTCACCTGATGCTAGTGTACCACTTAGGTTATAATAGTATACGAATTGTCCATTTCCGTTTAGGTCTCTCTCTAGCCTATAACTTGCAAGATCTACAAGTTTCCCTGTTCCGTTGTATAGTTCTATAGCTCTATTGTTTCCAGAGCCATGCACATATTCAGATATTATTAAGTCTGAGATTTGTGCTTTAGTTAACAATGATAACGATACAACAAAGCCTGCCAAAAAATACTTTTTTTTCATGATGCAAAATTTATGTAAGTATATAATTATCTTGATATTTAAAAACTTTAAACCCTTTTCAATTTGTTTAATAAAATCTGTACAAATATAATTATTTGTCAAACAATGTCAAAAAGTTTGCAAAATTTTCTAACTCACCTAGCCCGAATACAGTATTTAATATAATTTGACTATAGACCCATATCAATTCGATTTTTGGGGATAAATCAAAATTGAGCAGGACGCTTCTATGCTAATATGCTTTGTAGTTGAGCAAAATAATTTCACTTTTTAGAACAACTATTCTGGATTTCTTCAAACTTGGCATAACTCTTATACTAAAATTTCTTTTTTTGAAACACAAAGACTGGTTAACTTAAATAGGCATTAAGGAGAAATAGATTGGTCAATTGCTATTGAATTCATCTAATTCATTCAATGGATTGTGCCCATAGCATGCCTTTGTGGCATATTTGCTTGATTTAGAAGGTTAAAATTAAGATTATAAATGGATTAATGAAACGTAAAAAGGAATTAATCAATCACCTCGCGAAACGAGAATCCCAGCTTAAGCAGGTTGTTTGGTCTTACCAATTCAACCAGCTTTTCTTCCGGAATTAGCTTCAGGTTTTGGTTGGCGCTGAAAATATCAATTTTTTTCAGACGCATTTCCTGCGCAAGCATTGCAGCCCGGTTAAACCCAATAATAGGGAGCAGGGCTGTGGTTATGGATGGATTAAACATCAGTAGCTGAGCCGATTTCTCGGAGTCAATCTCAATGCCATTGAGTAAATGGCTTGCAAGGGCTTGGTTGGCAGCAATCAGTAGCTTTATGGAATCAATCATGGCGTGTCCAATGGTTGGCAGGTA
>Ga0116166_1002645_pt1 | contig 14651 bp, 13 predicted proteins | sample AD_JPNMR2_MetaG_FD_89884 | JGI IMG/M metagenome (GOLD analysis project Ga0116166, IMG submission 89884) | Active sludge microbial communities of municipal wastewater-treating anaerobic digesters from Japan - AD_JPNMR2_MetaG | ecosystem: Engineered > Bioreactor > Anaerobic > Digestate | place...
AAAAAAAATATGGTGTTGAAGCCAGAGAATTGATTGAAACACTTTTGGAATATTGATTACAAATAAGAGGAGGTGAGAGTATGATAAAAAAAATACTAATATTGGTATTTAGTACTTTATTTTTGATTAATCTTGCTTTTGCTGATGAAATTAAAGAGGAGAAATCTATTCCTAACCCATTGTTAGAATTAGTGCAGTGGACACAGGAACAAAATGTTGGATTAACTTGTTTTTATGACATTGATAAGAAGGAATATTTATTGGGTGCAAAGTGGCAATTTTTCAAATCAGAACATGATTGGTTAATGGCAGGGTTGTTTGCAACTGAAAAGCCATCTATTGGTGTAGCAATTGGTTTTAACTTAGGGAAACTAATTGAGAAGATCAAAGGTCAACCTATGGTATATCTTAGATATTTAGAAGTAGGATATGCTGGAACTTGGTTACTTGAAGATGGTAAGTATGTAGATGGTCTGTATACTAATGTGATTAAGATTGAATTTTAGATGGTTTAGTGAAAAATGAATAATGCATTTTTTGAAATAAGGAGGTACTAAAATGGTAGATTTTATAAGTTTAATTGTTGGATACACTTTTCTAGGATTTGTAATAATGCAAGTTACAGAGATAATAAAAAAAATAATTAATAATTATAAGGAAAAGGAAACGTGGATACCATTCATCCTTGCGTTATTTTTTAGCTATGGATGTGGTTTGAATTTAATTCAAACAGCGATGATTTATTTAGGTATTGAGTTAAGTGTTAACGTTTATCTTGATATGTTTATTACAGCTGTTATATTATCACAAGGTGCTAATTCTGTTTATGAATTAATAGATTATATTAGTCAGTTGAGAGCAAAGAGATTAACAAAATGAAATGATACAAATACTAGAACCTAAGCCAGAACAAAAATTAGTTGCTGGTGAGGTTGTAAAGATTATTTGGGATAGTACTGCTGAATATGGTTTATATTATTTATATTACAGAACGGCAGATAGTTCCAATTGGTTATATATTGGTTGTACCACAAAAAAAGAATACTACTTTACAGTTCCTGCCATAACAGGTAATCTTTATTTTAAAGTTGTTGGAGCTAAAAGTAATGTAGAAACTCAAATAGGTGTTTGTCTTGAAAATGCTGTTATTTTGTATGATGTAAGTAGTAAATTATATAACGCTATTTCAAACACATCAGCAGATAGAATTTCTGTTATTGATAAAGATGAATATGCTCTGATAAAAGATACACGAATAACATTTTCAAATGGTTTACAATTCAATGAGAGAAGAGTTTTGGAAGATTTTATTTCTGGTGAAGAGTTAAAAGTAATGCAAGTTTATACGCCTTTTGATGTTGAAAAAATTGGAAATAATTTTGTAATTTCTGAATTTACAAATAATAGATTTTATCAAACATCTACAGATGAGGACGGATATTTTAGTACACCAAAGATTTTTACTTGTGGTTATGTTGGTATAGCTGCTGGCTTGGAATTGGGGGGAAAAAGCCCTGATAGCTTATATTGGGAAGATGATTTAGCTATAAACTATCAAGCTACAGCTAAAAAAATAAGAGGTGTTTCTAAAGAAGTTAGTATTATTCATCAAGATATATCAGGTTTGGAATTTGTTGTGCCACTTTCAAAAGATGAAGGAGAAATATTAAGAAAAACAAATATATCTGTTAAAACAATTGATAGTTATGGTGATGCTATATCTGAGGTTTATATTTCACCTCTTGATGCAACTACAAACGAGGAAGGTATATTAACTAAGACATTGTATTATTTGCAATCACAAACATTAAACATAACAGCTCAGAAAGAAGGTTGGAACCTCACGCCACAAAAAATAGAAAAAGAAACAGAAGAAGGTAAAACTATTGAGGTGACATTTGTGGGTAAAAAAACATATAGTGTACAAGTTTATGTTTTACAACAGTATAATAAAAAAGTTGATTTTTCTGTTTCTCTTGTGATTACTCAAATTAATACAGGTGAGAGGTGGGTTTATAATTTTTCAAATGGAGAATATAAGACGCCTGCAATTTTTGAAGAAGGAACATATGAAGTAAAAGTTGAAAGAGAAAATATGTTTTTCTCACCAAATTTATATATATCTTATATCAATCAAGATTCTAATAAATTCACTTTTATTTGTAAAACTTATTCAATAAGGGGACAAGTTAAGGATTTTGCTGGCAATCCTTGTGTTGGTATTTCAATTGTTTGTGATAATAAAACAGTAATGACAGACACGGATGGGAATTTTGTAATATCTGGATTACCAAAAGGACAATATGTGTTATATCCTTATGCAACTAAAGATGTTGGAGAAAAGAGTTATAGAAGATATTTTATTCCCGAAAATAGAACAGTACAACTAGAAAATGATGTATTCCATCAAGATTTTTATGAAAGGAGAACTTATACAGCAGTAGGACATTTGATAAATTGCTCCGATTACGAACCAGAACAGAATTATACGTTAGCACTATTTACAGATGATACAAGGTTATTTTATCCAGGACAACCTGTATCATTAGAATTGAATGGTGTGGATTGGGCTAGTAGGGGTTGGTTTTATTTTGCTAGTATTAGAACAAGTGGTCTTGATTTTACTATTGAAAATTTACCATCAGCAAGATATTTACTTGTACCTATAAAAATTTTTGATTCGCCAGCTCCGTTTAATAAAGGATGGACTTTTGAACCGAGTGAGAAAGAATTTAGAATAATTGATAGTAATGTCTCAGGAATTGAATTTAATATTTATTCTGGTAGTATAAGTGGAAAAATTGTTGACGAAGCTGGCAGTGGTATAGAAGGTATAAAAGTTGAGTTAGTTGGTGGTGAATATGACTACGAAGTAATTGAAAATCATTATTATCCATTACCAAAGCAAACACATACAGATGCAGAAGGTGTTTTCAGATTTGATAAACAAAGAGTGGATAATTATGAAATTTATCCCCTTGCAACAAGAGATTGTTTAGCATATTTTGCTCCAGAGAAAAAAGTAGCAAGTATTAGTAAAAATGACTTATCTTATGATGATGTAATTTTTGTATTGTATTATTATCCCCAACATCATATACGGGGTTTTGTGCATGATGAAGAGGGTAGTGGTATAAGCGTGGAGATTAGAGCAATATCAGGTTTTGAAATAAGAAATTCTTTAATTGGTAGATATTCAAATCCTTATAAACTTACATTTTCTTCGTTAGGACCTAATTATGACATTTTAGCACCAGAATCTCAGTATGTAGTATATCCTGTAATAAGTTTGTGGGATTTTAGACCAAAAAGTTACAGTATAGATTTAAGGCAAGATGTATCAGGATTAGATTTTGAGGGCTACAATTATGATGAAAATAAACCAATTCCAAAAGAAGAAGGAGCAGAGGGGTACAAATTAAGTGGTAAAGTAATTGATATATTTGGTTCTCCTATTGCTAGTATTGCTATTACTGGTTGTGGGGTAGTTTATACAAATGCAAGTGGTGAGTATCAGTTTGAAAATGTTAATATTGGTGATTATACAATTTATCCCGCCTGTTTGGACGTGAGTGAAATAGAGAGAGTAGATTATACATTTGCTGATGATGCTAGATATCAGGTTTCTGTAAGAAATAGAAATATTTCAGGGTTGGATTTTGTGGCTATTCCTAAATATTCAATTTCTGGTCGTGTAATTGATAAATATGGTAGTGGTATTGGTGGAATTAATGTTTTGTTTAATCAACATCATTCAAGAATTATTAGTTTAAATAGTAGTGGTGTAGAACTTTGGTCTTGGGATAGTGGTTTGTTTTTGCCAGTTGAAATTGAAGTACTTGGGGATACTGTTTGTGTAACTAATATGGGTAAACATAATATAGTGTTACTACATTCAGGTATTGACGGTGTTGAGTTGGAAAGAGTTTTTGGCTCTGATTTACCAACTAATGGAATACCAGGCGAGAGGTCAGGAATTGGATTATTAGATTTTCCAAGTTGGGGGATTTATGAAGGTAATGTTTATAAGATATCTGAAAATGGTAATAAAAGATTTATAGTATTTAATGAGAAAGGAGAGTTGTTATTTGGTTTGAATTTTTTGGGAATTGACGCAGAATTGCTAAAATCAATGAATGTAAAAGATACAAGAGTAAATATTTTAGCGGGGTTTAAAGATAAAAACTTTTTATTGTACTATGATTTGGATGGTAGTGCTGTTGGTGGTGATGTCTTTGAATCTAATGTAAAACATTTTGATGCAATGAGTTATGGTTATATAATTGGAGATTATACATACGGAATGGGTACGGTAAAAGAAGTTGCTGGTATAGTTGAATATTATAAAATTTTAGATAGTTTTGAAGAAGAGGTTATAGAAAAGGTTGATGAGTGGACAGAACTTACAAGAGAAGAAAGATATGATGAGGTTATTTCGGGATTGAGTGTTTGGGCTGAAAAAATAGAATCAAACTCTGAAACCTGGGTAGAAAGAATTATTTCATTTATAGAACAACAAATAGAACAAAGTTTTGAAACAACGATTACTTCTGAAAATGAGACATATTTTAGAGAACTGTATAGTTCTATTTTAGCAAATATAAGAACAGATTTTACAAGTTTTGTTACTACTTTTTTGACACTTGTATCTTCTTATGTTGAACAAGCGATTACAAATTACTCTAATGCAACTGGTAAAGATGAAAAAATGCAGATACTTGCTTCTTTGCAGTTTGATATTTTAGATAAAATTGTAAAGGTATATGATGAAATTTTGAATATTGCTGGAACAAGCATTTTTGGTAAAGCATTTTCTGATTTGTTAAAATGTGTTTTAACTAATTGGAACTTTCTTGCTGATTTTCTTGAAACTTTTTTTAGTAGTAATGAGAGTTGGTCATTATCAGCATTCAAAAAGACATTGATGGAAGATAAGTTGCAGGAAGCACTTGTAACAGGAAAAATCACACAACAGCAATATGAAGAATTGACATCTTTAATAGAAAGTATTGTTACAAATATAACTGTATACATAGTACAACAGAAGACTTTATTAAAAACTACAGTTTACTCAATTATACAAAATATTTGTAGAAAAAGTGAAAACTGGTTTGAACAGGTTGAACAACAGATAATTATAGGAATGGATGAGACATATTTATCACAGATTAAAAATGAAGCAATTTCATATAAAGAACAAATATCAACCTCAATTTCTCAAAATGTGGATAATGTAAAGCAGAATATTTTGGAATATTTTGAACAGCAACTTAATATTATTATCAAGAGTTTAGAAAATGTTGAGTTATATGAAATTGCAGATTGGGTTGGGGAACAATTAGTGGAAATGAAAGCAAGAATTGGAGCAAGTTTCAATGTATTCAAGGATAATATACAGAAATGTTTCGGAAAAATTTTCAATTTTCTTTTAACTTTATTCAGTTGGTCAGGTGCAAGTGTTTTAGTCCAAGTAATTTCTTATATAAAACAAATAGTAGAAAGAAGAAGAGATACCATTGTTACTCGCCAAGACGATATTGTAATTGAATAATAATAAAAAATAACCATGCCAGAAAAGTGGGGCGATAGCACTTGGAAGATTGTTTGGGATAAGAGTTATCCTGCAAAAAATGCTCCTATTGATGCTAGTCAGTTACCTGCTAGCTCTTGGCAATATAGATATGCTATATCCACTTTTATATCTATTATGTTGCCATTTCCTTTTAGTGTGCAACTAGGAACTTTTACAATTCATATTGGGAAGGTTTACAAAGAAAAAGTGTTAATGACTTTTGCTGCTGCTGCAATGTCAGTCCCACCATTTGTTTTTTGGGCTATTACAACATACAAAGATGAAAGAACTTTTTTTAAATGGATGAATATTGAAAAATTGCCCGATATATATAAAGATAAGATTCAAAATGCTCAAATATTAGAATTTAATTTTAAAAAGATGGATGTTGGTATTGTTGTTAAAAAAGATAGTAACGGCAGTATAACAGAAACATATATAGGCAGTGAAAATTTATTTAAAGCTACAGCATTAAGACAAAATGTAGCAAAAGATTTATTAGTAGATGAAGAAGTTGAAATAGTTACTTGCCCTGGAAAAAGTGAGTATGAAGGTTTAAAATTTAGAATCATCAAAAATGATGGATTAGAAAGAGTTTGGATTGATTGGAAAACAAAAGATAGAAATGGTAATGATGTTGAAGTTGATTTTACAACTTTATCTCTTAATACTGTATTCAGAATTAAAGTTAAACATGCTTGGGTTGTTATAGGCAAATATGCCCCCAGGGAGGGGTATACTTGGTATGGGAGTGAGAAATACAATATTGCTGGTTCTTCATATTTCAATATGGAGGGGGATATTTCTGGTATATATCCAGTTGGGTATGATATTCAAGTTTTTGGTGATTGGGTATCACCTTTGATAAGTGTTTATTTACCGCAAGGGTCAGAATTTTGGGTAGATGAGAGAATTATGTTAGGTGTTGAGGTTGGTCATAGATATGCTATATTTTTTAGGTCAATTTTAAAAAAACTTGGTAAGATTAGACCTTTTCTTGCACGAACTTGTCAATCAATGTTCTTTTTAATTGATTCGGGGGATAAGGTACAAATTTTGAGAACTATATATTTGAAAAATGAGGTGGAAAATACTGTTGAAGAAAAAGCACTTTTATCTCCATTATTTTCTGGCGAATACTCAGATGTTGACTTTATGCAATGTAGTGACGGTAGGTGGATGTTTTTGATTTTTGAGGGTGGTAAATGGAAAGTTCTGTCTTTTCAAGTTGAGTATGTGGATACTTTAAACGATTTAAAATGGTTTACAGGATTTAGTGATACGTCAGAAGTTTCTTTTGATGATTATATAAATTTTTCAAATTGGAAAATAGTTGAAATTACTGGTGATGAGGTGATGGGACAGAAAGTGGTTATGCTTTATGATGATGAATTGACTTGCTATCTATTAACAAAAATAGAAGAAAAGAAAGGAAATTTATATATTATAAGATTATCTGAAAAACCAGAAGCAAAATTGATTAATAATGATATTGAGTTAGTTGATTGTGTTGATTATGTATTAGAAGGTTCTGGGGATATACTAGGTATAACGAAAGACGGAAAGGTGTACAATATTGTTACAAAGACAATAGTAGAAGACTATGGTGTACATTTTGAAAAAAATTATAGTTTAATATATATAGAAGTGCTAGGATGGATAAATAGACAAAAGGTGTTTGTTTTAAAACAAGAGACGGGCGAAGAAGTGAGAAGTTTATGTATGGTTGAATTTTTGAATAAGAGTAAAAAGGATGGTCAAGCGGAGTATACTAGCAAATCTTATACTATTGATGTATCCTCTGATTGTAGAGTGGCGACAATGACTAATTGGGATGGAAGAATGTATATTTCTTATTATACTTCTTCTGGCAAGTTGAAAATAATGAGAAGTGATAATGGTGGTTATGAGTGGAAAGAAGTGAGTATTATAGAAGGTAAGTGATAACTTGAGGATATGTTAGAAAGGATACAATAAAGGAGATATTGTGATGGAGCAAAAGATGATTCAGATGAATAAGAAAGAATTGAAACTATTAACACAACAGCAAGCGGAGGAATTAGTAAAAGAAGCAAGAATGATGATGGTTGAAGAAATTAGACGTGTTTTAGAGAGTTCAAAAACTGTTAGAGAGGCAGCTAAGAAGTGTGGTTATTTAACAAAACAGGGTTTTTATAGTTTTTTACACAAGTGGGGATTATTTGATATTATTAAAGAAGAAAGAAAGAAGGGGCATCTTACATATAGCGGTCATAAAATGCCTACTGAACGGATAGAACAAATTAAAAAAGTTATAAAAGAAGGTAGAGAAAAAGGATTAAGAATGATTGACATAGCAAATCAACTTGGGTATAAAACCAAGCAAGGATTATATCTTACTATAAAAAATTATAATATTCCTCTTCCTGAAAAAAAGAGGATGATTGAAGTACAATGTACAAATTGTGGTAAAAATATTAAAAGATTACGCAGAAGATTAAAGACATTAAATTTTTGTTCAAGAGAATGTTTTGAAATATGGTGGAAAAAAATACAAGAGCAATATAGTAGGAAGATTGATAATGAAAATAATTGTTGATAATGTTTGGTCTTATTTGGTTTATGAGGAAGGTGACAGGAAAATAAGCAAAGAATTGGATGATGCATTATCAGTATGGAAGAAAGGCTATTACTTCACTACAAGTTATCGTAGGGGATTATGGGATGGTAAAATTCATTTTTTTAAAATTACAACACAAACCTTCCCGACAGGATTATTATCAACTGTAAAAAAATTTTTGAACAAAAATCTTATTGACTATGAAATTATAGACAAAACTACAAAGGTTTCGTTTGATATTGCAGAAGTAAAAGAAGATATGTTAAAAGATATTGTCTTAAGAGATTATCAAGTAGAGGCAATTAAAAAAGCATTAGAAAAACAGAGAGGCATTATTTTTGCAGCTACAAATTCTGGTAAAACAGAAATTGCTGCTGCTATAATGAAAGTTGTTAAAGAACCTGCTTTATATTTTGTACATAGAAGGGATTTATTAATTCAAACGGCTGATAGAATTGAAGCCAGGTTAAATGAAAGAGTAGATAGAATTTGGGGGAGTGAAAGAGAAAGTAAAAATAGGATAAAAGTTTTGACTATTCAGAGTGCTTATATTGGTAGAAGAAGTGATTTAATAAGTAAAATGCTTGATGAGGCAAAGATAATATTTTTAGATGAATGTCATGTTTTAGCTTCAACTGAGTGGGTTAAGGTTACTTATGATTGCCCAGCACCATTGAGATTTGGTTTATCTGGAACGCCTTTTACGGATGATGAGGTTAAAAATATGTCGTTAGTTGCGGTTACGGGTGGAGTAATTTGTGAAATTAGAAACATCAGCTTAATTGAGAAAGGCTATTCGGCGAAACCAGTTGTATATTTTCATTATGTTGCCTTAGGAGATGGTGCGGGAGATTATTATACTGATTATAATGCTTTTATTGTGAGGGGGTTAAAAAGAAATAAGAAAATCTGTGAATTAGCAAAACAGAAGTTAGAAGAGGATAAGTCAACAATGATTCTTGTCAAGATGATAGAACATGGATACTTCTTACAACAGTTATTCAAACATGAATACGATTTAGATGTTCCTTTCATTTTTGGTGGCGAAGATTTAGATTATCGTACAAATATTATTAAAGATTTCAAAGAAAACAAAATAAAACTTGTTATTGCTTCAACAATTGCAGATGAAGGATTAGATATTAGTTCTTTGAAATGTTTAATTGTTGCTGCTGGTGGAAAATCAAAAGTTAAAGTTTTACAAAGAATAGGTAGAGCCTTAAGAAAAAAAATGGATGAGAATGTGGTTGAAATTCATGATTTTATAGATGACGACAGGAGGATACTTTATGAACATTCAAGAAGACGAAAAAGAATATGCAAGAGTGAGGGCTTTGAAGTTGAGGTGGTGGAAGTTGAAGAAGGTCCCAAAACGGAAAATACTTACTCAACTTTCTTTTCTCAATCCTGATGATTTAAAAAGATTTTTAAAATGTCCTTGTTATCAAAAAGTTCAAAAATTGTTGAATGATGCATATAGGGACGATGCATTGAAAATTATTGACTATTATTATTCAAAGATGTGCCGCTACGGTATCACCAAAAAAGAACATTTGATATTTCATATAAGTTATTTTGTTAGGCTGATTTATCTATTGAGATTGTTAAAAGTAGATGAAAAGAAATTTTTTGATGAATTTTTAGAAATGCATTTGAGGGCTCATAGAATTCCACGTCTGTTTGAAATTTTTAATACAAGTTTAATAAGCAAGTATTATGTGAAATTTATTAATGAACAAAGTAAAAAGATGAGTGGTAATGAACAATATATAAATGAACAGGATGTATACGTTATACGAACACTTACAGAAAGAAGAAAAGAAACAATAGAACAGGTTTTGAGATTACCAATTATAGGTTTGTTTGTGTCAGAAAGGGTAAGATTAGATGGAAACATTTGATTTTATAGAAAAAATATATGAATATAAAGTTTTAAAAGCATTCTTACTAGATGAAAAATTTGCAGAAATTTGGGTTCCTCATTTGCAGAAGGAGTATTTCACAAATCCTATTTTATCTGCTATTTGTGAAATTATTTTGAAATATTATCATAAATATCAAAAAATGCCGTCATTTGAGGTACTAGTTAACGAGAAATCTAAGAAAATTCCTGAAGACCTTTACAAAAAGGAGATAACCAATCTTATTGAAGTTGATATAACAGACTTGGAATATACAGAAGACTTATTTATAAAATTCTGTAAAAAACAGATGATGAAAAAAGTATTATTACAGGCGTCTACATATCTGGAAGAGGGAAGATTTGATGAACTAGAAGAAAAAGTTAAGAATGTGGTTATGTTAGGTGAAGAATGGAGAGACATCGGATTAGTATACTTTAGTGACTATACAAGATTAACAAAAAGAGAAGAGAGAAGTTTAGAATTTGTGCCTACATTGATTAAAAAACTTGATGAATTTCTTGATGGTGGTGCCTGGTGTAAGACAATTAATGTACTTTTGGGGGGGACAGGAATAGGGAAAACAACTATGCTGATTAACTTATGTAAAGCAGCTGTTTTACAACAGTTGAATTGTGTTTACTATACTTTTGAACTATCATCAGAAAAAATTGCACTTCGCTTTGATAGTTCTTTTTTAGGGAAAACAAAACATGAAGTATTATCACATTTTAGAAAATCAGAAGAAGCGTTAAAAAAAATATATGAACAGAGAGTAGCAGGAGCAAATTTAATTATTAAAGAATATCCAACAGGAAGTGCAAGTGTTGATGATTTAAGAACACATTTGTTTATGTTAAAAAAGAGAGGAATTAATGTAGGTGCTGTTTTTGTTGATTATGCCGAAATAATGAGAGTAAAGAATGTAAATGACGAGTTTAGATTTAGGATGAAAAGTATTTATGAAGGGTTAAGAGGGCTTGCATCTGAGTTTAATGTTCCAGTTTGGACTGCACATCAAACAACAAGGGAAGCGCTGGAGAAAGCAGATGTAAGTTTAAAAGATGTTTCAGAAGCTCATTGGGTCAGTAATGTTAGTGATGTTATTATAGCGATTTGTCAAACGCCTGAAGAGAGAAGTATGGGGATATTTAGATTAAGAATATTAAAAAATAGAGAATCATCCTTACCAGACAAAGATGTTATAATTACTGTAGATTATCCAAAAATGTTGATAAAAGCAAAATCTGAATCTGATGAAGAATAAAGTTTAAATGTAAAATTTAATGAGCAAGATAGAAGAACTCATATTCAGTAAATTTACAGAAGCGCAGAAAAAGGGTAACGATGAGATCATTGTTAATTGTCCTAAATGCGCTGATACAAAACGACACTTATATTTAAATATTAAAAAGAAAGTTTTTCTTTGTTTTAAATGTGGTTATTCAGGAACATTAAAAGGTTTTTTTGATGAAAATTATAACGATGTTAATATAAGACTATTAGTTGATACTGAACCGTTAAAAGAGCAACCCTCCCTCAAGGATCAACATGCCCTTAAAAAAATTGGATTCCCAGAATATTTTAAATTTCTTGATAAAAACAGAAGTCAAATTGCTAATGAATTCAGGAGATATTTATATTCACGTGGAATTACAGATGAAATGATAAGCAGATATAGAGTAGGTTTTTGTTATGCTGGTGCATATGCCAGAAGAGTGATTATACCTTGTTTTATGAATGGTGAGTTAGTATATTGGATAGCTAGAGCAATTTTTGAAACTGATAAAAAGATTCTTAATCCTTCTGTGCCTAAAAAGAGTGTTGTTTTTAATTATGATCTTGCAAGAATGTATGATGAGATTGTTATATGTGAAGGTGTTTTTGATGCAATGTCAGTTGGTTATAATGCAGTAGCTCTTTTAGGTAAAAGTATTAGTGAAGAACAGTGTTATATGCTTGCTAAAATGAATGCTGAAAATAGAAAGAAATTTGTGATTTGTTTAGACTCTGATGCTTGGAAAGATGAGATAGAAGTAGCTAAAAAATTATATGTTTTTGGTTTGGATGTATATTTAGCACGATTAGAAAAAGGTGACCCTAATAGTATATCAAGAGAGGAATTAGATAGTTCTCTTACTCAGGCAGTTCATTTCAATTTTAAAATCTTGTTAAACGAGATTTAATTTTTTTGCCACTTGACAAAAATAAAATAGGGTGTTATGATAAGTCAAGAGCGAAATAAAATGAATAATTTACTCCAATACATTATGAAAGTAAAACAGTGTTTTACAGAACACGATAACTACCTCTTGACGGGTATTGCCGATATGGGTATAATATAATCGGAAGATAAAAAGGAGGAAAAAATGAAAAAAAAGATATTTAGGTGTAAGTGCGGTAATGAGATAGTATATTGGACGATGGAAAATGGTGAATGGTTCTCGGTTGGCGGGGTACGCTGGAATGAGTTAGTTGAGGAGTGCGAGAAATGTGGACGCCAATTCGTAGATTATTACGGACGTCCACAGTGGAAATATGTGAGAACAGAAAAAGTTAAATAAAGGAGGAAAGATGAAAAAACAAATAACGCAAATGGAAAAAGAATTGTTTGAAGCAGTTGAAATTAGAAATATTGATAAGGTAAAAGAGTTGTTAAAGAAAGGCGTTGATGTAAATGTAAAGGACGATTTAGATAGGACACCGCTAATGGTTGCGGTGTATCCTGACGATTATCACCCAGTTAATATAGACTTGGTCAAGATTCTACTTGACCAAGGAGCAGATGTCAAGGGGCATACCCCCTTGATATATGCAGATTTTAAAAATCCAGCTCTTGTAAAACTGCTCCTGCAATATGGAGCAGATGTTAATGCCAAAGATAAAGACGATTATACGCCGTTAATGAAAGCGGCGTATCTCGGAAAGGTTAAAATTGTTGAGATGCTCCTGGAAGCAGGAGCAGATGTTAATGCCCAGAATAAATATGGAAGCACAGCACTATTTGGTGCTGTGTCAATGAATAGTCAAGAAAATATTAAGGTGGCAAAGATGCTCCTGGAAGCAGGGGCTAAAATTGATGTACGAAATGTTTTTGGAGAGACGCCTTTATTACGGGCGTCTCGATCCCAATTAATTGAAATAGTTGATATCCTCCTGAAATCAGGAGTTGATATCAACACGAAAAACAAATACGGAGAAACGGCATTAATGTATGCCGTCCATTGGGACAATGTCAATAAAGAATTTCTGAAATTTTTGTTAGAGCATGGTGCAGATATCAACGCACGAGATGAATTTGGAAATACCGTGCTCCATCATGCTATTTCTCGTATTCAGAAATTGGATATCATCCAGTTTCTGGTTGAAGAGGTTGGTGTTAATACACAAAATGAAAATGGAGAGACAGCATTGTTTTATGCTGTCTATCATAACAGGCTTGATGTCGTGAAATTGTTGTTGGAATCAGGTGCTGACCCCAATATTCAAGATATTGATGGAAATACAGCACTGATGAAAGCAGCAAAAGGAAAAAGATTCGAGATTTTAAAAGAATTGTTACAGTGTTCGGATGTAACAATTCAAAACAAAAAAGGAGAAACAGTTCTCTTGTATTCCATCCCAGATACTTATGGGATAGGAGAAACAAGAGAAGATTTTGCGATGATAAAAATGGTTAGTAGTAGGCGAAACATCAACATAGTAGACAGAAAAGGAGAAACAGCATTGATGAAAGCAATAAGATTATACTGCAAACCGAGAGTAATTAAATATTTGATCAAGAAAGGTGTTGATATCAATGCTCAAAATTGTGAGGGAGAAACAGCCCTCATCATCGCTGTTGATGATTGGGATAAAAGGATACCCGAATATGTTAGAATTCTCCTGGAAGCAGGGGCTGATTTCACCAGGAGGAATAAAAGTGGAAAGACGGCGATGGATATCGCTGTCTATTGGTATAAAGATGAAGTATTGGAGAGGTTCAAAGAATTCTCTATTATTTAAGACAAAACGCTCTTTAAATGATGGGAAGGTTCAATAATTACAACAAAGGAGGAAAAAATGAAAAAAAAGATATTTAGGTGTAAGTGCGGTAATGAGATAGTATATTGGACGATGGAAAATGGTGGGTGGTTCGCTGTTGGTGGAGTGAACTGGGATGGACTGGTAGAAGAATGTGCAAAATGTGGACTCCGATATGTAGATTATTATGGACGTCCACAGTGGAAGTATGTGAGAAAGAAAGTTAAATAAAGGGGGAAAAAATGAAAGTAAGATTTAGAAAACTTGGCAAAATAGATGATTCATGTTATCAGACAAATATTTATGGGGCAGAACATAATAATATAATCTGGGCGAAAGTATATCAAGGAACAGATTTTCAATATAGAAACAAACAATGGTCTTGGAAATGGGTAGTAAAATATACCCCATTTGACAATCTTAATAAAAATTGGGTTTATGAACATTTTGATAAATTTAAAGATGCAAGAAAAAGAGCAATTGAAATAGCAATAGAAAAATGCAAATAAAAATTATTAACAAAGGAGAATAAAATGAAAAATAATAAAAAGATTGA
>Ga0116166_1002652_pt1 | contig 14622 bp, 8 predicted proteins | sample AD_JPNMR2_MetaG_FD_89884 | JGI IMG/M metagenome (GOLD analysis project Ga0116166, IMG submission 89884) | Active sludge microbial communities of municipal wastewater-treating anaerobic digesters from Japan - AD_JPNMR2_MetaG | ecosystem: Engineered > Bioreactor > Anaerobic > Digestate | place...
GCGCTTTACTGCAATTTCTTATAAACTGTAATCGGCATTCTTCGGATTTCTCTGGTTCCGCCTCCGTCCTCAACATATGACAATCAAACTCCACTACTCCTTTCCAGCCAAGTTCGTTTAAAATCCAGAACATTTGAACTGTTTCCTTAAGCCCTTCAGGACCTACAAGGGGCGGAAAATCATTGTCAAACTGCGCTTTTATCTGGCTTCCAAAATGGATAAATGACAATTTTTTCATTGAAATAAGATATCCAAGTGCTTGAACAGCATTCATAAGTGCCATACTTTCATGCTGGAGAAGTTCTGGATTAACACCCCAGAATTTGGGATTTTTCAAGCTACCACATATAAATCCTACTGCATGACCTGAGGTAGGCAAAAACATATGCCCCCGCGGTTCATTTGGTTTTGGTTCGATGGTGGCACCAATGTAATTTTTTAATTTTTTTTCCTGTATATAATCATAAACATGATCTAATCCTTCTTTTAACCACTTATATGAATTTTTCCAATCAACGGCGACAGGAACTTCAAAACCATCTCTTGCAACCCAATAGGTATAATATTTTGCCTTAAAGAGTGCCCCTATTCGAAGGGTCCTTTCAACCTTTTCTCTTGCAAGTTTTCTTATTTGAGGGTCTGGATTTGTCAATCCTCCCTTACGAAAAATTTTATTGACATGCAAGCTGCATGTCGCTGTATTTACAGAAATACCTGCATCATCTAAAACCTTTTTGATCTGCCGTAATTTTTTATAAGTTTCAGATTTTGGATCGAGATCATCTTCAGGATTTTTCGGATCCCACGAGACGAGATCATCATCGTGAAAGCTTGTAGCTTCTATTAAGCCCTCATTTGCCGCTTTAGCTATCATCATTGCAGTTTCAAGGGAATCTATTTTGGGAAGTACTGTCTCTCCAAATGGGTCTCCGAGCGGATTTGCAACACACCAGAAAGGCATAGAACGCAATGTAACAGGACCTAGATTCCAATTTTTTCTTTTCATCATAATCTCCTTTTTTACCTATTTTAGATAATTATTTTTAGCATTTTCTCAATGAATTTCAAGGCCTTACAAAAAAAATTTAAAAAAAATTATTTTTTTACTTGACAATAAATAAGTATTGTGGTATTATTATACCAAATTAAAAAATTTTTCTATTATGAATACTCTTTTAAAATTAAGTGAAGCCGGCTCAATAGCCATCCATGCCCTTGCAATGATAGCCGGAAATAAAAATAAGAAAATTTCATCGGCGGAAATTGCTGATTTCTATGGAATTTCACGGAATCATCTTGCAAAAGTAATGCAGCAATTAGTCAAAGTTGGATTTGTAAAATCCGATAGAGGTCCCAGTGGAGGGTTTACTCTTGCAAAAGATGCGAGTAAAATTACTCTACTCGATATATATTGTGAGATAGAAGGAGGGATATCTCTAAATAAATGTCTTCTTGAAGAGAAGTTTTGTTTTGGTTCTAAATGTTTATTAGGGAATATGTTATCAAAAATAAATAGAGAACTTAAAAATATTCTTGAGACGACAAAATTGAGCGATATTGCATTAAACATTGAAAAAAGGGGAACTAAAAAATGAAAAGAAAAATAATCAAAATAAATGAAGATAAATGTACTGGTTGTGGGATTTGTGTAAATAAATGTGCTGAAGGGGCAATACAAATTGTTAATGGTAAAGCAAAACTCATAAGTGAAAGTTACTGCGATGGGCTTGGAGCCTGTATTGGTGAATGCCCTTATGATGCTATAACAATTGAGGAAAGAGAAGCTATTCCATTTAATGAAGAAGAAGTAAAAAAACACCTTGCAAAAAAGGTAGATGAACAAAAACAATCCGGGGTACTTAAGTTCCACGGAGGCTGCCCAGGAATGAAGGCATTTTCATTTAAAAATAGTAGTGAAATAAAAAATAAAGATAATTCAGAAAGAAAAATCCTATCAGAATTATCGCAATGGCCAATACAGTTGCATCTTGTACCGGTAAAAGCGCCTTACTGGGATAAAAGTGATATAATATTAGCTGCTGATTGTACAGCTTTTTCATTTGGAGACTTTCATCAACAATTTCTCAAAGGAAAGAAACTCATAATTGCATGCCCAAAATTAGATAACACAGAAAATTACACAGAAAAGCTCTCTGCAATTCTATCGGAAAACGACGTAAATAGTTTAACAGTCCTGCGAATGGAAGTTCCTTGCTGTGGAGGAATTGCGATTTTCGCAAGAGAAGCAAAGCTTATATCAGGCAAAGATATCCCTCTGAAAATTGTAATTATAGGTATTGATGGTTCAATAAAATCAATAAATATGGAATAAGCTCTGGAGGAAAAAAATGAATACTAAAATTAAAAATCTACGAGAGTTGGTTGAATATCCTGTTAATGGAATAATAAGTAAAGATATTATAGATAACGATAATGGCTCTATTACTATATTTGCTTTTGACAAAGGACAAAAACTTAGTGAGCATACTGCGCCATTTGATGCTTTCGTTAACATTTTAGAAGGAGAGGCTGAAATCTCAATAGATGGTAATAAAAATATTTTAATTGAAGGAGATGCAATAATAATGCCTGCTAATATTCCTCACTCAGTAAAGGCAATAGAAAAATTCAAAATGTTGCTCACTATGATTTCAAATCACCCAAATAATTTAAAATAAATTAAACCCAAAAAAGTGGAGGTAAACTATGTTTTGCTACCAATGCGAACAAACTATGGCAGGAAAAGGCTGTGTCAATTTCGGAGCTTGTGGAAAAGATCCTGATACAGCAGCTTTGCAGGATTTGTTAGTATTTGTCCTGCAGGGAATATCACAGTATGCTTCAAAAGCTTATTCTATTGGAGGATGGGATAATAAAATAAATCGTTTTATAGTTGAAGGTCTCTTCACGACAGTGACAAACGTAAATTTTGATTCTGAAAGAATTGAAAAAATCATAAGAGATGGGGAAAAATTTCTAACAGTTGCAAAGGAACTTTATCTACAACAAGCTAATAAAAAAGGTATAAAGGTAGAAGAGTTAAAAGGTCCAGCGCAATTTAAACCTGCTGCTGATAAAGCAGGTCTTCTCAAACAAGCTCTTGAAGTTTCTATTCAGAATGCAATAAATAAAAATGGAGCTGATGTTGCCGGACTGCAGCAATTAATAATTTACGGATTAAAAGGTACTGCTGCTTATGCTGATCACGCTGCAATTTTAGGAAAGGAAGATCCTGAGGTATATAAATTTTTCGTTGATACTTTGAGCTTTATATCAGAAAATCCAACCGATATTAATCAACTACTTCTGACGGCCTTGAAAGTAGGTGAAATCAATCTAAAAGTAATGGGAATGCTCGACGCTGCTAATACCGAAAAATATGGAAACCCTGAACCTACAAAAGTTAGAATCACTCCAGTTGCGGGAAAGGCAATCCTTGTTTCAGGACATGACCTAAAAGATTTACACGATTTACTCGTTCAAACTGAAGGCAAAGGTATAAATGTATACACTCACGGTGAAATGCTTCCATGTCATGCTTATCCTGAACTAAAAAAATTTAAACATCTCGTAGGTAATTATGGAGGAGCGTGGCAGGACCAGAGAAAAGAGTTTGATGAATTTCCTGGTGCAATTCTTATGACAACTAATTGCATCCAAAAACCAAAAGACTCTTACAAAAGTAGAATATTTACGAGTGGGCTTGTAGGATGGCCTGGAGTAAAGCATATTTCAAATTCTGATTTTAGTCCGGTAATAGAAGCTGCCCTTCAGGCGGAAGGCTTTAAAACAACCGAAGAGGAAAAAACTATTACGGTAGGTTTTGGGCATAATGCTGTTCTTGGGGTTGCAGGTGCAGTAATTGATGCGGTAAAGGCTGGTAAAATCAATCATTTCTTCCTTATTGGAGGATGTGATGGGGCAAAACCAGGAAGAAATTATTACACCGAATTTGCAGAAAAGGTTCCAAATGATTGTGTAATTCTAACTCTTGCATGTGGAAAATATCGTTTCAATAAAAAAGACTTTGGAGAGATAGGTGGAATTCCGCGCCTACTTGATATAGGACAATGCAATGATGCATACTCAGCAATAAAAATTGCAATTGCTCTTGCTGATGCCTTCAAATGTGGAGTAAATGAGCTTCCTCTTTCAATGATACTTTCGTGGTATGAACAAAAAGCTGTTTGTATTTTACTGACACTTCTACATCTTGGAATAAAGAATATCAGACTTGGCCCAAGCTTACCTGCTTTTGTAACCCCGACAGCTTTAAATGTTCTCGTTGAAAAATTCAATATAATGCCTATAAAAACACCAGAAGAGGACTTACAAGCAATATTGAAAAAGTGAAACGAATTGACAAGATTAATTCCGACGCCGGTTCTCCGGCGTCTTTTTTTTTATATTTTTTTGTATAAAAAAATTACTTTTATTTTGAATAATCTCATTCATGGATTATAATTCTCCTTCTTATGATAAACTTTATTCTTCAAAAAATATTTGGCAGCAAAGCCGAAAGAGATGCTCGTAAATTCAGACCCATTGTTCAGAAAATTAATGAAATAGAGAAAAGCTATCAAAGTCTAACTGATGAACAATTAAAGGCAAAAACTATTGAATTTAAAGAGCGCCTCAAAAAAGGAGAAACTACTGATGATCTTCTCCCGGAAGCTTTTGCTGTAGTGAAAAACGCCTGCAGACGCCTCATTGGCACAAAAATTACAGTTTGCGGGCATGAACTCACATGGGATATGGTTCCATATGATGTTCAATTAATGGGGGGAATAGCCTTACACCAAAATTCAATTGCAGAAATGGCAACTGGTGAAGGAAAAACCCTCGTAGCTACAATGCCTTTATATCTTAATGCGCTTACAGGTAGAAATTGTCAACTTGTTACTGTCAACGATTATTTGGCGCGCCGCGACGCAGAGTGGATGGGAACTGTTTATACCTTTTTAGGTCTAACTGTGGGTTGCCTGCAAAATCAGATGAACTCATCAGAACGAAGAGCTCAATATGCCTGTGATATTACATATGGAACAAATAGTGAATTTGGCTTCGACTACTTGCGCGATATGGGAATGGCAAACTCAAAGGACCAACTTGTCCAGAGGGACCACTTTTATGCCATCATAGACGAAGTCGATAGCATATTGATCGATGAAGCAAGAACTCCATTGATTATTTCAGGACCCGTTGCAATTTCAACTCATCAATTTGATAAATTAAAAGAACCCGTAGCAGAACTCTATAGAAAACAAAATTTACTATGCTCACGACTTGTAAATGAAGCAAAGCTTGTCCTTACAAAAGAAAATTCCAGCGAAGAGGAGCAGGAACAAGCACTGATAAAATTGCTTCAGGTGAAATTTGGAATGCCCACACATAAACAATTATTACACCTCCTCGAAGATGGCGAAATATTAAAAAAACTCGAAAAAACTGAAAATTTTGTTCGAAGTGAACAAAATAAAGAATTACTTCACGAAATCCAGTCAGAATTATTTTTTACTATTGATGAAAAAAGCCATGAGGCAGATCTCACAGAAAAGGGAAGAAATGCAATAAGTCCTAATGACCCGGAAATGTTTGTCCTGCCAGATTTATTGATGACATTACATGAAATTGATTCAAGTGACCTACCTGCAGATGAAAAAATAAAAAAGAAACAAAATTTTCAAGAAGAGTTCTCAAAAAAAAGTGAAATGCTACATAATTTATCTCAACTACTTAAGGCATATTGTTTATATGAAAAAGACGTCCATTACGTAGTACAGGATAATAAAGTCCTCATAGTTGATGAACATACTGGTAGGCTTATGCCGGGAAGACGCTTTAGCGAGGGACTCCATCAGGCTCTCGAAGCAAAAGAAAATGTCAAAATTGAACGGGAAACTCAAACACTGGCAACAATAACCATCCAGAATTACTTTAGAATGTATGAAAAATTAGCAGGAATGACAGGTACGGCTGAAACTGAAGCCAATGAATTTCATGAAATTTATAAACTTGATGTAAAAGTGATTCCAACGAATAAGCCCTGTATCAGGAAAGATTATAATGATAGAGTTTACAAGACAAAACGCGAAAAATACAAAGCTATAATTCAGGAAGTAAAGGAATGTTATCAACGAGGACAGCCCGTCCTACTTGGAACTATATCCGTAGAAGTTTCTGAAATCCTCAGTAGAATGCTCAAAATGGAGAGGATTCCTCATAATGTGCTCAATGCAAAGAACCATCAGTTTGAAGCAGATATAGTTGCAAGAGCAGGACAAAAAGGGGCAGTTACTGTTGCTACAAATATGGCTGGCCGCGGAACAGATATAAAACTTGGACCTGGAGTTGCAGAATTAGGCGGATTACATGTGATTGGAAGCGAAAGACACGATTCGAGAAGAATTGACAGGCAATTACGAGGAAGATGTGCAAGGCAGGGAGACCCTGGTTCTTCGAGATTTTACGTATCACTTGAAGATAATCTTATGAGGCTTTTTGGCTCAGATAGAATATCTACACTTATGAGTAAAATGGGACTCGAAGAAGATGAAGAACTGGAACATCCACTGTTAAACCGTTCTATAGAAACAGCCCAAAAACGAGTTGAACAACATCATTTTGCAATAAGAAAACGCACCCTTGAATATGATGATGTGATGAATAAACAAAGGGAAGTTATATATGGTCTTAGAAAGGAAATCCTACTATCCGACAATCCTCGTGAAATACTTTTTGACATATTAAATACCGAGATTGAAGCTCAAATTCAGAATACAGTTGAAATGAGTGGAAAAAAAGTTGTATCTGTTAGAAAAACTGAACTTCTTACCTGGTTAAACACAGTATTTCCAATAGGTTTTTCAGAAAAAGATATTCCACAACCAACTGATGAAGATAATTTTACAGTAGAATATTATGTTGAAAAAATTACTCAAAAGATTAATAATGCATATAAAGAAAAAGAAAGTCTCGAGACTCCGGAATCACTCAAATGGCTTGAAAGAAACATAATGCTGGATGCCATCGATAGGCTTTGGCAGGATCATCTCTACGCTATGGATCATCTCCGATCAAGTGTCGGACTCAGAGCCTACGCACAGAAAAATCCTCTCGTAGAGTATCGGCATGAAGCTTTTAAACTATTCAGTGATATGATGACCGAAATAAATAAAGAAATCCTGTCTAATATGTTCCGTTCTGCGACAAATCTCTCAATTTTTGAACAAATACTTTCATCTCTGCCTCAAAACCTGATACATACATCAATAGACCAATTAGGAAGCGAAACTCCTGAAAAAAAATTGCAAGAAAATCAAGAAGAAGAAAAATCTGCAAATATCACTATTAGAAGAGAACTACCAAAGGTAGGCAGAAATGACCCTTGTCCTTGTGGGAGTGGAAAAAAATTCAAAAAATGCTGTGGTAAATGAAGGCGTATCCTGAATTTTTCAGTAGAGACACTTCGTTAGATTTGAATTAGAGCAATTACTACAGTTTTGTCTCGGTGAGGAGTCTCTACGGCAAATCCGATTAACTGCTTAATTTAGGTTCAACAATATTCTTATTTATTTTTCTTGCATAGCGTTATAGCAAGGTTCTCAAGTTCAATTCGAGGATTTGGAGTACCCGATACGAGGGATTTATTCGTTTCGAGTATTTGTTTAAATGCATTTGCTATTTCACACTCAGAAAAATTACGCGATTGTTCTAAGAGTTTAAAAGCACGATATGAATTCATTGAAAATATATTTAACCACGAAAATTTTTCTTTAAGAGTTCCATTTATATTCTTGAGTTTATAATCAAATTCCGGAAATCTTAGGCAATTCTCAAGTTTCAGGACTTTTTCTGCTATTTTTATGTGAGAAATATCAGTAAATAAACTAATTATAGAGTATAACATTCGATTTTCTGGATTTTTAGGTGTTAAAAGTATATCCAGTGATTTTATTGCTGCTTTTACATCTCTTTTCCCTATCGCTTCTGTAAAAGCCCATGATGCCAATTCTGGCGTCATACTACATATTTGTAAACAATCGACTAAATTTGCCTCTTCTCTTGGGGATATATAAGCTGCGATTTTTTCCAGTTCACTATTTACTCTTGAATAGTTTGCTCCACATGCTTCGCAAATAAAATCTTCAGCTTCTTTCGTTATTTTTATTCCGAGTTCGGAACTTTTTTCACGAATATATTGCGAAATTATCCCGTCAATATTTTTCGTGTCAACTCCAATTTTTTCAAACTCAAAGAGTTCTGCTTTTTTTGAACAAGTTTTATAGAGGACTGAACGTTTATCAACATTGAAGATGGTCAGGACAAGTTGAATATTTTCGGGTAGTTCTGCTTTTAAAACATTTAAAAAGTCCTCAAATATGCCTTCTTTTTCATCTTCTTTTTTAGATTTGCTTTTCTGGGCTTTTCCTGTTATGAACTCAAACTGAAAATTTTTAGCCCATACCACTTTCTTTTCCGATAAAAATGGAGGAGTAAATATAGCTTCAATAATTTGAGCAAGCAATCTGGATGGAGACATTTTTTCCTCCGTATCACCGTGTATTATTTCAAGTGCTGGATTTTGCTCAAAATCTTTACCACAAAGAGATTCTATGATAGAATGACTTTTCGTTTTGACTGCGAATTCATCACTGCCACAAATAAGAAATATTTTTTTAGACATTTTTCAGGGAGATTTTTTGGTGCGCGGGAGAGGACTCGAACCCCCATGGATTTCTCCACCAGATCCTAAGTCTGGCGCGTCTGCCAGTTCCGCCACCCGCGCATATTTTTCTAAAAATTTTTTCTGTAAAATACAACTAAAAACAATTATTTCAATCTACCATATAAGGCTGCCATAGTGCAATCTTCTATGACTGCTATAGCAAAGGAACCTATAGCAAAATTTTCTTTTTTTTCAACTATTACTGTTTTATTTGACGACGTTTTTCCGATAAATCTTTTATTCTGTCTTGGACTTTCTGATTCGATTAAAATTTCCTGTTCTGTTCCTATCAAATTTTTATTTTTTTTGATTACTCTTTTTTTAAGGTCATCGAGAAGAATTTTATTTCTTTCTTCTTTTATTTTTTGTGGAACCTGTTCTATCATTTCAGCAGCTGGAGTATCTTTTCTTTTTGAGTATTTAAAGATAAATTCCTGATCAAAATCTACTGAATTTAACACATTGCGGGTAAGATAAAAATCGTCTTCTTCTTCTCCTGGAAAACCAACAATAACATCGGTAGAAAAACACAATTCCGGCCGTCCCTCTTTCAATTTATTAATAATTCGCATATAATCTTCAAGAGTATATCCTCTTTTCATTTTTTTCAATATTTTGTTTGAACCTGATTGTATTGGAATGTGTATTGAAGAGCAGATTTTTGGGGTTTCACAAACTACCTTAATGAGGTCATCATTGAAGTTAGCTGGATGAGGAGATGTAAATCTAATCCTTTTTAGCTCATTAATTTCTGCGATTTTCGCAAGTAATTCAGCAAAAAGAGGTCTTTTGCTTTTATCTCCATTTTGTCCATAGGCTGCAATATTTTGCCCAAGCAAAAATATTTCCTTTACTCCATTTTCAACAAGGAGTCTTGCTTCGCCAATTATTTCCTCTATTGGCCTACTTATTTCTGTCCCCCTCACCTGAGGTACGATACAATAGCTACAGTGCATTGAACAACCACGCATAACAGGTATGAATGCAGATATTTTATTTTTATAAAGGTGTGTATTCGCATCATCATAAGGTATAGAGTTTAAATTAGTTTCAGAGAACCTACCATACCCTAAAGAAACATTTTCTATTAATTCAGGCAATCTTGATATTGCTGCGGTCCCAACTACAATATCGAGATGAGGGAACTTGTCCAACAATTTATTTCCTTCTGATTGAGCCATACAACCGATTATACAAAGTATTCTATCATGTCCTGCCTCTTTCCAATCACGAAGTTTCCAGAGATATCCTTCAGCTTTCTTTTCTGCAGAATCCCTTACACTACAGGTATTTATCATTATAATATTTGCATCTTCAATATCATTCGTTTGTTGGTATCCAGCATTCAATAGGATAGATGAAACAGCTTCAGAATCTCTGATATTCATCTGACATCCATAAGTTTTTAAAAAAAATTTCATAATTGGGAGTTTTTAACTAAAGCGCCGTCCAATGATGTGGACGGCGCTGTTGTTCTTGCAAAAAAAATTAACTAAAATCTATTTTTATCTGACAAGTATATTTATAATAAATCCTTTTACTATCGGTGAAAATTTTATCACTACGGGAGTAAATACTATGCTCACCATGCTCATTAGCTTAATTAAGATATTTAGAGAGGGGCCTGAAGTATCTTTACATGGGTCACCCACAGTATCTCCTATGACAGCAGCGCCGTGAACAGGATTCTTACTTCCATCTGGAAGTTTTTTGCCACCATAGTTCCCTTTCTCAATAAACTTCTTTGCATTATCCCATGCCCCTCCTGCATTGTTCAACATTGTAGCAAGAACAAAACCTGTTGCAAGCCCTCCAGCCAGGAGTCCAATTACTCCAGCAACGCCAAGTATCAATCCGGTAATAACCGGAACGATAATAGCCAGTAATGATGGTACCAACATTTCTTTCTGAGCTCCTGCTGTTGAGATTTCTACACATTTTGCATAATCTGGCTTATCTTTTCCGTCCATGATACCGGGTTTTTCCTTAAATTGCCTGCATACTTCATTTACCATTGAACCTGCCGCCCTTCCAACAGCCTTCATTGTCATTGCGCAAAAGACAAATGCCATCATTCCTCCAATGAAGAGCCCAGAGATAAGTAGTGGATTCATTATATGTAATTTTAACGGAGCAATAAAGTCAAGAATCGAAGCCTTAGATGCAGAGTCCATTGAAAAGCCCATAAAACTTCCACCTGCGTAATGGGCAAATTTAGCAACCCATATTTTAACTTCCTCAATATATGCTGCAAACAGGGCAAGAGCCGTAAGCGCAGCAGAACCTATTGCAAACCCCTTCCCTGTGGCAGCAGTTGTATTACCAAGAGCGTCCAGAGCATCAGTTCTTTCTCTTACTTCTTTTGGAAGCCCTGACATTTCCGCATTACCGCCTGCGTTATCTGCAATTGGACCGTAAGCATCAGTTGCCAATGTTATTCCGAGAGTAGCAAGCATTCCGACAGCGGCAAAACCAACCCCATAAAGTCCCATTGTGAAATCCTTTACTCCTCCAGAAAGGGTAAACGCAGCCAATATTCCTACTACTATTGTAACTACTGGAATTCCAGAAGAAAACATACCAACTGCAAGACCATCAATTATTGTTGTTGCCGGTCCCATTTTTGCCTGAGCGGCAATTCCTTTAGTTGGTTCATATTCATCTGAAGTGTAATATTCTGTTGACTGCCCGATAATTACCCCTGCGAAAAGTCCAGCAATTACAGCGCCAAATATACCGTAAGATATAAGTCCAATTTTTGCAAGTACAAAGGTTGCAATTACAATAAGAATGGAACTACCCAGAGTGCCAGTTAAAAGAGCACGCAATAAATTTCTCTGAGACGCACCCTCTTTACAACGAACCATAAATATACCTATAATTGACAAAATTGTTCCTATTCCTGCGACTATCATTGGAGAAATCACCAGGCCTATAGCTTGTTTCAAAGCATCAGTTTTTGAATTGACATCAATGGCTGAAGCGAATTTTTGTGCTCCTACTGACGCACCAAGAGCTGCAGTTGCAAGAATTGAACCACAATATGATTCATAAAGGTCTGCTCCCATTCCTGCGACATCGCCAACGTTGTCGCCTACGTTATCAGCAATTGTTGCTGGGTTACGCGGATCATCTTCAGGTATTCCGGCTTCCACTTTACCAACTAAATCAGCCCCAACATCTGCGGCTTTCGTGTATATACCTCCTCCAACACGTGCAAATAGAGCTTGAGTTGACGCTCCCATTCCAAATGTTATCATTGTCGTTGTTATGTGAACGAGTTTTTCCACCTGAGTTGTATTTGGATAAACCAGATTCATCCCAAGAAAACGAAGTCCATTTACCATATTCTCCGGAGTGTAAATCAGTTTATCAAGTATGAAATACCATATGCATATATCGAGAAGTCCAAGTCCAACAACTACCAGGCCCATAACTGCACCAGACCTGAAAGCCACCTGAAGTCCCCTATTTAAACTCTCACTGGCACCTTGAGCTGTTCTATTAGATGCTCTCGTTGCAGTATTCATCCCGATAAACCCGCAAAGCCCTGAGAAAAACCCACCTGTAAGAAACGCAATCGGCACAAATGGATTTTGTATTTTAAATATTGCAAGAATAAGAAAGATAACAAAAAGAATTACAAAAACCACAGATACAACTTTATACTGCCTGAAAAGATACGCCATCGCACCTTCACGAACATAACCGGCAATTTCTTTCATTTTTTCCGTTCCCTCAGGTGCAGAAATCATCTTTTGATAGAAAATCCACGCAAAGATAAGAGCAAGGATAGAACTTATCGGCGCAATCCACCAATAGATTGGCATCGTATCGAGAGCCGGAACCTGAACTATTGACTGAGCTCCAGATGCCATCTCTTTTCCCACAGACAGGATATTATTTGCTGTTTTTTCCAGTTCTGAAGTAGAACTTTCAATTGCACTATAGACTTTTGTGAAGGGTACAGAAGCCAAAGAAAGTGCCGCTAAGAAAAAAAATTTCTTTTTCATTTTCTCCTTTTCTATTTTATTTTTTTAAAATCAATTATAACACTAACGAAAATTCAACTTAAAGATTTTTAAGTCCGCTATATATTACATTAAGAACCTATTATTTCAAGAAAAAAATTTTAGAGAAATCATAGGCTTTTTCCCTTTACATAATGAAATCATAGCTAATCTCAACTTAATTTTATAACAATTTTTTCTTGCTATGATTAACTTTTGAAACTAATTTATTAAGCTAATTTGAGAAATATAAAAAAGATTATTATTGATAAAATGATACAAAAACCATTTCCTGGCGAACATATACTTCTGTATAGAGGAGATACTATTGATTTTTCCCTCTCTTTTGACAAAGAAGTTCGTGGAAAAGCTTTTCTTAGAACTAACCTCGAAAATGCATCAATTGCCAGAGAGGAAATTATCTCTTCTGTCCTATCTGCGAGACCAAGAAGCGGACAGGATTGGCACGACATACCACTTGAAAAAAAGGATAACTTTTCTTTTTCTATAAGAATTGCTTTGCTGGAAGAAGGGCATTTCGAGGCTAAATGTTTTTATATTGAAGATGAAGAACGTGAACCTCATTGGGTTGACGGACCTAACGTTCATATAAATGTTGAACCTTCAGGTTACTGTTGCGCAAACAGTATATATTGCGCCTTTGTAAGACAATTCGGAATTAATAAAAATTTTGCTTTTTCCAGACCAATTCCAAAATTAGAAGCAGACGAAATTGCCGAACTCGATCGTATGCATTATACAGTCATTCCGCCATCGGGTACTTTTCGTGATTTAAAAAAATGTTTACCTCATATAATTGATGATTTGAACTGCAGAATAATTCATCTTCTGCCAATAAATCCAACTCCAACTGTATTTGCCCGAATGGGAAGATATGGAAGTCCTTATGCTTCACTTGATTTTACCAGTATAGATCCTTCTCTTGCCGAATTTGACCGCAAGGCAACTCCTCTTGATCAATTTCTAGAACTTGTAGATGCGATCCACAGAAAAAACGCAAAAATCTTTATAGACCTCGCAATAAATCACACTGGTTGGGCTTCAAAAATTCATGAAACTCATCCTGAGTGGCTTATAAGAGAGGAAGATGGCTCAATTCATTCACCAGGAGCATGGGGAGTCGTATGGGGAGATCTCACGGAACTTAACCATAACAAACCAGACTTATGGGACTATCTGGCAGAAGTATTCCTTACGTGGTGTGCCAGAGGTGTTGATGGTTTTCGATGCGATGCAGGTTATATGATTCCAGAAAAAGCTTGGGAATATATAATCGCAAAAGTAAGAGTAGAATACCCAGAAACAATTTTTCTACTTGAAGGTCTTGGTGGTGCACCGGAAATAACGAGAAGACTCCTTGATAACGCTAATATGAATTGGGCATATTCAGAACTATTTCAAAATTACACAAGAGAACAAATTGAAGGATATATACCATATGCCCATAAAGTAAGTCTTGGCGATGGAATTATGGTCCATTATGCAGAAACCCATGACAACAATAGACTTGCTGCGACTTCTGAAATCTATGCAAAAATGCGCACAGCTTTATCAGCATTAGCATCAAATAATGGAGCTTTTGGATTCACAAATGGCGTAGAGTGGTTTGCGAAAGAAAAAATTGATGTTCATGAATCTAATGCGCTGAATTGGGGAGCTAAAGTAAATCAAATAGCACATATCTCACGACTGAATTCAATACTTATTTCTCATCCAGCCTTTTATAACGGTTCAAAAATAAAAATTATAGATTCGGGTCACCAAGAAGTTGTTGCGTTTACAAGATCTGATTCAAACTCAAAGTCCCCTCTTCTCATACTTATAAATTTAAATTGTGAAAAAGAATCTGTCGCTTCATGGTTA
>Ga0116166_1002660_pt1 | contig 14567 bp, 10 predicted proteins | sample AD_JPNMR2_MetaG_FD_89884 | JGI IMG/M metagenome (GOLD analysis project Ga0116166, IMG submission 89884) | Active sludge microbial communities of municipal wastewater-treating anaerobic digesters from Japan - AD_JPNMR2_MetaG | ecosystem: Engineered > Bioreactor > Anaerobic > Digestate | place...
ACACAGGTCCTGGCCGGGATCGGCATGAAAGCGGAAGAATATAACGCCGCACTTTCAGCAGGAATGGTTACTGAAGCACAGCAGAATCAGATCAGCGCTGCAATAGAGAAGCAGATGGAAAGCGATGCTGTCAAGGCTGTCATTTCTGCCAAGACCGACGAGCAGATGCAGTCCCCGCAGGTACTTGCACTGATCGACAGCAAGACGGAAGAGCAGATACAGAATATCATCGCACAGAAAATGGCGTCTGAAGAAGTCCGGGCCAAAATGGAGGAGGCACTGAAACAGGTTAATGAAGGAGCTGCAAAGATCAGTTCACTGTAAGAACAGCTTGATCGCTATAACGTCTTTTACAGAGGACTGCGCAGCTATACAGAGGGTGTGGCAGACGCCGCCTCAGGCGCAAAAACACTGGAAAGGACAATGCCGCAGCTGATCTCGGGGATCACGGCGTTGCGCGACGGCGCCCTGCAGCTTTCCGACGGACTTAAAAAATTCAATGAAGAAGGCATCCGGAAACTTTCCGACGCGCTGGACGGAGATCTCTCAGAAATCTCAGAGCGCCTGAGGGCAACGGGAGAACTGGCAAAACAATACAAGTCTTATACAGGCAATTCTGATTCTGTAAAGTTTATATATAAGACAAGAGCCGTCGGATAAAAAACGGTTGAACCCGGACATCATATCAGTCAAACAGGCATTACAGGCATTTGCTTCCATAAGGAAAGCAGATGCCTGTAATGACAAAACAGGCAAAATAAAACCACAGGCAATTTGCCTGTGGCGTCATCAGACTTAACGTGCCGTCATGCTCGTTATGCTGTCAGTTGTCATACCGGTGCCGCTTTTCGTCACACAAGTATCACATCAAATTTGCCCCATGTCATATTGCATGTTATAACATACGCTTTGCCGGGGTTGGCCAGCGTACGGTTCTTCTCGACCTGCTGCGGATTCATTTCAAGCTCTACGCCGTTGTTCGACATGTTCACCAGGAAAATACCGTTGTGCAGGTTCAGGAACTCGCCCACCGAGGCCTGCGCCAGTTCATCGGGTTCCGTGATCTCCTCCTGCGCGAACCTTGCGGCAAACTTCACGAACACGTCTTTGTCGCAGGCTATTGCCGTAAGCATGTTGATCTTCCCGAATATCTCCTGGCTGACGAACCATTGTGCCGTAAGGTCAGACTTGAACTGGTTTATCTCGATGGTCGGGTTGTCGTCCACGAAACGGATCAGGTTTTTCATGAGCAATGTGACATAGTCGCTGTACATTTTTCCAAGAAGGGCTTCGCCATAATCCCGGAATATCTGCTCTATCTCCTGTGAATCATCCTTCCTGACCACATTGAACTGCCTGGTGGACATGCCGTATTCATTCTTGTACTCGTCAAGCGCCTTCTGAAGCTGTTCGATGGTCAGGTGTCCCCTGTCGATCAGGGCCTGCCCAAGCATCAGATGCCCCTGTCTCTGCGTGGCCAGCATTTCTTCAAGCTGCTGCCCCGTTATGTATCCTTTTTCTATCGCCAGTTCTCCGAATCTCTTGTCTACCTTCTTCTGCATATTGTGGATCTCTTCGACCTGCGCGGGCGTCATATAGCCCGCATTGACGGCTATCACGCCAAGCTTGAGATGTACGGATCTTTGGTATTCGAGAGCATCTGTCAGTTGCTCGGGTTTGATAATCCCCCTGTTCAGCAGGTAATTGCCGAAATACTGGCTAAACATATTCAACACCCCTTCTCAGAAAATGTTCCTGATGATATGCTCGATCTGGGACTTCTCCCACGGTTTCTGTATAAAATCGTGGGCACCGGCTTCCATTGCCGCCTTCAGATGCGACCTTGTTCCCGAAGATGACAGCATTACAACCTTTACGTCCTTCTTCACGGCCATCATCTCTTTCAGGGCATCTATCCCGTTCTTATCAGGCATCACGATATCCAGGAAGACAAGGTCGGGATCGTGCTGTTTGAACAGTTCGATGGAGCTTTGCCCGCTTGATGCCTCAATTATGTCAAATTCACCGTATTCATTAAGGCAATCCCTCATTTTTTTCCTGACCAGCAGAGAATCGTCGCAGATGAGAATTGTAGGCCGGCTCTTGCTCATTACAATACCCTCCCCGAGAAAAAATGTAGAATTTTGTTATATTATTATAATATCTTAATTTTCCCGATATGTAAAGGAATGCTTATATTTGATATGTTTTAACGTTTTGTTCACTTCTGCATAGTATATAGAAGCAGTATATATTGTAAAGGAGTCTTCCACATGCATCCTCCAAAAGGCTCGGGACTTGAAGCACTGGACAGGATGGTCCGGAGAAGCGTCAAATTTTACTCCGATCTTTTCGATACGGATCGGTTCAGACGAAACATGCTGTCAGCATTGAAAAAACTCCCGACTGTTGAACTGCCGACCCTGGCCGATCTGAGAAAGCCGGTCGACAACCTTGTAAAAACTCTCAACAACGCTGTTTCGCAGTTCACATACAAACCTCCGAAATTCGATTACCGGAACATCGTAAACGGTTTCCTGCCGCCCGGCGCAAGGCTGATAAGCCCCCGGTATCCGGAAGGCGCAGGAGAGATCCGGTTTGCCGATCTTGACGGCGACGGGCGCAGCGAACTCGTAACATCGTATACCGCGGCCGACGGCCTGAGGACGCTCGTACTGAAAAAAGACGAGGTGCAGTGGTATAAAATGGCCGAAATCAGCAGCCCCGGTTTCAGCAGCATCCACTACCTCACATGCGCCGATATCTCCGGAGAAGGCAAAAAGGATCTCCTTCTCGGCCTTGACTCGGAACAGAACAGCCGGACGCTGTTCGCGTATTCGGTGTCGGACGGAGGCTCCAGGAAAATATTCAGCAAGAAATACAACAAGCTGGAAGTGATCAGGAGTTCCTCACGTACTTCGAGAGACGCCGTGGCATTGTGGCATGAAGATTCACCGGGCATATACAGGATCGAACTCATAAGATGGAACGGCATCGATCTCGAACAGATCGATAAAACAAGATACCTGGCTGCAAAGGTATTGCCCTATTATATCAGGAAACTCAGGCAGGATCCCTCCGACATCACCGGTTGGTACAACCTGGCCGGAACATTCATGGAAGCCGGCGACAGGGCAAATGCCGCCAAAGCGGTAAGATACACGCTCGAATTCAACCCTGACCCGGTTATGAAAGACCGGCTGATGGAACTTCGGCAAAAGCTTTGACAGTTCGGTCCGCCGGATGACACAACCGTGAAGGAGGCAGACGCATATGACAGGCAGCCCGGTTTCCCTGCTCGACAATATAAGGATCAGCGACGGTCCGGAAATCCTGAGGAACTATTTCTCAGAACTGCTGCATACAAGCAGGAACAGGCTTCCTGAACTGCTCAGCGACCGCCGTCTCCATTTCGGCACGCTGTATCTGCTGAAATCCGAAATCAAAAGCAGCGGCCTTCAGGATACATTGCCAGATATGTACAGAAGGGCTCTTGAACTGTCCGAAGAGTTATCAGGCACAGGACCCGGCGATACCAGGCCGGCCGGAAGACGTCCAGGCGCACGGCCGTCGTATGGACACCGGGCAGGATACAAAGGCCGGAACATTGGCGTGATGCTCTCTGATGCGGTCACTGTCCGGTCGCTTGGCTGGATCGTCAGAACAGGATGGGACAGCGATATGCCGGAAGGTCCCTATGAATGCCTGATGGAACGCTGTACGTCATTGCTCCTGGCACACATGAGAGACAAGTCGTTCCTGCCGCTGATAGCCGATAAGATTTTCGAACGCAACAGGCAGGGCAGGCTGATCCATAACCTGGTCTGGGCATTTTTCGAAGCACGCGACCGGGAAAGTCTCTACTTCCTCGCCCACAGGCTGTGTTCACCGGACATGCGTGATGCGATGCTGGCAAGGAAACTGCTCGGCTTCATTCCCGGAACGGATGATTACAGCGCCGACAGCCATGTCCTGTACATCAATGCGCTGGGCTGGCTGTCCGTTAACATGCCTTTTATGTACTATACCGGCGAAAGCCTGCAAATGAGTCCGAAGCCGGTCTTTTATGCCGTTTCATACGAAGCGAAGTACCTGTGCCGTAAGGTTCCTGCAGACAGCGGCAGACCGGCCGTGCCGCCTGACAAGCATGAAGCCGGACGTCTCGAGTGTTTCCGCAGGCTTGATGAAACTCAGAGGCAATTGCTGGCAGATGTATCCTATGCGCTTTTCATGCAGGATAAGCGCCGATGGGAATCCTGGATCAGACTTCCCGTCAGAGACCAGCTCGAATCCGCAGTCCATATGACAGGAGGATCAGCATGATCAGGTTCGAAGACGGTTTTACCGACCTTCCATCCATAATGGCCCGGTACAGGCGTGGGAGTCCGGAATACGAAGTTTTGAGCAAGCTTTCGGAAAGCAGCCGCGTTTATACCTATTTGTCCCCGGAAGAACTGGAATTTGAAATCGGCCTGAGAAGAGGCATAATCGAAGCCTCTCTTGCCCTGTTCAGAGGGAGGCTGGCATTTCGGATATTCCAGGAGTCCTTCTGCAACGAGCGCTACTGGGAAAGGAGGCAGGACGGCGGTTTTGTGCTTAGGGCCGGTGTCAGGCCTTCCGAAGCGGTGGACGATATTTTCGCCAATACCCGCAGGTACGGGACCGAATGCGCCACAGCCATAGTAATGATATTTTACAAAGCTGTCCTGGACGCATATAAACCTGACCTGTTCGACCGCACATTCACGAGGATCGTTCTCATGAACTGGCGGGATATGGACCCGCTTATCGATCCTGCGACATACCGCGGGCTCGCTGATTATATACCAGGCGACTGCAGATATATCAGGAACCCCGACGTGGATCCGCTGACGCCGGAGTGGCAGGGCGAAAATGTCATAGACCTTGGCGGCGGCAGGTATTACGGGCACGGTATAGGGTTGGGCGACATGGATTTCTTCATTGAGATACTGAACCGCAACAGGAGAGAGGGGGCCCAGGTGTCCGCTTATCTCGTTGATTCGGCTACAAGGCCTGATTTCCGGGGTTTGTACCTGTACTGGAAAAATGCTTCATAAAAAACATCGCCAATGAATAGCTTTTACTTATGAAAAGGTTATTTGGTGTACATATTTTGAAGACCCGGCCCTGGGACCATATAGACAAGTTTTATCGGGATTCTTTCATACTGACGCTCTCAAACATGACCACCGGCACCATCGCCTTCGCCTTTTCCATCCTGCTTTCCAGGAAACTGGGCGCGGAAGGCCTTGGACTGTACGGGCTGGTAATGCCTGTCTACGGCCTTTTGCTGTGTGTCACCAGCGACGGCATCATAACAGCCATATCCAAAATTTCTACCGTCTACTTCAACCGCAGGGAATATAAAAACCTGGACAGGACGCTCAGTTCAATATTCGTGCTGACCGCTTTGTGGGCCTGCGCCGTCGCCATGCTGGTGATTATATTCCACAGGCCGCTGGCGGTATATGTCGTGAGGGACGCCCGGGCATCGGGAGCTTTGATGGTGCTGTCTCCCGCGCTTGTCTTCGTACCGCTTTCAGCCATTATAAAGGGCTATTTTTATGGTATGGGCAAATACAGGATAACAGCCGCAATAGATATACTCGAAAAACTTCTCAGGGTAGGCGTTTTATTGACATCCATCGCGCTGCTGGAGCCCAAAAGCGTATCCGGCACGGTCGCAGCGGCCTTTCTTGCCCTGACGGCCGGAGAATTGGTCAGCTTTATTGCCCTCAATACCTGCTACAGGATAAAAAAGAGCAGGCTCAAGGGCGGCACCGGCAGGATCAAATCAAGGATACAGCTGGTTTTCGACGTAATGGTCATATCCGTCCCTCTCTGTTTCAACGGTATCGTTTCGTCGGTGATATCGACCGTTTCAGCGCTGATACTGCCCCGCAGGCTGATGGCGGCGGGATTCACGTACAGGGACGCCCTGGCGCTGATTGGCAGGTTCGGCGGGATGGCGCTCAATATATCAACGCTTCCTTTCATAATCATAAGTTCCATGCTCACTGTACTGGTGCCGGACGTGTCGCTCAATATCAGCAAAAAGGATTACTGGTCCGCTGAGGAAAGGATCGCCCAGGTCATGAGGATCTCCTGCGTCATCGGCATAGCGACTTCCATCGTCTGTTTCGTCATACCCGGGACGCTTGGGCGGGTTTTCTACCAGCGGAACGACCTCACGGAGATGATCCGGTTCTCGGCGCCCATCTGCCTGATGACTTTCATATCATCTCCGACTTTTGGCGTGCTCAATGCCCTTGGAAAACAGAACATCCTCCTTCGGAACTCGCTGATCAATTCCCTGCAGAACCTTGTGCTCACAGCCGTGCTTGCCGGCATACCGGCGCTCAACATTTACGGTTACGGCCTCTCGGTCATCATTACTTCTGCCACGTCGCTCATATTGAATACCAGGGAGATCAGAAAAATCTGCGAGATAAAGATAGGTCTGCAGGATATCGCAATAATGGTCTTTTCCGGTACGGTATCCTGGCTTGCGGCCCTTCTGGCGGGGAATGCGCTGCTGGCGGCGCCGCCTCCTGCGCGGATGGCGGGTGTGGTCATAGCCTGTTTCGGTACAATGGCGGCTATCACTTCTTACGCTTTTAAGCTCAGGGCTGAAAGCTGAACCGTATCATGACGAAAACGAACTGCGTCATGACAACCGGACTGCATTTTGACGGAAACCCGGACCGCATCAGGACGGAGCCCTGAACTGCATCACGAACACGGCTCCTTTTCCTTCCTTTGCGTTCTCAGCCCATATCCTGCCTTTCATCTCCGTCATGTAATTGGCGCAGCTGTGAAGGCCAAAGCCATGTCCGCTCTGCTTGGTCGTAAAGCCATAGGCAAAGATGCTTTCCAGTTTTCCTTCCTCTATCCCCGGTCCCGTATCACTGACGCGGATAAAGATATGCCCATTGTCCCTGGTAACCTCGATGGTAAGGACTTTTTCCCTGTCCTCTACGCCTTCCATCGATTCAATTGCGTTTTTCACCACATTCGTAAGCACGTGGAAGAGTTTTGTGCTTTGTGCAAGGGCCCGGACCGACTTATTATAACGTCTGGCGATTTTTATTCCTGCCTTTTCTATAGATCCCTGGTTTAGTTTCAGTACATTTTCAATGACCTGTATCACATCCAGGCGTTCAAGGCTGGATTTAACGCCTGTCAGGCTTTGCTGAGTGTTGATGAGCGCCTCGATGAGGCTGACACGCTCAAGCAGCCTGTCAACATATCCTTTAAGATCCTCCCTGAACTTGATGAATGAATCGCCCAGGGCAGCATAAAACTTCATCAGGAGTTTTCCTTTTTCCTCATTCTTTACGAAGGACTCAAGATCATCGATCCTTTTTGAGAGCATTTCGTTCGCCATCAGCAGGTCATCCAGGCAGCTGTTTTCCATCAGGCTTTCAAGCGCCTGCTGCGTAGTGTTCACGCTGTTCATTATATTGGCTATATTGTGCAGTATCCCGGTAGTATCAGCCATACCCTTCCGATGTGCCTGTTCCATCAGTTTCCTGTAGCTTCGGTCGAGCCTCTCGAACAGTATTATGCCTTTCAGTGCAAGACTGATATAGTTGCTGAGTACACGCATGTTCCTTATGTCTGTATGGTCCGTCTCGATAAGCACGAATCCCATGAACTCATCGCCCATATACAGCAGATGGGACAGGAGAAAGTGCGTATCGCCATCGGGGAAAATGCCGTCGGTCAGGCACCCGGATTCGCTCCGTTCATGGCGCGTGCAATCCCTGATCTGTTCGCCGTCATAGTATACAAATTCGGGATGGTAATCTGAAAACTCCATATCCTCCGAAGGTTCATCGAACAGATAAAGCCAGCAGCCTTTCACTCCGATCCTCGGGAGATTCGATGCCAGTGACTCCTTCAGGGTATCCAGGTTGAAATTCGTAAGCAATATTTTCCCGACTTCCCTCAATATGAGCTGGATCCTGTTGTACTCCACATGATCCATGAATATGGCGGTGCCCAGCTTGTTCTGCAAAACGCCCTGCATCTGGTTGAAGATGTTGTCGGCCCATATCATTTTCTTTATATCGGTTCTGAAATAGGGCAGGAAATAAGGCATGAGCACCTTCCTGAAGTCAGCGGCCGCCGCTTCATAATCGCTGGGTTCATCGCTGTAAACTATCCTGCGGAGCATTTTCTCAAACTTCATCAGGAACGGGCGATACTCCATTTTGCAGAATGCCTGCCTGAACGAACCCAATATCTCACTCAGTTCCTCAGGCGTGAAGGGCGTGATACCGGAGATTTTCCCGGCGATGTCATCCAGTTCGCGGTCATCCAGTTCTTCAAAAGTCCGGCCGGTAATGTTCCTTTTATCTGCGTCCAGGGAAACCGCCAGTCTCGGAACGCAGCCGCACGATTCCCTGTACACTACCTTTCCTGGGACTTCAGCCTGCATCGGGACGCCTTCGCCCCTGATAAGCCTGTGCAGAGTTTCGCACGCATAATATCCCAGCTCCTTCCACGGAAAGTAGACCGTGGTGTATGCCGGCGATGAAAACCTTCCGATCTCTCCGTCCTCATAGCTGGTCACAGCGATATCTTCAGGTACCCTCAGGCCCCTGTCCCTGATCGCACTGACCACGCCCAGGGTCTCTTCATTGTAAAGAGATACGATAGCCTGGGGAATAACCTTTCTTTCATCAAGGAGGATCTCTACGGCTCTTTTCCCTCTTTCATTCACATCAAGCCCGAAAAGTTCCGTCCGGTCCACGACAAGCCGGGGATCAAAGATATTGTATTCGCTCATTATACTAAGATACATTTCGTTCCGGCTGTCAGGCATAAATGGCGAGATATAGGCTATCTTCCGGTAATTGTGCTTCTGTACGAGATGATGCAGTATTTGGCTCAGGTAATATTCACCTTTGAAGAAAACACCGGGGATACCGGGTCTTGTCGATCCTACGCTGACCAGCGGGATATCGCTGAACATGCTGAGAAATTCGCTGTTGTGCGTTACGCGTGCCCAACCAAGGAAAACAAGCCCGTCCAGCCTGAACTGTTTTATCTGGTCAAGCAGCATTTTCTCATGATACAGGCTCCTTAAGGTCGAATGGACAAGGAAATGCCCGAAACGAATCACGTTTATGCCATGCTCCCGCGCATACTCGTGTACGCCCCTTGTAAGCATGTTGTGGTATTCGTCATAAGCATCCTCGTCAATAAAACCGATGGTGATCTTTTTCTCCATACAGCTTCCACCTGTCATGAAAATTTCAGGATAAAAGACGCTCCCTTGTTTATGCCTTCGCTTTCAGCCCGGATCGATCCGCCCATGTCGGCCATATATGCAGCGCAGCTATATAGGCCATAGCCGTACCGGCCTTCCTTTGTCGAAAACCCGTATTCGAAAATGCTGTCTATCAGGGATTTGGGGATCCCCCTCCCATTGTCACTTATGCACAGGTACTTGCCGGTCTCGTCTTCATACAGCCTTACGGCAAGTTTTCTGTCTTTGGCATCCGAATTGACAAGCGCGTCCCTTGCGTTCGAAATGATATTGAAAATGACGAAAAACAGCTTCGCCCGGTGGATGTACGCCTTTAAACCAGGCATATAATCCTTTTCCACTGTTATCTGCAGTTTTTCGAAAGAATCTTCATTGAGTTTGAGCGCGTCATCGACTATCGGCGCTATCAGAAGCTCTTCCAGCTTTGTATCCACGCCGGCGTAACTCTGCTGGGCAGCGATCGCTTCGTTGATGGTACCTGTCTTCGCCCCGAGCCTGCCAAGGATGCTGAGAAGCTGGTCACGCAGCTTCCCGGCCGGTCCGCCGAGGCGCAGGTAAAACTCCATCAGCTTTTTGCCTTTCCCATCGGTACATATGAATTCCTCGAGCCTGTCGGCGTTCTGTTTCAGCAGTTCGCATGCCATGGCTATATCGTCGATGACAGGCGAAACAGCGCATTCTGCCATCATGTGCACGGAAACATTTATACTGTTGAGTATGTTGCCTATATTGTGCAGGATATTTGCTGCGATATCAGCCATGCCTTCCTTCTGCGCATGTTCCACCAGTTTTCTGTATGCGATATCGAGCCTTTTGAGCAGGACGATACCGTGCAGTGCCGTACTGATGCTGTTTGTCAGGCTTTGCAGGATCATTTCGTCAGGCGTTCCGTCTCTCATGCCAAACAGCGCGAACCCAAGGATCTCATCGGTCACATGCAGCAGATATGCCAGCGATACCCTCCCGAGTTCACCGGCCTGTATTCCGGCAAGCTGCCTTTTCAGGCTGTCGGCCTTGCCGGTGGTCTCTTTCCTCATCCCGTCACGGTATCTGAAGATCAACACGCTGTTGTCAAACAGGTTCTCCTCTGCATCCGAGCCGGTCAAAACGGAGTTTGAAATGAATATCTGGCAATAGTCCACGCGGAACAGTTTCATGCACCTTTCAAGGGTACTGAGCAGATTCTCAAGGGAAAAACTCAAAAGCAGCTGCTGTGTCATGTCCTGGAGTATCTGATCGTCTGCTTTGCTTTTAAGAGCGGCACTGCCGGTGACCGCCGCCTCCCTTCTGCTGACCAGCGCCTGTGCCTGGAGGAACAGGTCGCCCGACCACAGCATCATCTCGATGTTCGAAATGAGATACGGATAGAAGAGATACCTGATATCAGCCACCAGCCTGCTTATTCCGGGGATCTCCCCCAGGGACCGGAGCTGTGAATCCAGTTCCGCCAGGAATATCTCGCTGTCCCTGAAATCGCAGGACTGTATGAACGCATCCACGAGTTCCCCGAACAAAATGCCCGAATCACTGTATAAAGCCTGTAATGCCCGTATTATCGCATCCTTTTCAGAAGGCGTCATGGCGCACGGGGAACACCCGGCAGGTCTGATATATTCGGCATCAACAGGCCTGACATAATAAGGCATGCATCCGCAGGACTCCCTGTATATGATCATGCACTTGTCGTCCAGGGGCAATTCTTTCAGGCAGCTGCCCGTCCTCAGAAGCCTGACCAGGGTTTTGCATCCCTCATAACCCAGTTCCCGCCACGGAAAGTATGCGGTGGTGCATCCGGGGACAGAGTATTTTGCGAATTCGCCTTCCTCGTAACTGACAACAGCCATTTCATCCGGTATGCTGATCCCCCTCTCCCTGAGTTCCTGCATGAGAAGAAATGTATGGGGATATGACATGGATATGACAGCCCGGGCCCCGATGCTGAGCAGTATGTCAGCTATTTTTTTTATCCTGTTTTTCCGGTCTGTGAAGGGGGGAAGGAGATCATTGCCGATATACAGGGAAGGGTCGTACAAACCGGCTTCATTCATTGCCAGTTCATATGCCTCCTTTCTGTTGTCTTCCCTGAAATGCTCTATATAAGCTATCCTTTGATAATGGTGTTCATCTATCAGGTGCCGGGTCAACTTGTAAACTGCCATGTCACCGGGATAGTACACACTTGGCATGTCGCTGAAAATAGTCCCTATACTGAGCAACGGCGTGTTTTTAAAACGTTCCATGAAATCTTCCCGGTTATACATCACTCCGGCCTGCGTCCATCCGATGAACATCAGGCCGTCCAGATCATACTGCTTTATGTAGTCCAGGATCATGTCCACCTGGTGGGAGAATTTGTAGGCTATATAAGAGGAGTAATAACCGAACCTGATGATTTGTACTCCCAGTTCCCTGGCTGCTTCGGATATCCCTTGCAGTATCAGGTTGTGGTAATCGTTCTCGATATTGTCGTCCAGAAAGCCGATAGTGTAACGGTCCTTCAGGACAGGTCCGGAATCCAGGTAATAATATTGCAGCATATCATACTCCTTGCCCCAGGTCCTTCAAATAATCCTCAAACGGTTTAGGCATGTTGAAATGATAACCCTGCAGGATACACCGTCTTGAATCGAGAAGCTGTTTCTGTTCTTTGGTCTCTATACCGCTAATTATCACTTCAAGATCCCACGTGCTGATGATATCCATGAGCGAGAGCAGGAAGTTGCGGTTCCTTTTGTCAGCTACGATGTTCTGCACATAAGCCTTGTTCAGCTTGATCATCGTGTCCTTTGGCATCTGCTGCAGGAACGCGAACGCAGGATAAGCAGTCTCGAATCCGCTAACAGCGAACTGGACCCCCATTTCACTCAGTTCCCTGATGATGGCAAGCGCGTTCTGGGCAGCCTGGAACGAGAACTTATCCTCCAGGTTGAGTTTGAGATGCTCTGGCGCGATCCCGGTTTCGTCCAGGGCAGACTTTATATTGCTGACAAAGTGCGGATGATAGAACTCCCTGGCAGTGCAGCTGATCATTATGAAAAGGTCGTCGTGTCCGGATTCATGGATCTTTTTGAGGTACATGAGAGCTTTGCGCAGGACATAGTGTCCAAGCGTTATGATCATATCGGATTTCTGCGCGATATGCAGGAACTGGCCGGGCTCCAGTTCTCCGTATTCCGGATGGAGCCAGCGTACGAGCGCCTGCACGCCTACTATTCTTTCGGCCGTATCGACCAGGCTCTGCAGGTATACGTCTATCTGGTTCCTTTCGATCGCTTTCTTCAGTTCGCTCTCTATCCTGATTTCATTAAGGTGCATGTATGAACTCGAAAGTTCATGGAACCTATAAATGCCATGGATCTTTTTTGCTTCGTATAACGCTATATCCGCATACTTTAGCAGCATGTCGGCCTGCGTGCTGTCGCTCGTGTATACGCAGATCCCTACGCTGCAGGAAATATCCAGTTCATGGCTGGCAATGAAATACGGCGCTTTTATCATGTCTATAAGTTTCTGAGCGATCTCTCCGACCGTCCTACGATCTGTCTCTTCTATAACGGCTGTGAATTCATCGCCTCCGAGCCTGAATACAGCCTTGACTTTGCCGTCTTTGCTCACATAATCCCGGATCATGCATGCATGGCCTTCGAGCCCGCTGCTGATCCTTCTGCCCACCTCGACCAGCAGCCTGTCGCCCACATCATGTCCGTACAAATCATTTACGTTCTTGAAATTATCCAGATCGATGTAAAACAACGAGAAACTGTCCCTGCGGTCCTCGCCGTTCCCGGTAAGTGCCGCCAGGGAAGTGTAGAAGGAACGCCTGTTCAAAAGGTCCGTAAGTGAATCATAATGGGCGGAGTAGGCAAGCTGCTTCTCCTTTTCCTCCCTGAGAGATATCTCCTCCCTGAGCCTGCCCACTGTTTCGGTGAGCTCGTTGGTCCTCTGCGCCACCAGATTCTCAAGGTTCTCGATGTGCTCCCTGATCTGCATCTTCAGGCTCCACTTCGTTGTCATCGCAAGCGCGATCTGCTTGAGGGACACATGGTCGAAAGGTTTTCTTATGAACAGGAGATTGTCGTTCTGGCCAAGCTTTGTAACGATCTGGTTCCACGAATAATCAGAATATGCGGTGCATATGACGACACCGACGTCAGGGTCGATCTTCCAGATGCTTTCGATCGTCTCTATACCATCCATACCGGGCGGCATCCTGACATCCATGAACACAAGCGAATACGGGTCGCCGGATTCCTTGGCCGTCCTTACCATCTCGACAGCTTCATTGCCCTGATATGCATCGTCGATGGAATACCTGATGTCTATTACTGTTTCGCTCTGATCTGACGCTGCGTCCCTGTCCCCGAACAATTCCTTCTTCAGCAGTTTCGCTTCCTGATACTCCTCCATCCCGGAGGAAGACGTATCAAGTATATACTTAATGTCGTCGTGGATATCCTTGTTGTCGTCTGCTATCAGTATCCTTCTCCGAAAGCTCTCCATAATAATCCTCACTTTGGTGCAAGTTTATTCTCTGACGGCTTTATAAGAATTTTCGACACGGCTTGTGCACAGGTGCGAAATTTATCTGAATTTGCTTTGCTGATGTCGATTGGTCGTCAATTATGTACCAGTATTTCCATTATAATATCTGCGACAAATTATTTCAATTTATTTAATGCCGGTTAGCCGGTGGTGCTTTATGTTATCAGGCAACAGATCAAGGCCAATTTGCCCATGGGCGCCCTCTGAATCATCCTTTGCTGCATTCCGGCAGCAAAGATACATTATTTGCCGCATACTTTGAAATAATACGAATGTTGCAAAGTACACTGATAAAGGAGTGCTTCTTGATGAAAATGTCAACAATGGACGGCAATCATGCCGCAGCATACGCATCATACGCATTTACCGAGGTTGCGGCTATTTTCCCGATAACGCCTTCATCCCCGATGGCCGAACTGGTCGACGAATGGGCTTCCCAGGGAAGGAAGAACATATTCGGCCAGCCGGTCAATGTCACCGAAATGCAGTCCGAAGCCGGGGCAGCAGGGGCAATGCACGGTTCTCTCCAGGCAGGCGCCCTCACCACCACCTATACCGCTTCACAGGGTCTGCTGCTTATGATACCGAACCTGTATAAAATGGCGGGCGAACTGCTTCCGGGCGTTCTCCACGTGTCTGCCCGCGCAATTGCCACCGATGCACTGTCGATATTCGGCGACCACCAGGATGTGATGGCCTGCCGCCAGACAGGCGCCGCCCTTCTTGC
>Ga0116166_1002669_pt1 | contig 14516 bp, 10 predicted proteins | sample AD_JPNMR2_MetaG_FD_89884 | JGI IMG/M metagenome (GOLD analysis project Ga0116166, IMG submission 89884) | Active sludge microbial communities of municipal wastewater-treating anaerobic digesters from Japan - AD_JPNMR2_MetaG | ecosystem: Engineered > Bioreactor > Anaerobic > Digestate | place...
GAGATTGAAAAATTTATATCCACAGTCAAAAGGCATCCCGACAAAAAAGTCATTGTATTACAGCATAACCCTGTATATCCATTGATAGAAAGTAGTTATCCTTATAATCTGACAAATGTAGAGAAGGTACATCAGCGTTACAAAGAAAACAATGTTCTTCTTTCTATAAGCGCTCACTATCATCCCGGCCAGGAATTGAGTTGTAAGGATGGGGTATATTATTTAACACTTCCTGCCCTGTGTGAGGACCCTTTTAGATATGTAGAGATTGAGATAGAAGGTGCAGAAATAAAAGTAAATAACCTTCAAATTAAAAATCCCTTTCCGCTCTGTGATAATCACTGCCATACACAGTTTGCATACTGCGCAGAGGATATTACCATAGAAAAGATACTGGAAAGGGCGGAACTTTTAGGTATGGGATATGTGTGTTTTACAGAACATGCAGACCAGTTATACCTTACCGAAGAAGAATATGGTAAAGCATTGTCTTTTTATGAACCGGATGTTCTGCGGAGGAAAAGAGAAGAAAAGCGTGACAGGATGCATCTTTTCAGGGAGACCGTAAAGGCAGCAAAATCTCCAAAGGTAAGAGTGGGACTGGAAGTTATACCTGACAGAAATGGTGGAATCTCTCTCCTTCCTGAAGACAGGGAAGGAATGGACATAATAGTCGGTGCTATACACTTCTTTCCAGAAGAGATTCTGTCTGCCGTCTCTACCAGAAGGGAGGTATGGTTTATTGATATGGTAGAAACGCTTATGAAGAACAGGATTGATATACTTGCGCATCCATTCAGGGTATTTCAGAGGAGCGGTCTAAAAGTCCCTGAAACGCTTTTCCGTCCTGTCGTTGATTTACTTAAAAGTTATAAAGTGGCATCTGAACTTAATTTCCATACAAATACACCAGAACATAAATTTTTTGAGATATGCCTTGCCGAAGGGGTAAAAATCTCACCCGGAACTGATACGCATAACCTTATTGAAGCAGGAGAGTTTTATCAACATATAAGGTTTCTTGGCGAACTCGGTGTTTTACCTGATATGTTTGATAGTGTATTATATATAATCAATAATTAAAACTGTGTCTATGGAAAGGGGATAACTATGGGAAAGATAAGAGCGGCTGTTATCGGTTGTGGTAAGTTTGCAGAAGCACAGCATCTACCCAACTGCACATCTTCAGAGAAGGTGGAGTTATACTACTGCTCATCAAGAAGTGAAAAGGGCAGAAAAACAGCGGAAAGGTTTGGGGCAAAAAAGATTACATCTGACTACAGGGACATACTTAAAGACCCTTCTGTGGATATGGTGATACTGAGCGTTCCCCATGAGCAGCATATGTTTTTCTTAAGAGAAACCATCAACGCAGGCAAGAATGTACTGTGTGAAAAACCTATGACAATGACAATGGAAGATGCGTACGAGGTGATAAAACTCGTCCGTACAAAAGGCGTAAAACTCTGTGTGGATTATAACCGCAGGTGCAGCCCTTCAATGATAGACCTTAAAAACGCTTATCTATCACATAAAGCAAACCCTGCTGGAAAACCGCGGGTATATACACAGGAAAAGAACAGACCTGAATGGGCTGAGGAAGGCAAAACAATGGTACTTATAAGAATCAACGATGAAAGTTTAACCTATGGAGGTGTGCATATTGACTGGAAGGAAGGAGGGGGACTTATCATAGGAGAGGGATGCCACTGGCTTGACCTTATGACATGGCTTCTTGAAGAAAGGCCTGTAAGGGTCTGTGCGACGGGAAGCACAAGAATGAACTATGTTGTAAATATAGAATTTGAAAGCGGCTCTATCGGATGCCTGTTTTTCTCATCAAGTGGTACATTTGAATATCCGAAAGAATTGATTGAGATACAACACAGGGGCAAGATATTCCGGAGTGAGTGTTTTGTTGAAAACCAGTACTTCGGCAGGGGAGAAAGAACCATCAAAACATTTCCCTTACAGCAGGACTTCCAGAAGGAAGCAGGCAGAGAAGGGGGCATTTCAGGATACCTTAAGAAGATAGATGCTATGGGAAAGGAGTATGTGGAAACAGGTGTATTTAATTATGTATTCCCTGACAAAGGACATAAAGGATTGCTTGATAGTTTTGCTGATGCCATTACTAAAAACCTGCCGTCACCTGCCGATGAGATTGTTGGTATGCGTGCGACCTATCTCTCTCTGCGGGCAATGGAATCTATAAAAACAGGGCTAATACTCCCTGTAAATATTGAGGAGTGGGATATGTATGTCCACCTCTGATATTTATCATTTCTGTTGAGAGACGGTCATTAAAACTTTTTCTTCCGGGAATCTATATGTGCCTATGAAGAGATTATTTTTATGTTTCAAATTGCAGGGTTTACCATCTAACCGCACCTTACACTTTTTCTTAAACGCAAACTCCAGTGTATCCCCGCACCTTCCTCTTATCTCAAAAACGCCTTTTTTCCTCGCCGGAATAATCTCGTGGGTTATATAAACGAGGATATTATCACCCACAGGCAGATTTACCCAGAGCATACGGGCTTCACAGGGAAGAAGATTTATCTTACAGGTCTCAGGAAATATAATCTCAGGCTCTCTTATTGAAATTTTGAAGGGAGCGGGAGAACCGAGTACATTACAGACAGTAAGAAGCATTGAAGGTTTTTCCCTATCCCGTCTTATCACCACATTGAAATAATCTCCTGATGTCTCTGCCTGTGGTTGTACATTAAGGGAAAAAAGAACTTCTTTCCATAGTTTAAGGTGGCATGAGTGGTGAAATGAAGGGGAGATACCGCTTACCACAACACGGTTATCCATCCCTTTCACTACTCCTATAACGGGTTTATCTTCAAATGTGGCAAATACCTCAGAAAACCTGCCTTTATGGAGTATTATCCATGATGGCTCTCCAACAGGATGATTTTCCCTGTCATACATTATCCTCCATCCATAGTCCAGTATCCTTGCAGCAGCAGGTCTCACCTTTCCTTCAAAGGATATATTCAACATATCGGTGAGACGACTGTCAGGATAACCATCATATGTCATAGAAGGCACCGTGTTAAAGAAAAGAACCTTCCCGTTGTTTTCTATATGCTTCACAATATAATCTATCGCCTGTTTTTCAAGGAATCCTGTATTCGGTACAACAAGTGTATAATTCCCCGGCTCTTTAGATGGATGTGTAAGGTCAACCATTGACCATGCTATATTCATCCGACGAAGAAGTATTAGAAACTCTGTCAGGTCATGCCATAAAAGTCCTTCAGGTGTAAGTGTCTGTTTATCAACTCCTTCGTATCCATCAAGCCAGTCATGACCACCAGCGGATTTTTTGATAGCCGGTTCAACATTGACCTCAAGGTTTGAAGATGAGACAATCTCTTTCCTCTCGGGTTGCACAGGAACACCAAGAAATGGAATATATCTTACCGCAGGGGATATACCAATATAAACATCGGGCATCTTCACTGTATTAAGTATCTGCCTTTCCCATCCAGCAACAAAACTGTAAAAAGTGGAAATCTCTTCATAGCAGGGATTTAACTTTCCATCTATTGATACAGGCGCATCCTCCCAGTACTCAAGTCCACAGAGGGTACTGCCTTCAGGGCTCCTTCCCTCCGTAAAAACATATACACTTGAGCCATTTAAGCCATGGGCAAGGCCCATTCTGAGATTAACAGGTCCGTTTATATGGCTCCTTGAAAGTCGGCTTTCAAACCAGGTATGGTTTGTCTCTACAGAAACAGGGACAGGATTGCCTGGGGCTGACCTGGTTATCTCAACTGCAAGTTCAAGTAAATTTGCACCTTCAAGGTCATAAATCCTGTCTGAATAGTTATGACAGGCAGTAAAACAGTCAATACCTGCCTGATTCATCCTGTCCATAAACCCTGGATGGTCTCCATGGGTATAGAAACCTGCTACAGGTTCATTAAAGAAGAAAGGGACATCAAGTCCGAATTCCTTTATCCATCTGCACAGCGTTATCCCCCAGTCAGCAAAAAACTCCCTTTTAAAGTCCAGCCAGTCAAGGCATTTCCTGTATTCATAAAGATTGGAAGGCATATCCCTGGGGGGCAGTACATCAGCCCATTTTTCTATCTTTACTCCGTATCTCTCTGAAATTGCTTCCAGTCCACCATATCTCTCTTTCAGCCACTGATGCCAGAACCCACCTTCTTTTATAATGGAACTGTCATAAAGAGAATTCCCGAGTCCGTATGACCAGGCAGCAGATAGTTCATTATCGGGCTGGCAGAGTATGACAGGACCTCCTTTTGTACAGCTGAAATCTGCTAAAAGAGGTATGATGTAACTGTACCAGCGCTTCACAAGTTTCCTTAAAAGTGGTTCTCCTTCTGCGGGGATGGGTCTGCCTGTAGCAATATTTCCATCCTTCCTTCTACTCAGACATTCAGGGTATTTTTCAAATACCCACTTTGGATATCCCCCTTCCCTCAGTTCGGAATTTACAAAAGGACCAGGCCTTGCTATCACCTTTACACCGACTTCTGCACAGATTTCCAGAAATTCACGGATACTTCTTTCAGGAACTGTCTTCCCTTCAAGGTCTATATTACCTTCTTCCGGCTCATGCCAGAACCATGGGATGTAGGAACTTACTGTATTCATTGATGCTGCCTTAAGTTTCTTTACCCTGCCCTTCCACTGTTCTTTCTTTAATCTGAAATAGTGTATCTCTCCACCCCTCAGATAAAATGGCTTACCCCCTACTAAGAGATATCCTTTACTTCTCTCTACCTTCATTATTCCTGTCTCCTTTTTCTGTATACTACAGACACAAAGTTAAAAGATATCATCCCCTTAAAACTTCCTTCATCTTTCTTAAAATCATCTCTTTTGCAGCAAGTCCATATTCAAGGGATGCCTTCTTTGCACCCAAACTGTACCACTTCTTCTCTGTAAATCTTTTCATATCCACACCTTCAGGACAGAATGCAAGCATAAGGGATGTTTCCTGCTCTCCTGCGTGGTCTATGGGGAACTTTTTCTGGGTCTCTTCATCCATAAAGGGATGTAGTTTTATCCAGCTGAAAGGGTCTGAACCTTTCTCATGCATATCATAGTAGTCCTTCATCTCCTCCTTCCCCCACCAGCCCTCTCCACGCTCCTTTTCCAGATACTCAAAGATTGCTTCCCTTGCTGCAAGTTTAAATGCAAGGTCTGTAGGCATACCAGCATTAAAGTTCTCGCTCTGGTGGTGAATAAAAATGTGGATATTTTTAATTCCTATACGCAGCATACCTGTGAAGAGGTCCTTTGCAAAGATATGGAGTGTTTTGCTGGGGATATGTATAGTCCCATTGTTTTCAGGTGGCTCCACAGCATAACTTGCTGCTCCGTAATAAAAAGGCGGGCATATCACAATATCTATCTCCTTTTCAATAATCTCCAGTGCCTTTACTACCAGAAGCGTATCAACTCCAAAGACGCAGTGTTCAGAGTGGTATTCAATCACACCAACAGGAATAACAAATGGGGTATTCTTTTTAATTGCCTGCCGCAGGTCCTCCGCAAACATCATCTCGTATCTCATATAGGCTCCTTGTAATAAGTCAAAACTAAAAAGTTAAAAGTAATAACTAATAAGTAATAAGGCAAAAGGCAAAAGTAATAAGTAATAAGGCAAAAGTAAAAACTCAAAAGTTAAAAGTCAAAAGTAATAACTCAAAAGTAAAAACTTAAATTATAAAGGAAATTTGCTCGTTTTATTTACAATTCAAGTATCTTTGTAAGTTTCTTTGATAGTGGTTCAACCCCATCCTTTTTTACAACAACACCATTTTCCCATCTCAGTCCATAGTCCTCACAGTAAAGGAAGGTATCAACCTGGAATGTCATATTCTCTTCAAGGAAGTAGTCAGAATGGGACTCCATCCAGGGCTTTTCCACCTCCATCATCCCAAGTCCGTGGCAGGGACCATAAAGGATATTTTTGCTCACCCCTAACTTCTCTCCGTACTCAAAGAACTTCTTGACAACCTCATTCGCCTTCACCCCTGCCTTCATCCACTCCATTGTCTTAAAGTGCATATCAAGTCCTGCCTGAACAAGTTTTCTCATATCCTGTGGCATCTTGCCTATAGAGACAGGTCTGCCAACACTTGAAGAATACCCTGCAACACGGGCTCCTATATTTAACTGAATAAGATTTTTCTTGCCCAGTTTTGCATAGTTAGGTCTTCCTATGGCATGATTGGAGTTTTTCCCTGCAAGGACATACTGCGGATGCCCCTCATATTCAGCCCCTTCTGAATAAAGTGCCTCCTCTATGATACCCACCACCTGCAGTTCAGTCATACCCGGCTTCATCTTTTTCAGCGTCTTTACAAGTGCTGCCTCTGAAATCCTGAATGCCTCCTTCAGCATATCAAGTTCAACAGGACTTTTTATAATACGCAGGTCCACTATAATCTCATCACTCTTTATCAGTTCTGCATCAGGTGCTGCCTTTTTCAACCCTTCATATACAGGTAGAGGGAAAATCTGATAACTGGCAAGTCCTATCCTTTTTACCTGCCTCCCGCCAAACATCTCCTTAAAGATAGAAGAGAATGTATCCACCTGTATACTGGGATATTCCGGCTCAGCACTTTCCCTGTACTCAATCAGTTTATAAATCTTTTTTATTCTGCTTGTATCCCTTGCAAATGTCTCGCTTTCAGGCCCTATAAGAAGCGCTGGCTCTCCTTCTGCAGGGACAATAACTCCAGCGGACTCAAATATAGGCCAGTAGTCAGAAAGATACCTTACATTGGCAAAGTCCGCCTCATCTGAATGAGCAATAAGAAGGTCAAGTCCTTTCTCCTTTACTCCTTGCTGGACTGCCTTCCATCTTCTCTTAAACTCCTCATCCCGTATTCTATAAACCTTCTTTCCCATATTTCCCCCTTTTTATTCAATTACAACCATCTGGTATCCACACATTTCAGGTATTATAAACCATATATAGTTTTTTTCAACCCTGAATTCCAGTTGTTTATATGATGGGACACAGTACACCTTTTTAGTTTTTTCTCCTTCCTCTTGCCTTACTCCTATACTCACATCCTTTAAAAGTATCGGCTCTTCAATAATCTGCATCTCTTTCCCTCGGAGTTCCGGCAGATATGAAAGGATATGCACCATCCTTCTTCCCTTCTGCGATGTTAATGTTACCTGAGCAAAAGAAGGAAGGTTTTTGTATTTTATCAATGGCTCCCTGTAGACCATTTCAATACAGTTTTTAAGGAGATTTTTATACCACACAACAGCATCATTGAAATACCCCTTAAAAATTGGAAAACTGAAGTGAAATATATTCCCACACTGGATAAGAACAGTCCTTCCTGTTTCTTTTTCCGGTGGGGTATACAGGTTTTCATGTTCCCAGTCCCAGGAGCGTATATTGAAATACGGCTTTATATGCCTTGCAAGAACCTTTGCTCCTTTTTCTGCCTTAATTGAAATTCCCTTCTGATAGATTGTTATGGGCATATCAGGAATTCCTTCTGATACTTCCTTTTCTACAACGAAAAACGACGGGTCGTTTTCTTCATCCCCTTCAAATTCAATCTTATATCCTTTAACAACAAACTTTCCCTTTTCCCTGTCAATCCCTGAATATCCAGAACTTATGATAATCCCACCTTTTTCAAGATGCTTTTCCAGTTTTTCTTTTAGTTTCCCATCAACAGAAACACTATCAGGAAGAACAACAACACTGTATTTAGAAATATCTTCCAGTCCATCACTTACATCAAACTGGTACTTCAGTTCCATAAGCATCCTTGTAGCACCTGCAATACTTTCATAATCAAAAGGGAAACCAGGAATTCTTTCAAGTGTGGGGTCAATAATCACCACATCTGCCTCTGACTTTGCCCCTTCTGTAAATTCTTCTATCTCCTTTATCTTTGAGTAGCACCTCCCTATCATCTCATAAACAGGCTTTTCAAGTTTACCTCTCGGATGCATATGGTCACCCACAGAACAGGTGCCTCCGTTTGCTATGGAATTATAAAGGTCAAAAAGAAGTGAGTGCTCAGGCCGCAACCCTCCAAAGTCCCCCCATGACTTGTGAAACCTTCCTGTCATTGTAAAGTATGGCTTCTTCAATGTCCTTGCATACCTAATTATCCACGGAAGATAGTCGTATCCCCAGCCACCTGTCGGAAGAACCTCAAGTTCTATATGTGTTGGCTGGTACCTGTAAGGTAGCCCGTTGAAGTAGAGAAATATGTCCCTCTTCTTTACCTTAAGTAGTTTCTTTACTTCTTCCCCAAACCTTTTTGTTATTATCCAGCAGAACTCCCATCCCTGTTTCTCGTTATCCGGGTCCATACCAAGTTTCCTCATACCTTCAATACACTCAACTCCATAGCAGGGAAGAAGGCTAAAACAGTCAAGAAAGATACCATCAACAGGATACATATCCAGAACCTCTTCCACCATACCTAAAAGATGCTCCTTATACCCTGTATTCAGACACATCTTCCTGAAAAAGTGTCCCATCTTATCCACTTCTGCCACCTGCCCGTTTCTGTTCACCTTGCACCACTCCCGATGAAGTATTGCATGCTGGTGGTCAAGCACTGCATTAAAGTATGCTGCTACTTTTATCCCTTTCTTATGGCAGGCGGATACCATTTCTCCTAAGAGGTCTTTTCTCTTAAGGCCGGGATGGACTATCCCTATCTCTGTCGGATAATACGCAAACCCTAAATTACATCTTGCAAAGACAGTTATATAGTCCACATTCGCTTCTTTAAGGGTTTTTGCAAACTCATCAGGGTCAAAGTCCCTTCCAACATCATAAACACCTGGCATTGTATGAAAATCTAAATGTATCGCCCTCTTCGGAAACCATATCTTCATTGTCCCATTATCCTTTAAGAACCACTAACTATTTATCCCAGGAAAAGACAATACCTAAATTAAATGGCTTGCCTTCAAGAAGAAGTTTATAACCCTTAAGGCAGTCAGAACTTTTAAATCTGTGGGTTATAAGTTCACCTATTTTTAACCGTCTTTTTCTTATCTCTGTGATTGTTCCTTCAAAATCATCATCTGATACACCGCAGGTTGTCTTTATCGTCATCTCCTTTATCTTTATCTGGTCAAGGTCTATTGCCCTGTGCTCTTTATCAAAATACTGTGCCTGAAGAAGTAATTTCCCCCAGCGTTTAGAAAAACCCACTGCCTTATCTATTGCGGAAGGAACACCTGCTGTGTCATATATAATGTCAACCCCTTCGGGTGCTATCTCCTTTATCTTCTTATCAATTTCATCAGGACTGAAGGCAGGGAAACCTAAACTCTGAGCAAATTTTATCCTTTCAGGGTCTGCTTCCATAAAGATAGCAGATGCCTGTTTTAATCCAGCAAGTTGTGCAGCGCATAGTCCAATAAAACCAGCACCTATAATAAGCAGTTTGTCTCCCTTTTTCACCTCCAGAAAACTTATACCTCTGTAAGCAACCGCAGAAACAATGGTAAAGACCATGGTCTCAAGTTCGTAGGTATCAGGTATTGTGGAAGATATAAATGTGTACCCGGCAGGAGTACTTACAGAATATCCGCAGTGTGCTCCCCACATAGAATAGACCTTTTCCTTCCACCTGTTGCCACTTCCATAGACAATATCACCCGGCCTGAAAAGTTTTACATCTTTACCGCACTCTTCCACAATACCTATCCTGTGGTATCCAGGCACACAGGGAAACTGAGTCCCTATATGCTTACCCTTCAATACCCACCTTTCTGTCCCCGGAGAGATTGCTGAGACAAGGGTACGGACACGGATATCCCCTGGTCCCATCTCATCCAGTGTTAAATCTACCATCTCAAACTTCTCTGCTTCAGGAAAAACCACTGCCTTTGTCTTCATATTATCCTCCCATTTCAAAGACAATCTTGAATGCCTCTTTATTTTTTATCATCTCAAATCCTTTTGCTATTTCTGAAAACGGCATCTTATGCGAATAGAAGTCCTTAAGACTGACCTTGCCGAGACGGACGAGGTCAAGAAGATAGTTATGGGCAGGCACTTCACCTGTCTTTGCCTGAAGTATCTTTGTTCCATCAACTTTTTTAAATGCATCCTCTGGAAATACCGCATAGGGAGATATTCTGCCATCCTCTGCAAGCATTCTAAAGGCGTTCTGGAAAAGTTCTTCATCACCTGCTGTATCAATGATGTATTTCGCTCCCTTCCCTTCTGTAATCTCCAGCACCTTTTTTACCATATCCTCTTTTGTATTGTTTATTATATAGTTTGCCCCGAACTTTTTTATATTCTCAAGAGGACCGTCCCTTCTGGCAACTGCGATAACAGGGAAAGCACCACGCAGTTTAGAAAAAAGGACCATTGACATTGCAACAGGGCCTGCCCCAAGTACAACCACACTATCATTAAGTGTTATCCCCATATCCATAACATAGCCGGCTGTCTCTTTGAGTGTGATAAGCATAATTGCATCTGCTGGCTCTATATCAGAAGGAACTTCCATCTGGAATTTTCCATAGCCGGTATCTTCACCAGGATGGTCTTCAAGAAATGCCCTGGTATCCATTACCAGCCCGTATTCAGAAAAGCCACCCCAGATGGAATAGTAATTCCCTAATTTTCCTCCTGGATATACCGCTGTGGGTCTAAGAATCATCATCCCTTCCTTTACATACCTTACCTTTTCCCCTTTTTTTATCACTCTGCCAATACTTTCATGCCCTAATATCGCAGGATAGTTTTCCTTCCACGGCAGTTTACCATACATTATTTTGATATCCGTCCCTGTACAGGTAGCACAGGCAAGCGTTCTGCAGAGGCACTGATATGGTTCTGGTTCAGGGATGGGAACTTCATCTATCCACACATTCCCTTTTCCATCCGTAATTGCTGCTTTCATAATCCCCCCTTTTTAGCATAAATTACTTTAAAGGATACGCCATTGTGCAGTAGTATGCAAGGTTTGGCTGTCTGACATCCGCCCTTCCAAACTGCACAACAACTGGAACACTGCTTTTAACAACCATCCCGTACTGTCCATAAGGTATCCTGTACTTCTGTTTTCCAAGTGGCTTATCTAATCGGAAACACCTCACCCTTTCTGCTTCCACAATGTCTTTAATGCCTTTAACAGGGGGCTTATCTTCAAAGTATATATCAATGGTAATTTCTGCATTTTTCTTCCCTGGATTGATGATGATAAGTGATTCGTGCCCCTTTATCTTCCCTTTCCCCGGTGGAGGAAGGTCTCCATCAGGTATTACCCAAACAAGACCTTTCTTTTCTGCCATAAAACCCCCTTACGGTAATCTATTAATTTCACTGACCATTATATAAAAATATAGAATGGTTAAGTCATTTAAAAATTGCTCCTTATTTAATTTCTTACATTCACTCCCTTTCATTCTATGCCGCACCAGTTAACCACTGTATCTGTTAGTATCTCTGCTGCTTTCTTTATCTCTTCTATATCTATCTTTTCTGTGTCTGAGTGGGCATCTTCAAGTTTACCGGGTCCAAATACCACTACTGGCATCTTCCCCACCTTATTAAAAAGCCGTGCATCACAACTGGCTATGAAACCCTCAACATCAGGGACAATACCTGAAGAAATTGCTGCCTTCCTTATCGTCTCAACAATGGGGTGGTCAGGTGGTATCGCATAGGCGTCATTGTGTAGTTTCGGAAATGAGAGTTTGTAGTTGTTTATAATCCAGTGGTCTCCACATCCCTCTATAATATCCTTCAATTCCTTCTTTATCATTGCGAGGTCCTTATTGGGTAAAAAGCCAACACCACCTTCAAGGACAACATATCCGCATACCATTGAGGGCCAGCCATCTCCTTTTATTGTCCCAAAATTAACCTGAACCGGCTGTTTGTACTTTTCAAATAGCGGTACATTCTTACTCTCTTCTATCAGTCGCCTCTCATACTCTTTCAACCGATGCATAAGAAGGCAGGTCTTTTCAATGGCATTCACTCCCTCTGTAATCCTTCCCATATGAACACTTTTTCCCTGCACTTCCAACCTGTACCATACAGCCCCGCGGTTTGCAGGGGAAATTTTCAGTCCTGTGGGTTCAAGAACTAAAACCGCATCTGCTTTATAACCTTCTCTTATAAGGGCAAGCGCGCCATTACCTCCAACCTCTTCCTCTATTACCGACTGGACAGTTAGTTCTCCTTTTAACCTTATCCCGCAACTTTTCAGTGCAAGAAGTGTAAGATATATCGTGGCTATCTGTCCCTTCGCATCACAGGCGCCCCTTCCATAGATAAACCCATCCTTTTCCACTGGCTTAAACGCATCTTTCCATACCTTTGCAGGGACAACATCTATATGAGAATTAAGGATAAGAGACCTGCCGCCACCTGATGAAGGAATCTTAAGTATAATATTTTTCCTGTCTGAATAGTCCAGCGGTTTTTCTGCAAATGTGTATTCAGGGTCTTTTTCAATATCTGCAGGGACAGGGACAAGTTCCACCCTGCCGAATTGAGAAAATGCTTCTTTTACATAGTCCTGTGCCTCTTTTTCCCCTTCTCCTGTAACACTGGGAAACTTTATAAGTTCTTTCAGGAAGTTTATCGCTTCCTGAAAATGTTTATCTACCTCACCCTTTATGTTCAACCTGCTACCTCCTTTATTGCTTCCCTGATTACTGAACAACCTTCTCTTACCGCATCTTCCTTTATAATAAGTGGTGGGTTAACCTTTATAGTCCCTCCGCCAAGTCCAACAGGAGCAAAAAGCAAAAGTCCTTTCTCCACACACTTACCAACAATCTGATGTGCAGTATCAGGGTCTGGCGTCTCTGTTCCCTTCTTCCCTATCTGAAGTCCCCACACAAGTCCTTTTCCGCAAAGGAACTGGACACAGTCAAATTCTTTGTATATCTTTGTTAATTCCTCTTCAAATATCCTTCCCATCTTTTCTGCATTCTCAACAAGGTTATACTTTTCTATCGCCTTTATGCTTCCTAAGGCAGCCGCACAACACAATGGACTGCCCGTATGTGTGCTTGTCATAGTCCCTGGTTCATAAAGGTCCATATACTCTTTTCTGCCGACGACTGCTGATATAGGAAGTGAACTGCTTATGCCCTTTCCCAGGCAGAATATATCGGGTAATATTCCGTAGTGAAGGAATCCGAACATCTTTCCTGTTCTTCCAAAACCCGCCTGTATCTCGTCAAATATAAGCAGTGCGCCATTTTTATCACACCACTTCCTCAACTTCTGCGCATACTCCACAGGCATAAGTGCTCCGCTTATACCCTGATATGTCTCTGAAATCACAGCACACACATCCTCTGGCTTTATACCGAGTTCTTTAATCCTCTTTTCAAAGAAGGCAAAACTTCTGTCCTTACACCTCGGTTCTCCTGGAAACGGCAGGTGATATATATAAGGGTCTGGACTGACAATCCACTCTTTTAAACCTGGCTGTCCCCCTATCATCTGTGCACCTAAAGTTCTACCGTGAAATGAACCTTCATAGGATATAACCACCTTTTTATTCAGTTTTTTACCATAGGTTCTTGCAAGTTTTAAGGCACATTCCACTGTTTCAGCACCGGTGGTAAGTAAGAACACCTTTTTCAACGGTTCAGGCGAGACAGAGGCAATCTTTTCTGCAAGTTCCGCCCTTATCTCTGAAGGAAAACAGTAGTTGTGAAGAAGCGGCTTTTCTATCATTTTTTTTATCTCTGAGAGAACCTCAGGGGCAGAGTGCCCTGCATTAGTTACCAGAACTCCTGAACTGAAATCAAGCCACTTATTACCATACCTGTCATATACATTCACACCTTCCGCATGGTCCCAGACCACAAGTGGCTGTCCGCTCATTGAGACAGGCTCATATGTCCTTAACTTTTCAAGGACAGGTATTGACTCAGGAACAGGTATCTCTGTCTTTATCCTTCTGTACTTCGTCTCTACAGGCGGAACCTTTTTCGGTATAAGTGGATAACTCTTCCCCATTTTATCTCTCCTCCTTTTTTATTTCTTCCACAAAAGTTATTATCTTTCCTGTCTCTGCCAATCTTCCTATACCTTCCTTCCCTGATGCGAGAAGTCCCTTTTCAGGTGGAATAAAATGATAACCGAATTTTTTAAGTTTTTCAACATTTTCCTGAACTATCTTATTCATCCACATATTATCATTCATCGCAGGGGCAAAAACAACAGGTCCTTTGAAGGCACATATAACACAGGTAAGAAGGTCATCACAGATACCTGAAGCAACCTTTCCTATAATATTGGCTGTTGCAGGTGCGACAAGTATAATATCCGCAAATTCAGATATGGATATATGGTCCTCTTCAAAATCTTTTATATCAAACATTTCTGTATAAACAGGCCTTCCTGACAGCATAGAAAGTGTAAGTGGTGTGATAAAGTGGGTTGCTTCCTTCGTAAGTATTACCTGCACATCCCAGTTATTCTTCTTCAGTCCCCTTATAATTTCAGCACTTTTATATGCAGCAATGGAACC
>Ga0116166_1002673_pt1 | contig 14510 bp, 21 predicted proteins | sample AD_JPNMR2_MetaG_FD_89884 | JGI IMG/M metagenome (GOLD analysis project Ga0116166, IMG submission 89884) | Active sludge microbial communities of municipal wastewater-treating anaerobic digesters from Japan - AD_JPNMR2_MetaG | ecosystem: Engineered > Bioreactor > Anaerobic > Digestate | place...
GGAACCCCGCATATGATGCGGAGCATTGTACCGGGCTTTTCTCTGTTTTCTCGGCTGACTGCTAATTACTCGTACCATGCACCTGTCCTCACACAATGATGGTGGCCATAGAGCCGATACGGGGATACCGGATTGCGACTTCACGGGCTACCGGACCTTTAATCTCTGTTCCCCTTGGTTCGTTCTTGTCATCCACAACAACGACTGCATTATCCTCAAAGCTGAGACGAAGACCACTTGGGCGGCGTATCTCCTTCTTCTGGCGGATAACTACTGCACGGACAAGTTTTCTCCGCATATCAGGGGTACCCTTCTTTACGGAGACCGTTGCGATGTCTGCAAGGCCCAGCTTGGGCTGACGACGACGGACGCCATGGTATCCGAATACGGAAACAACCTGAACAACCCGTGCTCCGGTGTTATCCGCACAGGTGAGTTTTGTTCCGGTGCTGACTGCACGGGGGACTTTTATCCCAAGACCCTTCATGCCCGGTTCACCTCAACCACTACGTAGGTTTTTGTCTTGGAGAGCGGTCTGCACTCTGCTATACTGACCATGTCACCAACCCGTGCATGCAGACATGGGGGATTATGTGCATGGATTTTTGAACTCCGTTTCTCGTATCGCTGATATTTTCTGACAAAATGGAGGTAGTCCCGCTGAACCACAACCGATCCTGTCATCTTATCGCTCACGACCTTGCCGGTGATCACCTGGCCGCGCACCGGCAAGGTGCCGTGAAACGGGCAGTTTACGTCACTACAGTCCTTTTCAGGGACCGGGACGTTTAATCCGATATCTCTTGCCATTATGAGCCTCTATCTCTTGATTCGCATGTTGATGCGTTTTTCAGGTGCCATGACGAGCACCGCACCAGTTACATCCACACGTTTTCCTGAAGGAAGGGTGAACCGGAAGACAACTCCGTTTTTCGCCACCTTTTTTACTCCGGTATCTGTCCTGATCCAGATCATGTTTCTGGTCTCATGGACCACCAGACCGGAGATTCCCTTCAGGAACTGGTTTTGTGCTTGTTCCACCCTGACATCCAGTCCGGTCAGTTCATGCCGGAGGATGTTCTGCGGGGTGATCATGCGTTCTTTCTACGGTTCTGCTCGGTTTTCATCCGGGCGATAGTCCGGCGGATTTCACGAATCCGGCCTGCGTTTTCCGTTGAACCTCCGGCACTGACTTTTCCATGATACTGGATCAGTTCCATCCGGAGTTTGTCAACCTGCTCGACAAGTTCCACATCAGACAGCTGTGAAACATCACGTGCACGGAAGATTGCCATCTACTCCTCCTCCATGAAGTCATCCGGCTCACTGATGATTGCATCAAGATCCAGATCATCCTCATCATAATCGGTGGAGATTCTGGTAATATGAGCCATATTTCGCTGCTTCTTGGTCACTGCCGCAGTGACTTCGAAATGATCAGGGAGCTGTGCACCCGGCGGAATAAGACGGACCTGAACGCCGATAACACCCAGCTTTTTGATTGCAACGGCATATCCCTTGTCAACCAGGGTGTTTACCGGATCACCGGAGTGCTTGATATATCCTTCAGTAAACTTCTGAACACGGCCACGGGCACCAGTAAGTTTTCCTGATATGACGACCTCGCAGCCAAGTGCCCCTGAGCCCATAATACGACGGAGTGTTGAAGAACCCGCCTTTCTGAAATACCAGCCCCGTTCAAGAGCGCTTGCAAGCCGCTCGGCCATTATCTGTGCATTCAGGTTTGGATTTTCTACCTGCTGAACCTCAATCTGGGGAGATTCAACGCCGTATGTGGTTGCAAGATCCTGGGTTAAGGTTCTGACAACCTTTCCGCCTTTTCCAATGACAATTCCTGGCTTTTCAGCAAAGATCGTCACCTGTGTACCAAGAGGGGTCCGGATAAGGTCCATGCCACCATATCCCGCACGTTTCAGTTCGTGACTAAGGTGCCTTTCCACACGGACTTTCCTGACACCGTCTGCAACAAATTTTCGTTCTACTGCCACAATATCAGGCCTCCTGCTCACGGACGATCAGCTCGATATTCACCGTCTGGCGGTCTTTTGGAGTTGCACGCCCCATTGCACGTGGCATAAAACTCCTTCTTCTGATCCCGCGGTTTGCAGACACATGAATAATCCGGAGCTGCTCCCCTTCAAGTCCATTATATTCAGCATTTTTTCGGACATTATTCAGCAGCCGGAGATATACACGGCTTGCTTTCTGCGGGTACCGGCCGGCATCCCAGCCAACCAGACCCTTCCGGTGAGGAACGTTCCGGTTAAACCGCTTGAACGGGATTGGCTTTTGAAGAGCAATGACATCCTCAAGGTATGCTGCTGCATCGTCAAGCTTCATGCCCCGGATAAACCCTGCAATCTCTATTGCGTGTTTCGGGGAGATCGGAGCTTCGTTCACGCGTCCACGGGCAATATCCTTCCCGGTTACCTGGTTTGAATAATCAAATCTGGCCATAGTCATCACTTCAGCGGAACGAATTTACTCGACCTGGTTGCACCAATACCGGCAGAACCGTGGGTAACCCGCCTTCTCGTTAAAGCAAACTCACCAAGATAATGGAAGATCGATTCCGGCTGGAGTTCAACGCGGACAAATTCCTTTCCATTGTGGATCTCAAGTTCCCGTCCGATCATCTCAGGGAGAATGATCATATCACGCTGGTGAGTTCTGATTCTCGATGCATTGCTGCGGATATCGGAGAGAAGTTTCTCTTCACCGATGGTCCAGCCACGGAGAACCTTCCGACGTACCCGGGAGGGCATGACAGGAAGCAGATCCTCAAGGTTCATTGCACGGAGTTCGTCGATCTTATAGCCATGGTAGGTAAATTCCTCCTTCCGTCGTGGCAGTTTCTTCTGTACCTTCTTTGCCATCCCGTTCACCTCCTTCCAGTCCGCCGGGCTGCGATATGTCCAACCTTTCTACCCGGAGAGGTCCCACGGCTCACCGTCTTTGGTCTGCCGGCATGCTGATGTCCTCCGCCACCGAAGGGGTGATCGATAACATTCATGGCAAAACCTCTGACACGTGGCCAGTTGCTTGCAGTATTCTTCATCTTGTGATACTTCTTACCGGCCTTGACAAACGGCTTTTCACTGCGTCCTCCACCGGCTACAATTCCGATGGTTGCACGGCACTGGCCATTGAACCACTTTGTTGCTCCGCTTGGCATCCGGACTGCAACACGGCCTTCCATTTTGTCAGTTACCGTTGCCTGAACACCACTTGCACGGACAAACTTGCCGCCGTCGTTTGGACAGGCCTCAATGTTACATACCGAAGATCCGGTTGGGATTTCCTGAAGTGGAAGCGTATTTCCGTTCCGGATTTCTGCTAGAGGCCCCCATGTCAGGACATCCCCAATACCCATACCCTCAGTAACCAGGACGTAGGTTTTTTCTCCGCCAGGTACGTCGACACGGGCAATCGGGGTATGACGTGCCGGATCATGCTCGATATCAATAATCTTGTAACTGATGGTCTCTCCTGCACGGCCAAGATGCCTGAGTGCTGCTTTGTACCGGTGTGAAGGTGCACGATATGTCGGGCCACCATGTCCACGGCTTTGTGTAGTTATTCTATGTCCCATACTGGCACCTCACATGATTCCAAGCCGGCTGAGAATCTCTTCAGCAGCTTTCGGGTTTGAAAAACTCACCATTGCTTTTTTCTCTCCCCGGTTTGTCATCATCGTTCTGACCTTGGTAACCGGCTGATCAAACATCTTCTCTATGGCCACCTTGATCTGATTCTTGGATGCTTTCCGGTCAACGATAAACTGCAGCTGACCGTCACGCTCGACGATCATACTCGCCTTTTCTGTTGCATATGGATATTTCAGAATCATTACTGCTCGCCTCCAAGTTTTCTGACGGCGTCCTCAGTCCAGAGCGTAAGACGGGCAGAATGCGTGCCTGGTGCCAACAGTTCAACGTTCAGGTTGTCTACAAGGCACACATCAACTCCGGCCAGATTTCGAGCGGCACGAAGCTTCTCATTGCCGGTAACGATAAGAAGACTCTTTCTTTGTTTATACCGGCGACCACGGAGCTTTCCGCGACCTGCACGAACCTTACGTGACCGTTCTGCACGCTCCACATCCCCATATACACCGATGGCGCGAAGAGCTGCAATAACTTCCTTTGTCTTCTTCAAAGATTCAAAATCGCTTGAGAGAACATACGGGAGGGACCCGGTAAACACATGACCACGGGAGCGGACAAGTTCGGGGGAGACCGTTGCTGCAATGGCAGAGTTCAGAGCTTTACGCTTTTCCTTCTGATTGATGCTACGAACCAGTACTTTCTCTACTTTTGGCGGATGTGCTTCACGGCCGCCTTTTGCCTGTGGAACCTTTGCTGCGCGGGAACTGTTTTTCAGACGTGGTACATGTGAAACACCACGACCACTTCCCCATCCTACTGCAGAGGCCGTGATTCCGGCATACACATAAGCTCCATGCGGCTGATACCGCCGGCTCTGCTGGGCGATTACCGCTTTCTTGATAAGATCGGGGCGATATTCGGAACTGAAGACCGATGGAAGCTCTATCTCGTGGGCAACTGTTCCGGTAAGTGTCAATACCTGTGCTTTCATTTACTTCACCCCTGCTTGGACGCGAGGCTAACAAAGCCAATAGTCGGCTCGCGGATCTTGTGTTCTCCCAGTCTCATGGCATGGCGGATACGGACAAGACGCTTTGACGGGCCTGGGATAGAGCCCTTGATCAGAACATACCGTGCACGGACTTCTCCATAGTTGATAAATCCGCCTTCAGGGGTAATCTCTGCACCATCTTCACCGATTTTAAGAAGACGTTTGTTAAACTCGGTTCTCTGATGGTATCCCATCTGACCCATCATCGGAACCTGCCAGCGGACATGATGCGGAGTCCATGGTCCAAGGGTTCCGACATGACGTTCTTTCTTTCCACGGGAGTGCTTTCTCTTTCGAAGGTGAACACCCCAGCGTTTCACCGGACCCTGGGTCCCTTTTCCTTTGGTGATGGCCGTTACATCGGTATACTGACCGACTTTGAAGAGCGACCGGACATCAACGTCTTTTCCAAGAATACTCAGGCCGTACTCAAACCGCTCAGTCATAGAACCGCCATCAATACGGGTTTCCATGAGATCCGGTACCTTCTTTGGAACGCCGGTAAGAACAGAGGGACGGGTATACGTTAGTGCAACAACATCGACGATCTTGCCTGCCTCAAGTGCCTCACGAATCTTCTTCTCTGCCTCTTCACGCTTGTTGTTCTTTGGAAGGTTAAGTCTCCGTCCAAGTTCCTTATCAAAGGAGTCAGCCCAGACTTCAGTCAGAACATGGTTACCATACGTATCATGACGATAGACGCGGATTGCGGCAACACGCATATCCGGTACTTCGATCACTGTAACGGGCACCATGATATCTTTCCCCTCATTCGGGCTGTGGGCATGATCATCAGCCATGATGACATGAGTCATCCCCACCTTGTATCCTGCAAAGCCCTGGAGTGCAGGTTCTCCCTGGTACGCGGGCCACGCATGATATTTTGGAACCGGGCTTTTTGCCCTCTTCCTCGGGCTGTATGCCAGAGAACCCAAGCGAGGTCTGTGAATATTTGGCATGTATTAATCAGTCCTTCTTTTCTGTATCTGGGGGCACCCCGGAATTTTTCGGAGTGCTTCGATGCAGGAAAGAGACACGGGACATACGCTGCGTATGCGCTTTCGCCATAACTGCTGCATGCCGGGCATACTGCAAAATCCCTTCCTACCGCATGGAGTTCCGTTTCGGATGTGCAGATAACTCTGCCAGAATGATACTCACATGTGTAGACAGATTTGGCCTGTATCGTCCGGCTACCGGTCTCTCGTAAGATGCGTGATACTTCGGCTTATCCTGAAACCAGGATCCGGGCCGCATCGTCCACCCTTGCCGACATCACATCCCACTCAATCAGCCCATTGCAATTAAAGCAATTTTTGACCAGTTCATGACTAATTATAGTCAGAATCAGTACAATCAGACAGCAGGGGAATCAGATCCCCGCTATCGAGGCTTCCCTAATATTCATCAAAATGAGGTATAAAGATTTGGACTGCCTTTCACTCAAAATAGAGGTCCCCGTCTTCTTTCAGATACACCTCAAATTTCTCGCGGACCAGCCTCGATTTGTTCTTTTCAGGGATTTCCTCACGAATCCGGTTCATCAGCTGGATATTGTCATACCTGACCTTTATGCCGACCTTTTCAGCCTCGTCATAAATCTTTTTTGCCGCGTCAAAAAGGTCAGAACCCTTCTCAATTGTACAGAGATGTCGTGCATCAAGACTGTAGAAAAAATCAAGAGTCTCCCGCGCCCGTTTGATATTCTCCATCGCGGATTTTTCAATGGTACAGATATTCGCCTTTGAAGTCTGGATTAAATCGGCGATCTGTTGCTGGGTAAGGCCCGACTTCCTGTACCGGAGAACCTCCTTCTGTCGATCTGTCAATAACCCTTCTTTCATACAGGTATTCTTCTCTATGGATTTAAACAGGTTTCGTTAACTCACTCAATAACGACAGAATGTTAAAGGAAGATTTACTATCTATTTAAATTACAGCTAATCCGCGCCACGAAGGGGTTTTTGACAAAAAACGATTTCACAATATTTATTATGATATTTTGTCAAAGTATCGTTGAACACACAGAGGTGTAGTATGGTTGTAAAAGTAGGAATTGCAAAACTCGGAAATATTGCCAGCGGTGTCATGGCAGAACTTCTCCTTGATGAGCGTGCAGACCGTGAAGACATGCAGACCTTCATGGCAACATCAGGAACCAAACTTCAGCCGGAAGATATCGACCGTGTCGTTACCAATATGAAGGCATGGGGCCCGGACTTCTGTATCGTTGTCTCTCCAAACGGAGTTCTTCCAGGACCAAAAGGCGCACGTGAGGCACTTGCAGCAGCAGGTATTCCATGTGTCGTCATTACCGACGATATAACCACCAAGAAGGAAGAATGGGAAGCCCTCAAGGCAAGCGAATTTGGATACATCATCATGAAGGGCGACTCCATGATTGGTGCACGCCGTGAATTCCTTGACCCCATTGAGATGGCAGACTACAATGGAAATCTCATCAAGGTCCTCTCCGTGACCGGAGCATTCCGCAAACTTCAGGTTGCCCTTGATGAAGTCATCGATCAGGTAAAGGCAGGAAAGAAGGGTAAGGACCTTGTTCTCCCCAAGATTGTGATGACCTCGGACAAGGCTGTTGAAGGAGAATTCAGCAACCCCTATGCATACGCCAAGGCTCGTGCAGCATACGAGATCGCGCAGGCAGTAGCCGGTGTCAACGTCAAGGGTTGTTTCATGACCAAGGGCTTTGAAAACTACACCCCAATCGTTGCATCAGCACATGAGATGATGCGCCAGGCAATGCTCCTCTGTGAAGAAGCACGTGAGATGGAAAAGGCAAATGATGCCGTCATCCGCAAGCCGCACAAGAACGATGGAACCCGGGTTGCAAAGAAGACCCTCATCAGCAAACCAGAGTAAACCCAAAAGGGTTCTTTTTTTTAGTTCTTACTTTACCCGGAACTGTTATTGTCCCGCCACATCCTTCCCAGATCTTCCGGAAGAGTCAGGATGACCGGTTCATAATGAAGCCGTTCCATAAAGGCCGAATCAGATGTAGAGAGAGGATTTGGATTAATCCGTGCAATGAGCACCGCAAACGCAGAAAAATAGTCCCGGTCTGAATCCTGACCAAAGAATATCGAAAGATTCCAGGCACCATGCCCCAGGTCATGGTAAAAATCAAGAATCTGAATCAAATCTTCTGAAAATAAATTCACATACTCCAGAAAATCAGTTATGGTGACACCGGGAAGGATACATCGGATCTCCTTCTCACCAATCGGGACCGGATGTGCATACCAGAACAGGTGAAGACCGGGTAAAAACCTCTCAGACTCTCTTTCATGCAGACATACGTCATTCCACCACACACGATTATGTTGCTGATAATACTGTCTGGAACATGAGAGGTATGTACCGGGAAGGGAATCTGGTATAGGATCGATAAGCCCCTGCAGATGGGGATGAGGCAGGGATGCACCGGCAGAGGGAAGAAAATTCCAGTTAATCGAACCATACCCGGGTTCATTCTGTAATCCCTGTATCTGGCCAATAAGCGCATTTTGTATCTGTTCCTGTGTAAATGAACGAACCATATGATCCCTGGTCATGACGGTGACAATATGGTATGATGCAAACGGGTAGAGATTTGGAAAGGTGATACTCTCACCGACTTCCAGCCGGGTACCATCCGCAAATACAGGAGTTACCTTATTGACAAGGTCAGGACAGAAGGGACATCCATCCGGTGTATAATAAGGGATATCCGGCGTTCCGATGCCTCTTTTGAGGCGCTCAGGACAGATACGGGAACGTATACCCGTCAGGGATTCGGTCCTGAACTCAATAAAGCCACTGGCATGCTCATGTCGGCTGGTTTGAAACATCTCATCTTCCCAATACCCCGTATGAACATATCAGTATTTCCTCCCCTTTGGATTGAGATTAACACTCTGATTAAATTGAAAAAAGAAGTATGTGTAAGGTTTACACGACGTATTTTCCAAGCAGGCGGATTGAATTGGTGATATCCGGACCGATTGGTGAGCCAAAGATAATCTGAGTGACACCAGCCTTGGTAAGGTCCTCACATTTCTGTCTGACCGTGTCTGGGTTACCGGCAATCGTGAATGCATCGATCATGGTGTCGTCGACATTCTCACCGACTGTCTTAAAGTCAAACCGTGCAATTGCGTCCTTGAGGATTGCAACCTTGTTCAGGTCAACTCCGTGACGGTTGTTGATCTCTGGTGGTGAACCTGCTGCGATGAAAGCGGCAACAATCTTTGCAGCGTTGCGTGCTTTCTTCTCGTTCATGTCGATTGACATGGCAGTGTATGCCCCGACATCAAAGCCTTTCTTTCCAACCTTGTCACAGGCAGCCTTAATGATCGGTATTGCGATCTCAAAGTCCTTCGGGTTGGATGCGTTAATGAGCGCACCGTCTCCGATTCTCCCGGCAAGATCAAGAACCTTGGGACCTTGTGCTCCTACGTAGATCGGGATACCCTTCTTTCCTGGAAGCTTGACACCTGTCAGTTTTGCACCATCATAATCAAAGAACTGCATGCCGCTCTTTTTGATCTCCTCACCTGCAACCAGTTTTCTAATCTGTACAATTGCCTCTTCCAGACGAGCAACCGGTTTCTCTGGGTTGATTGCAAGCTTTGGAAGGGTGGACAGGTCACCGGGTCCAATACCAAGAACTGCCCGACCATCAGAGATCTCATCAAGCGTACAGGCAAATGAAGCCATTGCAGCCGGGGTATCGGTAAAGGAATTCATGATACCCGGACCCATCTTCAGGGTGGTGGTCGCCTGTGCAATTGCTGCAAGGGTTGGGTAGCAGTGACGGTTGTTATAGTGGTTTGTGATCCATGCAAAGTCAATATCTTTGGATTCTGCAAGTTTACAGTATGTTACTACCTGTTTTACCGATAAATTACCTGGGACAAATTCGATACCATAACTCAAGGCATATCACCTCAATTCACTATTAACACCCATACCGGTAAAAATATTATCATTTGATATCGGGGTTTTTTTACATTTCCTGCATCCAACATCAGAATTGTGAAGATATGCCCGTATTATGAGATCAGGATCTCTAAATATCCTGCATAACGCATCGGTTTCTCTGAGATAATCCCACATAATGTGGATATCTCCTGATCAGAAATGAGGAACACTTGTATCAGATGAACAGAATACATATACACAGGATCCTCGGTGAGTATGAACGGGCGTGATATGACCATATGAGACTGCTGATTCTTGGGCTTGGAACTGCAGGAAGTAAGATAGCGGATGCGATAATCAGACCGTCTGGTTACTCTTCCAGATGTTCAGACCTTCATGCTGTGGCAGTTGATAATGACCCGGATGTCCTCGAGCACCTGAATCATATCGGAGAGGAAGCAAAGTTCTACTTTCCAAAGGATGACATCGATGCTCCGGAGCTGCTCACGACCCGGTTCACCATAGATGAGGTAAAAGCCAAACTCAAGAGCTTTGATGTTGGAGTTCATGACGCAATCCTGGTCTGCGCCGGTCTTGGGGGAGGTCTGGTGAGTCTTGTTCCACACCTTGTCTCAATCATTCGGGAGACGATGTTTGAACCTGTGTTTGCCCTAGTTACCATACCGGCGGAGGATGAAGGGGAGTCGCGTCTCATCAGGGCGATGAAAAACCTCCAGACGATCCGGCCCCTTGTCGATGGAGTAATTATTTTTGATAACCAGCTCTGGCTGGACAAGGTACGGGGAGAACTGGCAGAGACGACCCTGCAGAAGCCTGCAAGTATCTCTGAAAAATTCTGGCTTCCCGGAACATCTGAGCGGGAGAGTATTGAACCATATGAACTGGTAAACCGTCATATCGCCCGAAGAATCCGGTTACTGGTTCATGCTGGTGAGATACAAAAAGGAATTCCACAGACCGTTCTTGACTCACGGGAGATACTGAACACTATTACCGGCATGTCGTTTATCACCATCGGCCTTGCGGAAGAAGATCTCCCGGACCATGGGAGAATCGGCATCATCAGACAAAGGAATGAATCCCGCGTCGGAAGACAGGAGCGGGCTGCCCGCATCGTCAAGCTTGCAGAAAAAGCGGTCTTTCGGGATATATCCGCATATTGTGACATTTCAACCGCCAAAAAGGCCCTTATCCTGCTGTCAGGGCCGGAGGAGGAGCTATCCATGAAAGGGTACATGGCTGTGCGGAAGTGGATCGATGAAAGCATTGACGGGTATGAAATGAGGGCTGGGGATATCCCGGTTTCATCCAGACAGGCAAACCGTGTATCAGTGCTCATAGTCTTCTCAGGTCTGAAAACGGTGACACGGGTTCAGGAGCTCTACGAGCGATTTAGCCACAAAGAGAAAGCCGGGTGATTACCGATCCACAACACGTGAGAACGGAATAGTTCCCGCGCCAATTTCTGTTTTTAATTTATATCCGGCTTCCGCGGCACACCCAATCGAATTCATACCTGAAAAGGAGACCAAAGAGATGCGGTGAGGATCGGTTAACAGATTAAATATTCTCCCTTTTCCCATCGTGAGTGGAAAGCGGAATCCGCATCCCTGCATCTTCTCAATAAGATCCTGCCCGCGCTCTTCAGCAGCACCAGGAATCTGTCTGACATTTGCAAGCAGCAGTCCGGTCCCGGTGTTGATATAATCCGTTATTGAAGTCAGCCCGGCTCCGATAAAGAGCTGAAGAGAGTCTACTGTTGAACCCTGGTACCCGATTATATTCGTAAATCTAGTGGGTTTTTTGTTTTCAATCTGGATTGTTCCCCCATATGCAACCCGTACCGGGATACCATTATGCTGAAAAACACCGTCCATAGTAATGCTACAGACCGTCAGAATTCCGCTATGGCCGGATGGAACACGCGGGTCACGATCAATGACTGAATATCCTGAAAAAAAACTGCACCCGCTATCCCTGACCTTATCAAACCGCTCAGATACTGGTTCAAATATTTCATCAGGGACTATTGTCAGATTATATGCAACGTCACCAGTGGCAGTCTCCGGATCAAAGGTACTTCGGAATGCGAGTCGTTCCAGCTTTGAGATGACAAATCCCATCCGATCATCAACAAGCGCCCGATCGGTCTCCATGATCCCGGCAGGTGTAAGAATCCTTCCCTGGTTCCCTACCTTTTCGGTAAACCCACGGGTGTCAAGATACCGGAGATAGTACTGAACTGCCCGGTCTGTCATCACATACCCCCGCTCAGCCAGCATTTCAGACAGGCGTTTCGCCCCCATCGGCTCCCGGTGTTCCTTGAGAATACGAAGGATTTCAATGTATTTATGCTCGGTCTTTATCATCGTGCTGTAACCACCCCATGACTGTCCTGATACCTGCCTGAATACCCGGCCGTCGGTGTATCTACCTGTTGAAAGACCATTTGAACTATTCTGTCACCTTCCTGCACAGATACATCTTCTGTTCCGCAATTATACAGACAGAGCGTAAGATGACCACGAAACCCGGGATCTACAAATCCACCGCTGATAAAAATTCCGCGACGTGCAAATGAAGAACGACACCGAAGTGTCGCTGCGATGTCCAGAGGGAGTTCAACCCATTCCTTGCTTGCAAGCAGGGTCATCATATTCCTTCGGATGACAACCGGCTCTGAAGCACGCAGATCGTAAGAGGCGGGTTGCTGACTCTCTTCAGCATATGGCTCAAGCGTTATTTTTCCTTCTTCGCGGGAAAGGTTCATCCGGGAACGAATTGACTGTGATGACAGGATCATATCCTTAGGTTGGGAGAATAAAGATTATCAGCCTATGGATAGAAATTCTGAGGGGATCCATGGGGTAGCGGATATCCTACCGGGCTTCGGACCCGGAGACGTGGGTTCGATTCCCACTGGATCCGTCTCTTTTACAGTGATCTTCTCCGGCTGCTGTGGCTTCTTCTCCGAGGAGATCTTCGCCTGGACCGAAACATAAAAAGACCACCTCCTGCAATCACCAGGATCACTCCAATAATGAGGGGGATGAGAGGAAAGGTATTTGAATTGTTACTTCCGACCGTTGACGGATTATGAAGAATTATTGTGTTCGGGTTTGTCTGAGTACTTGCAGATGTTGAATTCGGGTAATATCCTCCCTTCTCTGCTTTAATCCGATACATTTTTCCCTCAATCGCCGGAAGCAGACAGGTTCCGTTCACATCAGTCGCACACGTACTCAGCGACTCCTGTGCTTCACCAAGGAGAAACACCGACGCGTCCCGAAGCGGATTTCCATATGCATCACTGACCTGCACCTGTAAATCGATAAACTCACTCTCAAGGACGATTATCAGTTCACCAGTCTCCTTTCCAGGGGTAAAGGATGAGGTGTTCGTCTTGTAGCCATCATGGTTCACAATGAACTCATAGGGCCGTATCTCAAGAGAGGGTATCATCATCCGTCCAAACTCATTGGTCTCGCCAAGCAGAGCCCCGTCCATCCGGATGGTGGCATTTGTGAGAGGTTTTTGATCGTTATTGTAGACAGAAACGAAGATCGTTGATTTTGCCTTGACCAGTGGGAAATCGACCACTTGGTCCTCATATGATATGGTCCTAGCTACATGGGCGGGTTCATACCCGTCCGCAGTAATATCAAAAATGTGTTCGACATTGCGGCTCGTATTTGATATCAGGATCCCCCGATCATTTGTCGTGCCGGTGTTTACCCCGTCTATCTGAATATGAGCTGACTGAATCGGAACGGAACTGGCAGCATCCAGAACACGTATCGAGATTCTGTCATTTCTGACCAGAGAATACTGAACAGTTGTCGAGTCACCACCGGTTACAATGGTATCATGGGTTGCCTGAAAATTCGGTGCAGTGATCTCAAGATTATACACCTGGTCTGCCCGTAATCCCAGATCCGCTTTCCCTTCAAACCCTGACCGGGCCTCATGACGGATACCATCCTCACCTGTAACCACGATGTATGCATCCTGAACTGGAATGAGCGTATCAGCATCGTATACTTCTACATGAAGGGTGCTGTTTCTCACCTGAAGAGGAACCAGAAGAGCGGTATCATTCTCAGCAGGTGATCCGGTCCACTCCGAATAGCCTCCTTTTGCAACCCTGATGTGAGGACGGTATCCCTCAAAACTCAGGTTAAATGCCCCGTTAATATCGGTTTTCCCGGCAATCTTCCCGTCTGCATAAATGATTGCTTCAGGTATCAGCACTGTCCTGTCAGACTGCTCAAATACAATGACCATCACTGAGGATCCTGAAACAAGACACAATGAGAGGACAAGACATATACTGACAAGACAAACCGCGGGAAAATGCATATCTGATATAGTGTGTTGGTGGTTCTATAAAAAAAGGATACAGGGTTACCCGTTATTCAAGCGTCCGGGATCGGCCAGGTGCCCATTCTCTGACCTGCGGTACACGGTCAATGAGCATTCCTTCAACCATCACCGGTCTGAGTCGTCTGGCTTCTTCTATCGCTTTTTCAAGACGCCACGTGCGGTCGGCATAGATCGTAAAGATAGGATCGCCTTTTGAGAGACTGGTCCCAGGTTTTGCATGCAGATATAATCCAGCCCCATGATCTGCGGGCGCACCAGCAGTCCGGGCAATCGAAATTAAGGAATGATTATTCAGATCGATGACATATCCATTGCTGTCTGCACGAACAGTGTAGAAATGTTCACCTGCGGTTATTTTTTCAGATCTGACATCAGGATTTCCACCCTGGACTGCAATAATCTCAAGGAATTTTTTATGTGCCTTTCCGGATCGTAAAATCTCATTTGCTACCTGGGCACCTTCACCACGGTTCGCCTTCCCTGCAAGTTCCAGTGCAATACCGGCA
>Ga0116166_1002679_pt1 | contig 14488 bp, 8 predicted proteins | sample AD_JPNMR2_MetaG_FD_89884 | JGI IMG/M metagenome (GOLD analysis project Ga0116166, IMG submission 89884) | Active sludge microbial communities of municipal wastewater-treating anaerobic digesters from Japan - AD_JPNMR2_MetaG | ecosystem: Engineered > Bioreactor > Anaerobic > Digestate | place...
ATTTTCAAAATTATGAGTAGTTAAAATATTAATAATTTTATCACCAATTTGTTTTTCATCAAAAGGATTAACTAAAAAGCCTGTTTTATTATTTGATATAATTTCAGATGGACCACCATGGTCAGAAACAATAGAAATAAGACCATATTGCATATATTCTAATATCGTTAATCCAAAAGGTTCATCAATTGTTAAATATAATCCAATTTTTGATTTTTTTAATAATTTATCTTTTTCATCTTCTGTTATAAATTCTTTTAATTCTATAAATTTTTCAATATTTTTTTCTTTAATAAAGTTTATAATTAAATCTTTAAGATGTCCTTTACCTACAAAATAAAGTTTAAAATCAGTAAAATTACATTTATTAACTAAATAATCAACTGTTTTTACAATAACTAAAGGATTTTTAGCATATGCAAAAGGTAATATAGCAATTATATTATTTTGTTGTTTATTTATATTTGTTATAATATTATTTTTTTTTGATATACCTAATAAACAAATATGTGCATCAATATTATAAATTTTTTTTATATTTTGTTTTGAAAAATTACTATTGCATAAAATTTTATCACAAAATTTGGTTGCTAAAATATCTATATTTTGTCTACTCTTTCTTATTTTTGGTTTAGAAATCTCTAAATTATAATATTTATATAATTCTTGCTGATGAATATCAGTTAAATAACCCCATAAATGTTTTTGTGGTTCCTGGCAGTAATAAATAATATATGGTTTATTTTTGACATTTTTTAAAGCATGATAAACCCAAACATTTGATGGATAATTATGTGGAAAAACAATATCAAATTTAATTAGTTCTTTTTGTAAAAATCTTTTATATAAAAATGCTTGAATATAAGCAGATTTAACAGCATAAAAACCAAATATTTTATTATCTAATAATTTAATTTCAAATTCATTTTTAAATTCATTCCATAAATTAATATCTATACTTTTTGTAAAGAGAGTAATATCATATTTTTTTTTATCTAATAAATTAGCGCACCACAAAACAACATTTTGCGAACCGCGTTTTTCTGTTAATTCTGGATAAATAAGAGCAATCTTTATTTTAAACATAATAAACCTCGAATTTTTTAATTTTGTAATTTAGCCCATAATTTATTATACTGGTATATAGAGGCATTACAATGTTTGCAAATTTCAATCTCATCGTATTTTAAATTAAGCAATTTTTCTTTCTTTTTTTTTAGAAAGTTAAAAATTAATTTTTTTATTTTTTTCATATAATATAAATTTTCTTTTGTTTATAAATTTTCTAATTTTTATATAATTGTATTTTTTATATGTCAATATTATTAACAGTAAAATAATTTCCGAAAGTAAATTGCAAACTCTTTAAATGTATATTAGTTTGACTCTCTGAAATTAAATTATTAATTTTAAGAAAATTAAAATATCAAAGAACTTGCCTATCAATATTTTTAAATTTATTTTCTTTAAACAATTCATAAACTTTCATATATTTTACGACAGGATAAAAAGCAGAAAAAAAAGACCACACAAAACCATAATAACCATCTAAAAAACCAAGTTGAAAAATAAATCTTTTAATAAATTCAAAAGGAAAACGGAGAATTATTAAAAGTCGATTTTTTTGTTTTTTCTTATGATAAAGTTCTTTTGCTGCTAATTCTGTATAATCATTAAATTTTTTAAAATAGTCAAATATTGAATCATAACTATAATGATACATAATATTTTTTAAATGTTTTGTTTTGCCATTTATTTCAATTGATTCATGAACAAGATTATTATTAAAATTTCCATATTTTTTATTAAATACTCTTAAAATTTTTTTATCAAAAGTTCCTGCGAAACGCATTTTTTTATTTAGAAAAAAAAGTGCTCTTGAAAATGTAAAACCAACATAATTCTCATAATTATTATTTATTTCATTTTTTATTTCTTTTGCTAATTCTTCACTTATTAATTCATCAGAATCAATAGATAAAATCCAATCATTTTCTGCTAAAGAAACAGCATATCTTTTTAATTCACCAAAACCAGTAAATTCTTTTTGATAAATTTTACAATTATATTTATTACATATTTCAAGAGTATTATCAGTGCTACCAGAATCAACAATAATAATTTCATCACACCAGAGCACTGATTTTAAAGTGCGTTCAATTATCTTTTCGTTATTTTTACAAATTATTACACAACTTATTTTCATTTTAATTTACTCTTATTTTAATCTAACTCGCACTGAAACTGTATTTCCTGATGTATCATTTGCTGGATAAATGTAATTATTTAATATCCATCTTATTCTTGTAATTTCACCTGTTGGTGTTGAATACCAGTTAGAATCACTATTATTAAAATATTCAACATTACAATTATTTAAAAATGTATTTGTATCAAATAAGAATTCATTACCTAAATTATAATAAATTATTGGATTAGTAGCAAATGAAAAACCATTATTATAAAAATTTATATTTACAAAAAATGTATCACCTGGCAGTAATTTTGAATCAACAGAAGTATTTATTAAAACAATTAAATTTGGTGCTGATGCTGAATCAGATAAAGAACTTTCATTTACTAATAAATCAAGACAACTAATTTTATAAATATATGTTTCACCTTGAATTACATTTGTATCTAAAAAAGTTGTTGTATTTAAAATAATACTATTATTTATTTTTTCATAAACATTATCAAGGTCAGTATCACGATAAATATTATAACCATAAGAATCACTTTCAGAATTGCCAGTCCACTTTAAATACACACCTGTATTTATTCCAGTCAAAATTGCTATTGCACTTAAATTTATTGGTTTTGATGGTGGTATTGTATCATAATTTATTATTATTGTGTCGTATGCTGTTCGGCTAAATCTATCAATTGCTTTAACAATTATTGTATCATAAATTTCATTTAATATTGTTGTGCCAGACCAGTTTTGATTATAAGAAGTAAAAGTAAAAATATATTGTGTATCAAAATCATTATAAATAATTAAACTATCATTTTTATTTAAACTATATGCTGTTCCATTTATTGTTATTTGCATTACATTTGTGCTATAATTATTTTCTGGTGATACTATTTTTATATTTGGTGTATCATAAAAATTTACTGTTATTGTTTCATAACCAATATTTCCTGCATTTCTAACTATTTTTATTATTAGTGAATCACCAAAACCATTTAAAAATGCAGTGCCTGTCCATAATGTATCATTATAAATGATATTTGTGCATTGTAAATTTGTATTCAAATATATAAAAACAGAATCGCCATTTTGAACATTTGCTGCTGTGCCATTTATTGTTATTTGTTGATTATATGTATCATAGTTATCTGTTATTGAAGTGATATAAACATAAACTGGTTTTTCATTAAATTGATGTATTGCTGTAGTTTCACTTATACCAACTGAAGTTGCTGTTAATGTGATTATTTCTCCAATATTATTATTTATTACAAAATTTGCTTCGCCATTTATTAAATAACCTTTTAATGGACCTGCAGGTATTCCTGAATATGATGACAGAGTTGTTGATACAAAAAAAGCAGAACCTGTTTTTGAAATTGAGATTTGATTTGAATAATCTTTATCAATATTTCCATATTTATCAATTGCTGAAATAGTTTTTGTCGCAGAAACACCAGCATTAGTTGATGCAATCGATGGTGTTATTTTTAATTGACTTGCATTTATTCTTATTTGAGATAAGCCACCGCCACTATTTAATATTTCATTAGTGATTTGCCCAGCAGTTGCTAATGTTATTCCATTTACTGGAATATAAGCATCAAGATAATTATTATCAGTAATTTGAGTATCTAAATCATAAGTAATAAAAATTCGCACGCCATTTGATTCACTTATATTCAAATTTGTAAATGAAATTGTGCCATTATTAAATTTAGCTGAGGCGCATAAACTATCAATGTTTGACCCATTAAAACCAACTGCACCACTATCAACAAATAATTTTACTAAATAAATATCACTATCATTTGTATTTAATGAATTTATTGTTATTGTTGTTATTGTATCACTTAAAGCAGGATTATTTATATAAATATCAAGAATTAAAATATCAGTTTCACCAGCAGCAGGATAAGATGGTGTTATATTATATACTGCAGCATTTGCTTCCTGATTAAATACAATTAAAGCAGTGTCATAATTATCAAGAACTGGAAATGAAATAAGTGCAACATTAACAGTATCGATATTAGTAGCATCAAAAATAGAAACAGTAGCAACACCATTTGATAAATTTCCACTTGCCTGATTATTATTTATTATCCAGCCAGATGGAGTTGTTGAATATATATATGCTGAAGGTGAATAAGAATCTGTGATTGTAACTGAAACAGATATATTTTTTCCTAAATCAATATTACCATATTCATCAACTGCTGATAATGTTAAAGTTTTTATTGTGCCAAGTGCAGCTGTGCTATTTTGTGGAGTAATACTTAATTTTTTTGCTATAACATTTATTATTATTGTGCCAGATGAATTTAATTGTGTTGCTTCTAAATTACCAGCATTTAATAAAGATATTCCATTAGCAGGTATATAACAATCAAGTATATTACTATCAGTTACATTTGTATTTAAATCATAAGTAATAAAAAATCTTTGATAATCACTGCCATTTATTGTTATTCCTAAATTTATAAATGTTTCTATACCATCATCAACAGCACCAGTATTTAATAGTGTATCAACTGCTGGTTCAAATATATCATTTTTATTTTGGTCAAGCCATAATTTTATATATTTAACATCTGAATTTGAAGTATTATTTGTATTAACAGCAATTTGATTACAACTATCTGCTGTTATACTATTGTTAACTATTTTTAATTTTAATACTACTATATTTTGATAATTTGCAGTAGGCATCGTATCAGCCACAACTTCAGCAATTACATCTGCTAATTTATTTGTTATTGTTATTGTATCAATTATATCAGCCCCATCAGTATCAGATGATAATATTGATTGTGCCCCATAAAAATAATCATTAAAATCAAAAGATAAAGGTCTATATGCAGATGTATTAATATTTATGCTTGCTTCACCAGTTGAAAAGCCATTATTTTGTTTTACAGTGTATGTTAATGTTTCACCACTACCACTATTGAGTGTTATTGCAGATGGATATGATGTTATATTAAATTCAGTTGTTGAATCACTTCCATTTATTATAAATTTTAAATCACTACTCGATGGAATTATATAAGCATTAGCACGATTATTTTCTGCTTCTATATATACATTTACATTAAATTCATTTCCTCGTATTACTGTTGTTTCGCTTATAGAAATGTATTTTACATTTATTTTTGCTGGTAATTGAATTAAACAAGAATCTGTATTCATTGGAAAAGTATCTGTTGGTGTTAAACCTGTAACTGTGCACTGATTTGTTTGAACATTTGCATCAACTGCAATTATATATGATGAATCAAATAACGAAAACTTAAAAGAATCAGAAGTAGCATCCAGTTTTATATCAGCATAAACATCTATTGTTAAAGTATCATTATAATAAATTCGCAAATCATTTGGAGTTAAAACAATACTATCTGAATTTGGTATTGTTGTTGAATTTATATAAATTGGTGAACCTGTATTTTTTTGTAATTTTATTCTTCCTATTATGTTACTCATAATTTGACTATTGTTATAAGCATCCAGTGATTTTAATTTTATTGTATTTATTTTTACAGCAGCTGAATTAATTATTGGATTTACAAATGTAATACTCATTATTCGAACATTTGTTTGACCTTTTGATACTGTTGATGGTATTGAATTAGAATATTGAATTTTTAAATCAGTGGCCGCCTCGGCAGTTGCTATTTTTAAATAATTAGAATACATAGCATTAAAAGCATAGCCTGATTTTGCTTCACCATATATTTTTACTGATGGATTTGTTTTATTTCTGGCAATTATTGAACCAGAATCATTTATGTCGATTCTGAATCCTGCACCTGTTGCATTTACTGGAACATTTATAAATAATTCTAATACTTTTGTTTCAAGAGGTTGCAATTCTAATATTTGTGAAAATGTTAAATTTATTTGTTTACCACTTGCTTCTATTGTTTCATCACTAACATAGATTACATCAAGAGTGCTATTTTTTACTATTATTTTTGAAATTACTGATGATGGAATAACAGAATTATTTTGCGTATCTTCAATATCAAGAATCAAACCAACAATTTCTGTTGTTTTGTATGAACTTAAATTTTTTAAATATATCTCAAGCATTTTTTTATCAGTTTGTCCTTTATATAAAGTATCACTACCAGCATAATCAACAGTCCAGACTTCAACAGGTCTGCCACGAACAAAAATTCCATCTGATTTTACATCTTCTAAATTACTGCCTGATTTTTGACGTTGCATAATAAATACATTTTCACCAAGATTAGCATTTTGTGTTATTGTAGCAACTGCACCAGGATATAAGCCATTTTGTGTATCACCATAATTTACAATAAAATAACCACCTGATGTCATTGAGGAGAATGTAACAATAATAAATGTTTCACCTGAATTTATTGTTTTTATAGTTATATCACTTACATTACTTGAATCATTATTTAATCTTACATAACCTGCTATAGAAGAATAAGAATTTTGAGGAGGAGTCCAGCCATCAGGAATGTAAATAATTACTGTGCAGGGAACAGTAATATTTTCAGCAGCAGTATATTTAATAAAAAATGTTCCACTATCATTTATATACAAACCAGCATCAGGGTCTGGCGTAATATCACTAACACCAGGATTACCTGCTAAAAAATTTACTAAAATTCTCGGCGATGATGTATCACTTATATTGCCTGCTTTATCTACTGCCACACCTGCTATATAATTTACTGATGGTGCTGGTGTTTGTAATAATACATTTACTGCTGCAAATTTTCCAGTTGCATCAGTTTTTATGTTTGTTTGACTAAATACATAAGTATCATTTGTAGCATAAGGAAAAGTATAAATATGGACAATATCAGGATTAGCATCATTTACAGAACCTTGAACAGCAGGTGCAATAGGATTTGATGTAGTATTTGTTGGATTTGCTAAATCTATTACTGGTGGAGCAGGCGGTGTTGCATCCACTACAAATGTTTTACTTTCATCTGGATTAGGTGTCTGTAATTTATTTCCTTGACCTGCTGAACCTCTTGCATTACTTACTCGTATTTTTGCTATTCCATCACAATTATTTGGAACATTAAAAGTTCCTATCCAGGTATTTGTTATGTAACTTTTTATTGTTACAGTTGTTTCGTAATTATTTGCAAATACAATTACAACTTCAGGTAAAATACTTGTGTCCATTGTTACATTAAATGTTATAATTAATGTATCATTATCACCATCCCTTAGATAATATTTATTTTCTGATGAATAATAATTTACATTATTTCCATAAATAGTTATTCCAATTATTTGTGGTGTATCAGCAGGATTTTCTATTGTGATTTCTTCTTCATAATTTTCTAAATTAGTTTCATCATAAGAAATATTCCAGCGCATAAGACGATTATTAAAAGAATCAGAAACCCAGAAACATTTATTTATTTTATCATAATAAATAAAATCACAACGATTCATCTGACCTGTACCAGCGCCATAACTGCCCCATGGCATATAACCATAACCTGTTGAACTTAGCCCTAATAAAGTAGCATTAGCAGAACCACTTGCACCAAGAGTAGAAGGATTTGTGGTAGGAGGTATATTTGGGTCATAATAACGATATATTTTATTTTCTGTTGTTTTTGAACCTGTTGTTGCATCATAACATTTTGTTATATATAGCACATCAAATTCATCTATTGCTATTCCCCATACTTCACCTGCATTTGAAATTAAATCTATATATGTGCCATTACTTGTTTGGACTTTTCTTAAAACATTACTATTTGTTGCATCACCTGGCATATCAGCATTTGTGATATATAGATATTTATCTGTTGATTCTATCACTAAATCATTAACAATCGGATAACTTTGTGATGGTTTATTATTACCTAATTTTCCCCAATCAACATTATTTAACAATGCAGTTATTTGTTTCGTATTCAAATTTACTTTTCTTAACCAGATTCGTTCATTACTTGTATTTACTAAATCATCATCAAACATATAATATAAAAATGTATCACTAATAGCTAAACCGCGCAAACAATGATTATTAACATTAAAAGGATAAGTATCATTTACTTTTATATTAGCCCAGTTTGAATCATTAATAGTACCATCTGAATTTAATTTTTGGATTCTTCCATTTTTCTGGTCTGTAACAAAAATAAAACCAGCACTATCAATTGCTATTCCAAAAGGGCCATTAAATTCAGGTTCGCCACCAACTACTCCCCCATTACCAAATTTACCTTTTGGCCAGCCTTCTTGCTCTTCGCCATTATAGTTAAATTTATGTATGCGATTATTTATATAATCACAGACATAAATAAAGCCTGCGCTATCACCTGCTATATCTTTTGGTTGAGACATTGCCCAATTTGGTGAATTTATTGCTAATTGATATTCACCATTTATTGAATTAAATCGTAATATTCTATTATTTTTTGTATCTGCTACCCATAAATAATTTCTTGTTGAATCATAAGCAATTCCTTTTGGACTATTTAGTGAAATATTATTTGCTGTCCAACTCGGTTCATTATCACCAAAAGTATCAGATATTGTTAGTGTTGTGCCTTGATCCCATATCATTTTATAAATTAAATTATTATTAGCATCCACAGCAAATATAGTTCTATTACCAGCATCAGTACCAGAATCAATTGCAAGACCTTGAAAATTTCCATAACCACTAAATTTTAATGTTGCAGTGCCATTCTGTCTTATTATATACATACTATTAACATTTTGCGATGGTACAGAAACAACAATATAAGTATCATTAGCAACAGGAGGCATACCACGAGCACAAACTACATCACTTATTTCTTCATATCCTGATGCATCATTATTTACAAATTGTGTTCCGTTTCTATAACTTTTATTTAAAGAGCCATTTGATAACCTTATTTCTCTTATCCAGACATTGTCCCCATCATTATTTGCTGCGCCATCATCGTCATAAATTATATATAGAAAAGTATCATTACAATCAAGACCCCGTAATTTATATACTGTTCCGTCAAGTTGATAATCAGCATCAACCTGTGCAAAATCAGTATCATTAATAGTTCCATCAGGATTTAATTTTTGCACTCTACCATTATTCATATCTGATACATAAATATAACCATTTTTATCGACTGCTATGCCCCGCGGATAATCAAATTCTGGTTCACCACCAATTGTGCCACCACTACCAAGAGAACCTTTAACCCATAAATGTGTTCCATCCTTACTTATTTTATGTATTCTATTATTATTAGAATCAGCGACATATAGATTACCATCAGCATCAACTGCTAAATCTGTTGGTTCTGAAAATGCTTCATTTGATTGTATATTTAATGTATTAGTTAAATTCATTCCAACTAATATTTTGGCTTTGTATATACCTTTTGGACAATTATTACCATAATCATCTTTACCATCCCAGATAATTGATTTTGCACCTGTTGTTGTATCCTGAACAATTAATTTTCTAACAAGCACACCAGTTTCATTCCAGATACCAATCATTATATCACGATTATTATTTGATAAAGTAAAATTAATTGTAGTTGAATTTCCAATAGCAATTGGGTCTGGTGAATTTGTTAAATTTGAAATTGAAGCAGCTGAAAAAAGAGAGGATGATAAAATAAAAGAAATAAAAAAAATATTTTTTATAAATTTCATTTTAAAAATTCTTTGCCAATATCGTTTCGAAAGTGAATATTTTTCCACTTAATTTTTTTTATTTCAGAATAGACTATATTTCTTGCAATATTAAAATTTCTATGTGTATAACCAATTGCTAAAACTCTACCACTATTAGTAAAATATTTTTTATTTATTTTGTCAATACCAGCAAAAAATATTTGTGATTTTTTAATTTTTTCAAGACCAAAAATTTCAAGATTCTTTTCTGGATTTTCAGGATAACCAGGCGCAGAACACACAACACAAATTGACCATTTATTTGAAAATTGAATAATTTTTTTATCAAAAATTTTTTTACAAAGATTAAAAATAAATTTTGCAAAATCACCTTTTATTAATGGTAAAATTACCTGTGCTTCTGGGTCGCCAAATCGACAATTATATTCTAATACTTTTGGACCTTCTTTTGTGAGTATTAATCCAAAATACAAAAAACCAGTGTAATCCAAGCATTCTCTTTTTAAGCCATTAATTGTTGGTTTTATTATTTGTTCTTCAATTTGTTTTAATAATGATTTTTTTATTATTTTTTGAGATGCAACAGCACCCATACCACCAGTATTTGGACCTTTATTATTATTAAGTAATCTTTTATAATCGCGTGCAGGCGGGAAAATAAAATACTCAAAATTTGATACTGCACAAATAACAGATAATTCGTCGCCATTTAAATATTCTTCGATAATTATTGGCTTGATTTTTCCAAATTTATTTTTTTCAAATACATTTATTAAATAATTATTTACTTCATCTTTTGTCCAGCATATTTCCACTCCTTTACCACCTGCTAATCCATCATATTTTAATACAGCAGGAAATTTATTAATTTTTTCTTTACCTTCTTTTAAATTGTTTATTACAAAAAATTTTGGAGTAGGGATAGAATATTTAATCATAAATTTTTTAGCGAATAATTTACTTGTTTCAAGCAAAGCACATTTTTTTGTTGGTCCAAAAACTAAAATATTTTCTTTTTTTAATTTATCAACTAAACCTTGTGCTAAATATTTTTCTGGTCCTATAATACATAAATTAATATTTTTTTGTTTTATTTCATTTATTAAATTTTTTTCTTCATTTAATGATTGGTATATTTCATTTAATAAATTATTGGAAGGATAAAAAAATATTTCATTATTTTTATTTAAATATTTAGCAAATGCATATTCTCTGCCGCCCTGACCTATTATTAAAATTCTCATTTTCTAATTATTTTGCTGTAATAAATTAATTTATTTTTCTTTAATTATTATTTTTTATTCTTTTACTAATTCGGTAAATTTTATTTTTACTAACATTTAATATATCAGCAATATCATTAATTTTATATCCTTTTTGAAACATTCTTTTTATAGTCTCAATTTTTTGTTTCTCAATTCCTTTCTCGATTCCTTTTTCGATTCCTTTTTCGATTCCTTTTTCGATTCCTTTTTCGATTCCTTTTTCGATTCCTTTTTCGATTCCTTTCTCAAAACCTAATTTTTCAGCAGTTAAAACTAATGGCATTCTTTTCACCTATTTAAAAAATTCTAATTTTTACATAATTTAGAACTTTTTTTAATGATTCGATAAATTTTATTTTTATTAACATTTAATATATCAGCAATATCATCAATTTTATATCCTTTTTGAAACATTCTTTTTATAGTCTCAATTTTTTGTTTCTCAATTCCTTTCTCGATTCCTTTTTCGATTCCTTTCTCGATTCCTTTTTCGATTCCTTTCTCAAAACCTAATTTTTCAGCAGTTAAAACTAATGGCATTCTTTTCACCCCCTCATATTTTTTTATTTCTTCTACATATTCATCTTCTAATTCTTTTGGTAATTGAAATAAACAATCAATAAATTTTATAATATTTCTAATATCAAATTTTTTTAAGCCTAAATCATATAGATTTTTAACTAATTCTTTTTTTATTTTAAATTGTTTTGTTACATCATTTCCAGCTTCTAATCTTTTTAAATGACTCAATACAATTAAAGCAAATGGATTTTTGCTTTTCAATAATTCCTCTTCTTTTCCTTTGTAGTCAATTAATTTTACTAATTTGAATTCAAAGTGAAGTTTAAAACCAGGATATTCAATTTTAAATTGATTTGGTCGCCAGTTTTTATTATTATCACCTAAAACAACTAAACTAATTGTATCTTTTTTATATTTATCATATATTCGATAATTATATATAAAGATTCTTCTTTCAAAATTTTTTACTCTAAATTGTTGAAATTCCATATTTAATAATAACCAATTTTCAAAACCATTTTTTAAAAATATTTTTACTAATTTATCTAATTTAGCGCCACCTTTTCTTTTTATACCTGCTATATTTTCAAATTCTTTATCTAAAAATTCATATCCTTTTTTAAAGTTTATAATTTTGAATAATTCAGGATAAATAAATTCTAAAAAACTTTTAAAATATTGTTCAACTATTTCTTTCCAACCTAAATCGTAATTGCTTAAATTATTATTATTTTTTTTATTTTCTTTATTCATTCTTTTTTGTATTTTTGCATTTTTTATTGACTAAGTCAATTATTTTTTACTTATTATAAAATCCCTTTATATATATTTTTATTGCTTCAATATATAGTTTGTGTTCTTCTTTTAAAATTCGTTCGGATAAGATTTCAACTGTATCATCAACGAAAATAGGAACTTCTCGTTGTGCTATTATTGGTCCACCATCTAAATTTTCATCAACAATATGAACTGTGCAGCCTGTTTTTTTTACACCTGTTTTTAATGCTTGTGCCTGTGCGTTCAATCCTTTAAAGGCTGGCAATAATGATGGATGAATATTTAATATTTTATTTCGATATTCATTTATAAAATATTCTGTTAATATTCTCATAAAACCAGCCAGTAAAACTAATTCAACATTATTTTCTTTTAAAATTCTTATTGATTTTTTTTCAAATTCTATTCTGTTCGTTTTGTCATATCTTATATAATACACAGGTATATTATTTTCTTTTGCGATATTAATTGCATTCGCATTTTTATTATCAGTAATTAAAACTTTTATTTCTGCATCTAAATTTCTATTTTTTATTCCATTTATAATTGCAGCAAAATTAGAACCTCTTCCTGATGCTAAAACACCTAATTTTATTTTCATATTATTTTTACTTTTTCTAAATTACCTTTTTTTATTTCGCCTAAATAAATTATTTCTTCTTTAAATATTTTATCTATTTTTGGTTTATCTTTTTTATCTAATAATATTATTAAACCAATACCCATATTAAAAACATTCACTACTTCTTTAAAATTTACAAATTTCAATATTTTATTTATTATTTCATTTTTAATTTCAGGTAATATTATTTCACTATAAAAACCATCTGGAATTATTCTTGATAAATTTCTTATTATTCCACCGCCTGTAATATGTGCTATTCCTTTAACTTTTATTTTTTTTTCTTTTAATAATTTTATTTCTTTCCAATATATTTTTGTTGGTTTTATTATTTCTTTTATTTCTTCATCGTTAAAGTAATTTTTTTTCTTATTTAAAATTTTTCTAATTAAAGAAAAACCATTTGAATGAAATCCATTTGATTTTAGTCCAAATATTAAATCACCTTTTTTTATTTGTGATTGGTTTTTATTTAATATTTTTTCTTTTTCTTCTGCACCAATACAAAATCCAACTAATTCAATCTCTTTTTTACTTAGTAAATCAGGTAATTCTGCTGTCTCGCCACCACCTAAAATACATTCTGCTTCTATACAACCTTTTTTTATTCCTTCAATTATTTTTAATATTATGTTTTCATTTAATTTACTCATTCCTATATAATCAAAAAATAATATTGGTTTTGCTAATGTTGTTATTACATCATTAACATTCATTGCTACTAAATCCCATCCTGCTATGTCATATAAGCCATACTTTTGCAATAAAAGTATTTTCGTGCCTACTCCATCACAACTTGTTATTATTGCTGGTTTTTTATAATTTTTTAAATCATAAATATTTGAAAATAAGCCAATAGAATCTATTAGATTTGAATTACTCTTTTTATTTATTGTTTTTTTAGAAATTTCAATGATTTTTTTTGTAATTATTTCTGCTTTTTTTATATCTACACCACTATTTTTATAAGAAAAATTTTTTTCGTTATTTTTTTCTTTTGTGATTAGTTTATTTTTTTTAGAGTCTGGCATCTTTGCTTATTGCTTGAAATCTTTGTTCAACTTTATCTAAATAATTTTTTATCTCATTTATTTCTCTATTAAGATATAGATTTTCTTCATTTAATATTTTTATTTTGTAGTCAACCTGTTCAACTTTCTTATTTTCGCTTTTTATTTCTTCTATTTTTGCATATAATTCATTTCTTAAATTTTCAAATTTTATATTTAGTAATTTTATTTCTTTTAATATTTCAAGAATAATTTCATCCCGCTTTTTATTCACCACCTTTATTTCTTCTCCATCATCTTTTAAAACAGAAACATCTTTTTGAATTTCAGCAATTTTTTCATCTTGTTTTTTATAGTCTTCTTTTATTTCTACAACATCATCTTTTAAAACAGAAACATCTTTTTGAATTTCATGAATTTTTTCATCTTGTTTTTTATAGTCTTCTTTTATTTC
>Ga0116166_1002683_pt1 | contig 14476 bp, 13 predicted proteins | sample AD_JPNMR2_MetaG_FD_89884 | JGI IMG/M metagenome (GOLD analysis project Ga0116166, IMG submission 89884) | Active sludge microbial communities of municipal wastewater-treating anaerobic digesters from Japan - AD_JPNMR2_MetaG | ecosystem: Engineered > Bioreactor > Anaerobic > Digestate | place...
ATGATAGGGTAGATATCCACGCAGACGATATCGCAGGCGGGATTGTACCGCCGCAGCGTCTCTACCGTGTTGCGCGGAGCATGATTGAGATAGACCGGATGCGAGGGATCGAGTTCCCGCAAAAACCGGCGGCCCGCGATCAATCCCTCGGGCTGGTTGCGCGCCACGGCGGGAGCTTCGTCCGTCCAGGCCGGTTCATCCACGCTTTCCCAGAAGAGCAGCCGGGGTGACCGGCCAGTTTCTCCACGGTTTCCCGGACCGCCTGGCGGCGGGATTCGGCTTTTTCACCCGTCAAGTCGAGCGCTTCGCCGAACGAATGCCACACCCAGAGCCCCGCCTCGCCGGCTTGGTCCCAGACGGCCTGGTCCGCGCGCGCGTGGACCAGGTTGAAGCCCACGCTTTCCGCCTCCGTGAAATTCATCCCCTTGGGCAGCGCGTAGGCCCCGATGGGTAACACCCGCGCTCCGTTCCACTCCAGGTATCCGCCCGCGCCGATCCGCGTGTCGGTCCAGGCCTGGGAGGCCGCCAGGCAAAAGCATCCGAAAAAGAGGCCCATTGTCTTCCCGTGAATCATGTTCATGAAATCCTCCCGATCGTTACAATATAGGCAACCGCACGGGCTGCCCGGTCGCGTAGCATTGCTGCGCCGCGAAGATAATTTCATGCGTGTGGGCGGCGTCTTCCAGATTGCAGTGGGATTCGCGGTTGTTGAGGATGCAGTCGACGAAATGGTCGATCTCCCCCTGGAAGGGATGGTGGCCGACGTCGGCGGTGGTGGGGAGAATCGTGGGGATTTCGATCCATCCCTTCTGCCCCGGGAAGAGATGCGACCAGATCCGGTTGTCCTTCACGGTGCCGCGGTCACCAAAGATTTCGATAGGGAAGGTGTACGGCATGATGCAATCGTAATTAGCGGACACTTTGCCCAGCGCACCGTTCTCGAATTTCAGCATGTACACTTCCAATCCTTCATATTCCAGCGGCGGGCGGTTGTCAGCCCATTCGCCGGTATAATAATTGTATTCCCGCGTGCAGCCTTTCCGCCACCCGCCGCAATAGGCGAACACCTCGGTCACCCGGGCCGCTTTGTCCTGCTCCGGCCCGGCGAACCACCGCGCGGCGTCCAGCGCGTGACACCCGGCCACCAACATAGCGCTGACTCCTTTTTCTTTGAGCCGCGCCTCCGAGAATCCCGCCCACCAACTGGCGATGTTGGATTGATAGTCGGTCTCCACGTAGTAAATATTCCCAAACGCGCCTTGGGCGATCAGGTTTTTCAAGGTGGAAAACAGCGGATTCCACCGCAACACAAACGATACCACGGTCTTCACACCCGCCTGGCGCACCGCGTCCCGCATGGCCCGGATCTCTTCCAGACTGTTGGCGATGGGCTTTTCGATCACGAGATGCTTGCCCGCTCCCGCCGCGGCGATGACATTCTCCGCGTGGACATGCTGTGGCGTGCAGATTGAAACGATATCCACTCCCTTGTGCTGGAGGGCTTTTTCCAGATCGGTGTACATCCCGATGTCCGTCATACCGAAATCGTTGGCGCGCTGGACCACGCTTTCCATCCGCCGGCTGGAAAGCGCCACGATTCGGGTGTGCGGATTCTTCTGAAACGCCTTGATATGCTCGCCCGCGACCCACCCTGCGCCATGCACCAATACGCCGTATTGTGGTTGAACCATGGGTTGTCTCCATTCGTGATTGGTATGAAACGGGGGGATTATATCAAAGGAAGGTGGAGAAGGATATCATCCAGCATGTTTGGTGAGATTATCCATATCAAGTACTTCGTTACCCTGTTGTGGATTCACCATTTTATTCTTCAGAAGTATGCCAAGCCGGATTGAAAACGTATATCATTGCCATGAATCCCAACCTCACTTGGAGACACTATGAAATCCAAAGAAATTGTTCAGCGCGCCATCGAGTTCCAAACCCCTCCCCGGCTGCCTTTTTACCAAAGCGGCATTCCCGGAGTGCCCAGCGACGTGTGGGAAATCCGCGAAATGGACCGGGCCAAAGCGGGTTGGTTTTTCGACACGCCCGGCTGGGATGACTGGGGTTGCCGCTGGGCCGTCACGGACATCAAGAACATGGGCCGGGTTGTGGAGAATCCCCTGGCGGATGAGTCCGCCATTGCTCACTACCGGCCCCCTGATCCGCGTGATCCCTACTACTATGAGCGCGTGGAAGCCCTGCTGGCCGAAGCCGGGGACCGTTACGTGACCGTCACTTGCCACTTCAACCTCATCGAGCGGTTCCACATGCTGCGGGGATTCGCCGCCGCCATGGAAGACTTTCACCTCGCGCCGGACCGGGTCGAATTCCTCCTGAACATGATCCTGGAAAACCGGTTGGGCCATTTGGAAGAGCTGCGGCGGCGTTTCGGCAACGCCGTGCATGGCATTTTCTTTACCGATGACTGGGGTACGCAGCGGGGGGCCTTCATCAGCCGCGCGATTTTCGACCGCTTTTTCGCTCCCCGTTACCGCGTTCTCTTTGACGCGGTCCACCAAAACGGATGGCATGCCATCCTGCATTCCTGCGGCAAAGTCAACGCCCTGGTTCCGCGAATGATCGACGCGGGGGCCGATGTCTTGAACCTGCAGCAACCGCGGGCCTACGGCCTGGTGGACTTCGGTGAGCAATTCAAAGGGAAGGTTTGTTTTCTGACTACCGTGGATATTCAAACCACCCTTCCCCAAGGTGTGGAAGCGGATGTCCGCGAGGAAGCCCATCTCCTGGTGAAACATTGGAGCACACCCCGGGGCGGCTTGATCATTTTCAACTACGGGGATCCCACCGCGCTGGGCATCAGCCACCGGATCACGGACGTCATGTTCGAGGAATTTTTGAATATTTCCAACCGCTGGCCGGAATATCATTCCGCCGGCTGATGTTGAACAAGGAGATTGTTCACCTCTTGGCCTTAGCGGTTAGTTGTATATTTCATCGACACGATCCAGTATATATTGGCAATTGATGGCCTTTTCCATTAAATCCACCGGAACGTAGAAATAATGGTTGGAGGCCTCGAAGCCGATGCACGAATCCCGGCGGGTTAAGATAAACAGATCTTTTGCGAATTGGATTTCATCCCGCAGGATTTTTCGCATCGCTTCCCGCATTTCCCGGCGTTTTCCCTCCGGAAGAGAATGATTCTTGTCCAGCAAGGTGTCGCGGAGCGTGGTGAATCGGACCTGGTTGGCCACCGACGAAAAATACATCTGCGCGGCGGCGGCGTAACGCAACTGCGCCTGGGCCTCGGTTTGCTTGTCCGCGGGCGCCTTTTTCGCGGCCTGTTCCAGATCGCCGAGTCCCTCGGCCCAGCCCCGGGCCACCTTGGCGAATTGCTCCGCGAAGATGTCCGCGGGATACGGCCCGCGCCAGCCGTTCACGTCATCATACGGAATCCCCACCATGGTGGCGGAGTAGCCGGTGGGAAGGGGATACAGCAGATTTGCCGGTCCCAACTGCACGGGGGCGTTATATACCACTGCGCCGTGGTAGGGATATTCCTGAAACGCGCGGCTGAACTTCGTCCACGCCTGCCGGGCCAGCGGCGCGCCCTCGGGACCGAAGCCAGAACGGGCCAGCGTATCCAGCGACGCGTTTTTATCCGGTGGCGGAGTCTGGTCAAACATATGTACCAATTCCAGGTTGGGTGAAGGATACCCGCCGAGCGACCAGCTGAGTTGACAACCGTCCACCTGTTGCGTGAGAAGGTTTTGGCAATGTTCGGCCACCAGGTCCATGACCGGCAGGTAGGGCAGGGAAGAAAGCTCCCACGTGCAGTTGATTTGCAATTTGGCCATGGTCTTGAGACCGGCCCGGCGCGCGGCAGCCCAATGCCTGACCGCTCTTGGACCTGGTCCGACGGCGGAGAGGGAATATTCGCCCACCGTGGTCTGGATTCCGCCCCGCTCGATAGGCTTTGCCCATTCGCTGACTGACATGAACAGAACGGATTTGGGAAGTTTTTGGATGGCTTCTTCAACCCAATTGTCGTTCCAGCCCCAATCCCAGACAATCACCTGGGCGTTGGGATTGCCGCGATGAACTCCTTCCTCGATGATGGCGTTGGCCTCGGCGGTGATTTCGGCCGGGGAGCGGCTTTTGCAGCGTGGGCATTGATCGGAACGGCCGTGCGAAGCACAATGCGTCAGATTTTCCGAACCGCTGATCGTAAACACCCCCGCCAGCTCCGGAACTTGCTCGAACACATAGGCCAACGAATCGCTGATCCATTGCCGTACCACGGGGACGCTGGTGCACATCGTGTAATAGTCCCCTTCCCGCACGCCCTGGATTTCTTCCCGGTTCTTGAAGAAATCTGCCGGCATGGCCCGCGGTTCGTTCATGTAGAGATAAATCCCCATGCCGTATTTTCGGGCTTTCTTCGCCAGAGCCCGCAGGTTTTTTATGCGGATTTCATGATCTTGGCCGAATTCGGGAAACGGACCGCCAGGCGCCAGTTGGCGCAGCACGGTGTGCATCCATACGCCATCAACGCCCCGGGAAGCCAATTTTTGCAGTAGGCCGTCCGGGTAGGGATCGAGCTCGGGCGTCATCAGGGGATCGCCGTAGAGGGCGAAATACGAATAGATATAGCGGGGCGAAAAGCGTTTCACAGGAGATAAATCCAGTTTGAAATCCGGATCGGGGCGGCTGAGTTCCTCCACGAATTGGAAGCGTTTGACCTCGGGATTCTTCAGTTCCTGGCCAAACAATTCCTGGACGGTCCGTCTGATTTCGGCGCACCGCTTTTGCTCGGCCTCGCTAGGCGGCGCGTACACCAACCGTTCGCATTCCGGCTTCAAGTTTCCGAGTTTCACGTACAGAAAGTCATCCTCCCGTAGAATATAGGCCAGCTTTTCGCTTGACATATCCAATAAGGTCAACAATTGCTCATACGGCAGCAGGTGCCAGTTCCGGCGGATCAGGGTGATGTAGATGCGGTCCCTGTCCTTCCCCGTGATCGGATGCTGCTCCGGCAAACCCATGGATTCCGCCAGGGCACGGACCTGCTCCGGTGTGGTTTCGAGAACCTGGGCCAGGCGCTCTGCTTCGACCAGCGGCCAGTTACGCCAAATGAAAACATGCAGGCGGCTGGGAAAATGCTTGAAGGCCACGGGCGCTGGCGCACTGCCCATGGGCAGCGATTCTCCGGCTGGAACCGGGGTTGCCGTTAGAGTGAATGACAGAAGAATGGTGGATAAATAAACGGTGCTGTGTGAGTAAACACGTTGCCAGTTCGTCATGAGTACCCTCGTGGGATTGTAATAAAGTTACAACGTGACTTTGAGTATAAAAGATAATGGAGGGTGTTTTGAACCCATACGCTCTGGAGTTACCTGGTTTGCCACCAAATGATCCGGATTTGCCGGCTGGCTGGGAGGGAGTTGAATGCCATGGATTGAGCCACGGAGATTCCGATGCATACGCACGGATTTCTCAAAGGAAATTTTTCTATCATCCGGCAGCGTTTCTACGAGGGATTTTTCAAGTTCCCCGAAGTTATAGGCCCGGGAAATCCTGGAAGATTCCGCGTATTATGATTCTGCAAGAAATCATACTTCCGCCTTGACTTTTTCTCCTCCATTCTCCATAGTATTATTTATGCAACATTCGTAATACAGAATCGGAGGAGAAATATGCAACGTAGACATCTAGCACTTATCCTCGGGGGTTTGGGTTGGATCGCCACCGGCATGGGAGCGGCGGCCCAGGAAAACATAGTATCCATCGCCGAGATCAACCAGGTGGACGCGCAGGGCAATCCCACCTTTCCCGGCTTACAGACCATGGACAGATACACCATCCAAGGCCGCGTGCTGAACGAACCGCACGTCTTCAATGGGCTGAATGCCAACGGGGAGTTGGATACATCGTTCATCCTGTTTGTCCAGGACGGAACCGGAGGGATTCAGGTTTACTCGGGGGCGTGGTACGGCGGAGGGATCAATTCGTATCCAGATAAACTAGTGCCGGGTCATCTGGTCATGGTGACCGGTTTGACGGGGCATTTCGGGGGGAAAACCAACATCAATGAGCGCCATAACCCCGATCAGAAATTTGAAATCACCGTTGCCACCACTCCTCCGGAAGAGCCGGAGCCGTTGGCGATCGAAAGCCTGGCCGGACTGAACAGCTTTGACGCCACCCGTCAGACCGGCGGCGAGTATTACCAAGGGCGGTTGGTCGTGCTGAAGAATGTCCGCATCGTGGAAGGTGACTGGGTGCCAGGAACTACGTTGACGGTGGCGGACGTGTCTGGGCATACCTTCGCGGTGGAACTGCGGCATGGAACAAAAATCGGCGAATCACCCCAACCGCAAGGATGGCTGGATATTGTGGGGGTGTTCAATCAAGAAGATCCGGAACCGCCGTTCACGGAAGGCTACCGGCTATGGCCGCGTTCCATTGCCGATTTTAAGCCTTCCAGCAGCCCCAGCGCGGCGCAAGGTTGGCATGATTACCAGTAACATTCACCCGTGGAAGGGATTCACGTTGATCGAATTGCTCATCGTGGTGGCGGTCATCGCCATTTTGGCGGCCATCGCCGTGCCGAACATGCTCAATGCTATGGTCAAGAGCAAGATCGCGGCCGCCAAGAGCCAGATCGACGCGTGCTATAAGGCGCTGGAATCCTATCGTCTTGATCGGCAGGGATTGCCCCCGACCCGGTATTACTGCCTGGCCTGGGGTGAAGAAAAAGCCAAGAAATATTTTGAACTGCCCTGGGAACTGACCACGCCGGTGGCCTATTTGACCAGCCGTCCACTGGATCCGTTTAACACCTTTCCAGGCGCGTCGGAGGAAGCACCGGGGCAAACGATCAAATACCGCCATCCGGGATTTGGCTATTTCAACGAGATGCCCACGGAAGAAGGCATTTGGGTGCCGCGCGGTTTTCCCGTGGACGACGGCGATTACATTTTTTATAACAACGCCTCGGCGGCCTACCCTGCCACGAAAAGCCCAGTGCAATACGGCCTGTGGAGCGCAGGCCCGATTCCCAAGGTGGATATCGGACTTCACACGCTGGAGCCGGTGCCCTCGCATACCTGGTACGAACCCAGCAATGGGATCATCAGTTCAGGCATCGTGGTCCGCCTCGACACCGGCCACTATTCACCATAATTCCACCAGGAGATAATAAAGATGACCAAAAAACGAATTTATTTATCCATCCCTCTGATGCCTATATTTTTGGCCGGTTGGGTATCCATGAGTTCCACTGATACGGATCATATGCACTCCAAATATCCTTTTCGTCCGTTGACGATGGAGGAGTTGGCCCGCTTTCATGGCCATTTGGGACCATTCATCGTGCTCGGCACACGCATTGGCGAGCACGCGGTGACCGCGCATCAATTCCCCCGCCATTTTGGATTGACGGTGAACGTGGAATGCCCGGACCAGCCGCCGCCTTCGTGCCTGATCGACGGTTTGCAGCTTTCCACCGGGGCGACCATGGGCAAACGGAACATTACTCATGTGGTAGCGGATGAGATCCGGGTCACCCTTCGGGAAAACGACAGCGGCCATACTCTGGTCTATACCTTCAAGGATTCCACCAAAGCCCTCCTCAAAAAATGGGAGGAAGAAAAAGTGGACGTGGAAAAACGGGGAGAACAACTTTACGGCATGAAAGCGGAGGACCTCTTCAACATCGAATCATCCGGGGAAGAGGACCATTGAGGAACGTGGATCATTGACCGCGCTAGGTTGGGCTCACAGCGAAGTGTGGCCTATCAACGATCACTTGACTTCATCACCTCTCTCTCCTTCGGGAGAGGGCCGTGGTGGGGAGCATACAAAGCAGGGGCACGTGGCCACGTGCCCCTTTTTATAAATCGAATAGAAATGCAAATCGGTTAGGAATACTTTCGCAACAAAAAAATCTTCCGCTCAATACAACGATGAATTCACTACGGCCGTCACGTCTTCCATGCCCATGGCCCAACGGCAGGCGCGGATGAACAACGTCCGGCCGGTTGCGTTAAGCGCCAGGAAATTGCGGTGCGGGCCTCCGGAGCCTTCTTCATTGCTCATCCAATGCACCATGCGCGCTGGCGCCGGAGTGCCGTCCGCCAGCAAGGCGCCTTTCTCGATGACCGCCAGGCACGCTCTCATACTTTCCGAAGGCGCATATTCAATCGGAATTTCCGCCAGGATCACGGTTCCCGCAGCCTTGTCCGTTACGGAACCGAGGGCCAGCCGGTTTTCGTAGAGGCCATCCCGGGCGATGATTTGCTTGGGTACGGTGTTAAACCAACCGGTGAAAAGGCCTTCGGAAGGATAGGGATCACGAAAAACTTGCACAAATCCTTCCGCGTCGGTGGCAATCCCCTGGGTGATGGGGTGCTCCTTGTTGACGATCTTGATCTGGCGAATTTCATTGTTGCGCAGTTCCCCGTGCCCGGTACTGGTGCCTTGATACATTTTGATGCTTCCCGGCCGCCCTTCCTCCGCCAGACACACATGTTCGCCCATCATGATGGGAATTTCCTGCTGGAAAAGTGGTTGCACATCGGGGACATCGCTCGATCCGCTGCTGCCGGAAAGGATCACCAGGTCGACTGTATGTGTTTCCCCCGTATCCATGTCCTCCCAGATGTCGCCTAAGACCGCAGGGTCGTAGAATGACTTGTCGGGAACCACACGGGCACTGATCCCGTTGTCCTGGAGCAGAATTTGCATGGCGATGTCGCCCGGCGCGGCTCCCTGGGTGTTCGCGGCAAAGTCCAGGGCAAATTCACTGGCGGCCCGGGTGGTGATGGTGACATGCTTGCCCGTCGTTCCTTGCGTCCAGCCGGACGACGCCATGAGCGCCAATACGAAAATGATCAAAATCCCTTGCGTGGCTTTTCGAGTCATGATCCATTCTCCCTTTGAGTAAAAAAAGGATATTTTTTCTAATCATTTATAGATTGATTTTTCATGGTATGCAACGCTGGGTCGGGAAATGGTAACTATTTGCTTACCCGAATGCAGAAATTTCCCGGTACTTTATGCATTGTATGAGTATGGATGAAGTGTCTCCCTCTGGGAGAGGGTAAGGGTGAGGGAAGCCTGGAAAGGGCGAAGGAACGGCTCTCCGCGCAACCAGGGAATCGGTTACATATAGTATTTTGACTTAGGTTGAATAGCGAGACAGAATCTAGATACAGAATCTAGATATCGGCCCAATTATGCATCAACCGGTTTCACGGAGCGCACGAGATCCCCGATCATGATAAGCGAATTGAGCAAACTAAGGCCACTGATCTGGTCTTTTTTAACAGGCAGCCGGTCACGGTAGATATCAGAGCTGGTGGTGGAATACGTCTGCGCCAGGGTTGCGGATAACACGGTGGATTGTGTGGTGGTTTGTTTCAAAATGGGCATGAGAAGGGACATCTTTTCCTGGACGTGCACGGCTTCCACCTGGGCCTTGATCAGTTCGAGCTTGCCCAGGGATTGCTGCGTCGAGGGATCGGTGATTTCTCCGCCTTCTTCGTAAACTACAAACCGGTCACCCATCGATACCCCATGTTCCATTCCCAGGTTCACAATTAAGCGTTGATCGTCCAGGATGGAAACCACTTTTCCCCGGAGAAATTGTCTGCCCATGGTTTACTCCTCGATTTATTTATTGAAATATTTCTTGGTTTCATCTTCCCTTGAGTATAGAATTCGTTCATTCAAGGCTTGAAGCATCATCCGGTCTCATCCTTCATGAAACCGTAATTCGGCTGATTTTAAGATCCGACCCATATCCCTCTCCCTTTTGAAGAAAGCTCTCTTTCTCTTTGGGAGATGGCCAGGGTGATGATTTTTACCCGGGTCAAATCCTTCTCTCCTCCTCCATACGGAGTGGCCGGCATGCTTCAATCACGCGCGCGTTTCCCGGAAGCCCATTGATTCACCGCACCCGTTCCCAAATGGGCGGATAAAATTCGTTTTTAAGATTCCCGAGCACCACGGGAGTAATCCCCGCGATCTCGCAGAAATACACCAGCGCCCGCGTTTGATCGCCGATGACACCTAAGGCGTGGTTGCAGGGGAAGACGCTGAGGAATTCCTCGAAATCGCATTCCAACCGGGCATGGACATGCGGCCACGTGGGATCGGTCATGGCGTTGAGGCGCTTGCGTTCCTCGGCGGGGAGATCGGCCGACTCGCCGCGGACGATGACCATGTAGGGCTTTTCGTCCCATAAGCCGAGCCGGGCGAAAGTCATTGGGCCCGGCGCGGCGTCGAATTCCACGGAGGCGCCACCGGCTTTGAAGTAAAACTCCAAGGCGGGGTGGAACGTGATCTTCTTGAAATTCTCGGCTGGGTCGTTGCTCTGGGCGGCGTACCAGCTGGCGTGATTGCCGGAGTTGCACCAGTCCCACAGGTCTAAATCGGGATGATACAAACGCACGTCCATGAACAACGTGGGCAGCCCGCCGGAAATGTATTTCATGATCTGCATGGTGAGAGCGGCGTAGAAATCGGCTTCGGTGGCGCAGACCACGGATTCCTTGGGTCCGTTCCAGTCGTAGGGATCGTTCATGAGCATTTCGGGCACGTCACCCAGGCACACATGTTCGGTGAGTTCGCGCTGGCCTTTGAGGCCGCAGAAATCGAAGCCTTTTTCCTGGTTCACCTGTTTCATGGCCAGGTAGAGGCGGATTTGGGTTTCCAAGGTGGTTTCGTTGAGCACTTTGCCATCATACAGGAGGCGGTTGCCGAGCAACTTCTCGAACCACTGGCGGCCTTTTTTAACCTCGGCTTCATCGACGGTTTCCATCACCTTGACCAACAATAATTGATCGATTTGCCGGACGGTGCACCCAAACGCTTTCAAGGTCGGGGTGAGGTGGGCGAAGCCAGTTTCCATGCCCATGGAGTGGCCGCCGTACAGCCCGAAAACCTCGTTCTGGATGGTGGTGCGGGCCTGGCTGGCGCGAATCCAGGCGAGAACCTTCTGCTGCGTTTTCGTGTCCTCCAGATCCCCGATGATGCGGTGCGTCCGCTTGCCGGCCTGGCGCAGTGCTCCATCGGTGGCGAGCAAGCCCACGTTGCCCGGGAATTTTCCATTGTTATTGGAAAGGCTGAGGATGGGGACATCCCCCACGCTGTTGACCAGGGGCCAGCACAAGAAGGGGAAGTTCCAGACGTTATACAGCATGATCAGCTGCTTGCAATTGGCGCGGGCAAGCTCCTCCCCCACTTTTTGAGCCGAACGGGCGCTGACGATGATTTCACTGCCGGTGACGATTTCCGGGGCGGAACCGTCCACGTTCTTCAGATTTTTCCGGATAAAGTCGGCCCACGCCTCCACCACCGCCTGGTTTTCCGCGTTATTCTTGGTGTAAACATGTTCCCGCTCGTCATTGAGCATGGCGATGCCAATCGGGGTGCTTCGCATAATCAACCTCCATCCGCCGTACCGGCCGGAAATCGCTGGAAAAAAATCGCTGAAAAAAGCTGAAAAAAATTATGTCATGAACCGCGCCTCCATTCTCTCCACAATCGGGAGATTTGTGAAGAGACAGGCACTGGTTGAGAAAAAGAGGGAAGAGTACTGACAACTTACCACGGATGGAGAAATTCGTGAAATGGAGAGATCCGGGGGAATCAGCCTTGAGATGCCCACCGGGGCCAATTTTGGTTATTCAGATTGCTTATACTCTCCGGCTTTTATAAACCACCGTTACGTGGTCATTTGTTCGGTCACGGATTGGATGATCTGGTGCACCGATACCTGGTCGGCTTCCGCCCGGTAGTTGGTGATGATGCGGTGGCGCAGGACCGGCAGGGCCACGGCCCGCACATCCTCTTCGGACACCGAATGGCGCCCCTCCAAGATCGCCCGCACTTTGCCCGCCAGGATTAAATACTGCGACGCGCGCGGACCCGCCCCCCAAGAAACGTATTTCTTCACCAATTCATTCTGGGTGGGATGGCCGTTGTTCCCAGGCCGGGTCTCTTTCACGATGCGCACCGCGAACTGAATCACCGGCTCGGCCACGGGCACCCGGCGCACCAGGTTCTGGATGTTCAGAATATCGGCGCGGGACACGACTTTTTCCGGTTTGCCCTGGTACGCAGAAGTCGTGTTTTTGACGATCTCGATTTCTTCCTGCTCCGAGGGGTATTCGATATTGATCTGAAACATGAAACGGTCCAGCTGGGCCTCGGGCAGCGGGTAGGTCCCTTCCTGTTCGATGGGATTCTGCGTGGCCAGGACGAAGAACGGCGGCGTGAGGGAATGATCGATTCCCCCCACGGTCACCCGGTGTTCCTGCATGGCTTCCAACAAGGCCGCCTGGGTCTTGGGCGGAGTGCGGTTGATCTCGTCGGCGAGGATGATATTGGCGAACAGCGGTCCCTGGATGAACCGGAACGAACGCTCGCCCGTGCCGCGGTCCTCCTGAAGGATTTCGCTGCCGGTGATGTCGGACGGCATCAGGTCGGGCGTGAACTGAATGCGCCGGAACTTGAGATCCAGTATATTGGCGAACGTGCGGATCAACGTGGTTTTGGCGAGTCCCGGAACTCCCACCAGCAAAGCGTGCCCCCCCGCGAAGAGGGCGATCAACAACTCCTCGATCACCGATTTCTGCCCGATGATCTCCTTGGCGATCTCGTGGAGGATCTTGTTCCGGGTTTCGTGCAGCGATTCAATGGTTTTGACGTCACTTACCGGTTCGGTTTGGATCATTTCCATGGTCATACAGGCCCGATAGTCCTTTCCTCAACACTGGGTTTCTGAGGGAATTGTAACCGGACTCTCCACCAGGTACAGGTATGACGACTCATCTGCCTTTCTTCTACTCTTGACAACAGGGTCCCAGGAACTAAAAACTATCGATAGTCTGACTTCCGAATCCCGGCCGGCGCGCCGAGGCGGTCTCACTTTTGGCCCAAGGAACTCGTCACTTGAGCGGAATCCTCAAGAAAAAATCCCTGCAAACCATCATCTGGTCCGCCCTGCAAGCCATCACCCTGTCTTTGTTCGCCCTTTTCATGTGGTTTCATTCGCTCTCCCAAGCGGAGATCTTTCATTCCCCCTGGATGTTGATCGCGCTGGGGCTGGGGCTGTACGCCGCCTATGCCGCGCTGACCTATCATATCATCGGCGCGTTCCTGAAATCCCGGATTCAAGCCATCTCCCAAGCCTTGCAGGATATCGCCAAGGGCCATAGCCGCGCCCCGCTCCGGGACGACGCGGGAGATGAAATCGGCCAACTGGCCCAGCAGTTCACCGCCCTGGTCACGGAAATCGCCGAAAAACGGGAAGCGGAAGAAAAACGCCACCGCGAAGAAATCACCCACATCGACCGTCTGGCCACCATCGGCGAATTGCTCAGCGGCCTGGCGCATGAAATCCGTAATCCGATCGCCGGAATCAGCGCGGCCATCCAATCCCTCTCCCGCGGCGTGCCCGCCGGCGATCCTCTGCTTCCCGTCTACCAGGAAATCCGCAACAACATCGACCGCCTCGACACGCTGGTCAAAAGCCTGCTGGCCTACGCGCGCATGGAAACCCCCAAGAAGATCCCCGTCGATATCAACGGCATAATCGCCCAATCCCTGATCATCTTCCAAAGCCAAACGGCCAACGGGGTCACGATCCGCCAGAACCTGGCCGATGGTCTCCCCTGGATCGATGGTGATCCCAAGCTGCTCCAGCAGGTTCTGCTGAACGTGTTCATTAACGCCTACCAGGCCAAGGGACCCGGCCTGGAACTGGACATCACGACCTGCTATATCCCCAAGAACCTGATTGTGCGGGAGATGCCCGATGTGCTGGAGAACAATCCCTTCCGTTGCCAGTATGGGGTGATCCAGGTGCGGATAGCCGACAACGGCCCGGGGATTGCCCCCCACCTGCTGCGGGATATCTTCCGCCCCTTTGTCACCACCAAGCCGAGCGGGACGGGATTGGGGCTGTCGATTTCCACCCGCATTGTGCGCGAACACAGCGGCTGCCTCTTCGCCAAAAACAATCCCACGCAGGGCACGACGATCGTCATGTGCCTCCCCGCCGAACAACCGACGGATACCCAACCGTAAGGCAGCGAAAATGATTGGGCTCGTGGGGATAGCTTAAAAGCCTTCCCTCACCCCAACCCTCTCCCGAGGGGAGAGGGAGCGGAAGAGAGAGGGGGTTTAGTTGTAGAAATATTGTATTGTATGAAGATGGGATATCTTATAAATTTAAAATAAAGGTATAACTTTGCTTTATTAACTCCCCACCAACCATCCCCCCCGCAAAACCATCCCCTCTCCCCTCGGGAGAAGGATAGGGTGAGGGAGGCCCTGAAAGTACGAGATTTATCATTCCTCCGCAATCGTTTCAACCATCACTCTTCGGAAAATCCGGTCAACCCATAAAAATCCCCCCATGCTCCGCTAAAACGGACCCGCAACGAAGCATGGGGGGTGCACTGACTATAGCAGGGACTTACCAGTTCTCATGCATCAT
>Ga0116166_1002684_pt1 | contig 14474 bp, 9 predicted proteins | sample AD_JPNMR2_MetaG_FD_89884 | JGI IMG/M metagenome (GOLD analysis project Ga0116166, IMG submission 89884) | Active sludge microbial communities of municipal wastewater-treating anaerobic digesters from Japan - AD_JPNMR2_MetaG | ecosystem: Engineered > Bioreactor > Anaerobic > Digestate | place...
CCCGGGTGGCGCTCGAGCTCGGCGATCAGCGGCGCCATCTTGATCGCCTCGGGCCGTGTGCCGAAGACGGTCAGCACCTTCAATGCGCGCTCAGGCATGGGCGGCTTCCTGCGGCGCGAAGCGCCCTTCCGACAGCAGCTTCAGCCGCCAGGCATCGAGAAAATACTTGACGCCCCAGCTGATCTCGGCGCCGGCGATGTACTTGGCGCCCTTGCCGTAGCTGCCGAAGAAGCCGCCCGACGGGTTCTGGATCTTCTCCAGGTAGGCGATGGCGCGGTCGGCGCGCGCCTTGTCGCCCAGCGCGTACCACACGATCGCGTACTGCGCCATGCCGGTGGAGCAAACCCAGTCGACGTCGGGGTAGGCGGGGATGCTGCCGTCGGCGCGCTGCACGCGCGCCACCTCGGCCATGCCCTGGCGCGCCAGATCCATCTCGCCGAACTCGGTCAATGCCTCCATCGCGTAGGCGTGGAAGTGCGACAGCCGGTTGAAAGGCACCAGCCCGTCCTGCCGCTTGTAGTAGGCCAGCACGAAGCGCGCCGCGTGTTCGTATTCCTTCACCCCGAGCAGCTTGCCGGCCTGCTCGAGCGGCGGCACTGCGTAGCTGTGGATCAGGTCGCTGGCGATGTCGGTCCACAGTTCGGTGGAAGGGGTCTTCAGCTGTCCGCTGGCTGCGTCGACCTGCGTGAGCATCCAGTCGCAGGCGCGGCGCAGCGCCGGTTCGGCCTCGGGCACGTCATGCAGGGCGGCGCACAGGCCGCGCAGGATCTGCCCGGTGTCGAAGGTGTAGGGCACGCCGTCGGGGGCCGGGAAGGCGCCGTCGGGCAACTGGATCGCCAGCAGCCAGCGTGTGTACTGGCGCGCCAGTTCGGTCTCGCCCCACTGGTACAGCGTGGGGATGTAGTAGCCGGTGACCTCGGCATAGGGGGTGGGCTGCCTAGTGTGCACGATCACACCCTGGCCCGCCACCGTGTGGGCCTTGCACCAATCCATCGCCCGCACGTGGCTCGGCCTCTTCTTGCGCCAGAACAGCATCGCCCTCTCTCCCTCTTCGCCCGGCCTTTTGCCGGGCGCGCTGCCACGCGCGTCAGGGCGCCGAAACTTCCTTGATGCGCACCAGCCGGTCGGCTGCCACGCCGCTGAGTTGTTGCACCGTGCCGCTGGGCCACTGGACGCTGATCTTGTCGATCGTTGCCGCCCGCCCCAGCCCAAAGTGCAGCCGGGCGTGATTCTGGCAGCGGTTGTGCTGGCCGCCGTCCTGCAAGCGTGACCGAGTCACGCCATCGGCCGTGACGCTGACGATCGCGCCGATTCCGTCACGGTTGGAGCGCGTGCCTTCGATGTCGATCTCGAGCCAGTGGTTGCCGTTGGCCGCCACGTTGCGGTAGAGCTTGTAGCCGCCGCGGTCCGACGGCAAGCCCAGGCTGCGCCCCATGCTGGCGCCGTGGGCCACCAGCAAATCGAGAAGTCCGTCGCCGTCGAAGTCGGCCGTGGCCACGCAGTCGCCCACGCCGGCACCGCCGCCGGCCGCGCCGCCGGCCCCCTTCACGATACGGAAGCCGCCCTTGCCGTCGTTGAGCAGCAACAGGTTGTGCTGCAGGCCGATCTCGCCCGAGCCCAGCACGAACAGGTCGACGTTCCCATCGTTGTCGAAGTCGCCGGCCACGACGCTGGCACCGGCCACCAACTGCTGGTTGATGCCGCGCTTTTCGCTTTCCTCCACGAACTTGCCGTCGCGCGCCACAAAGATGCGCGCGGGTGCCTCTTCGGTGCGCAGATCACCGATCGCCTCGAGCTTGTCGATGGGTTGTGCGGCGGTGATGCCTACCTGCACGTTGCGCGTTCGCGGCTTGCCCGGAGCCAGCGTGTCGCGCGATGCCGTGAAGTGAAGCTGCCACTCGCCCGGTGCCGCGGCGCCGATCCACAGCCCGGCGCGCTCGCCCGGTGCGCCGGGTGAGGCAGCGCCCGCGTCGGCCGCCACATCGAAGCTGAAGTCCGAAGGGCTGGCGCCGCTGCTGCCGAGGTGGATGTCGGCCGGCGTCAATGCATCGGGCGGCGTGGTCGGATGCACGGTCACGCGCAATGGGCCGGCGGCGCGGAATTTCAGCCCCAGCGGCTGCCCCACACTATGGGCGTCGACCTGCAGGTCTGCGACCAGCTCGCTCGGTGACGGGCGGCCGATGGCCACGGCCGCGGGCGGGTTTCGGCGTGCCATGAAGATGCCGAACTGCCCCGAGTTGTCGAAGTCGGCGACCGCGGCGTCTTCGAAGCCCGTCTGCGGCAGCGCGTCCAGCGTGGCCGCGGGCAGACCGCCGAGGTCGAGCAGTTGCAGCGCCGTGCCTTTGCCTTCCAGCCGGCACAACAGCCGCGGCTGCTTGCCGCCGCCGGCCAGCACGCAGAACGGCGCGCTGCGGCTGGCGAGCGGCAGGCTGGCGGTATCGGCTTCGAAGCGGCGCTGCCGTTGGCGGAACAGGAAGGGCGGTGTCTTGTCGTCCAGCCGCGCCTCGGCGCCCTGGAACAGGTCGAGCCGGCCGTCGGCGTCCAGGTCCAGCCACAGCGGCGAGCGCGTGCGGCCCTCGGGGTTGTCGACACCCCGCGCCGCGGCTTCATCGACGAGGCGGCCGCCCTGGTTGTGCATCAGCCGCTTGGGCTCGGCGCCGACGCCCATCACGGCGCCGGTGAGTTGCACCAGGTCTTGCCTGCCGTCGTTGTCGAAGTCGGCCCACTGCGCGCCGTGCTTGTCGCCGCCTACGTCCGACGCCTCGGGCAGCCAGTGCTTGGTGACATCCACGAAGCGGCCGCCGCCCTCGTTGTGGAACAGCTGCGCCACATTCAGGTGATTGGTCACGTACAGGTCGGGCAGGCCGTCGCCATCGACATCGCCCCACGCGGCGCCGTGGGTCATGCCGATATAGGTGCCGAGGCCGGCCCTTTGCGTGACGTCCTGGAACAGCACCTGGTCGACTTCCCGCGAGGAGCAGGCGGTCATGCCAAGGACGATCGCCGCCGCGGCAAGCAGGGCGGGCCTGCGTCCGGCGCGCCATGGGGAGTGGATCATGCGGGCTCCTTTGCTGCCGCCACCTCGTCGCGCAGCGCGCCCAGGCAGGTGTGCCCGGTGCGCAGGCCTGGCCCCGTATGGTTGCCTTCGGTCCATTCGTTCCGTGCCCTCAGTGGTACCAGGCGATGCTCAGGCGGCCTGCCGGCCGCATCCAGCGCCGCTTTCCGCCGAACCGACAGTGGCAGCAGCAAGAGGCTGCGACGCCGCGGTGGCGGGCCATCGTGGCCAGGGCTTCGCAGGTCTGCGGCATTCACCGGCGGTAGACGCCCGGATCGGCCGACACGTGCAGCTGGGCGGTGATCGCGTAAAAGAAGTTTCGCCTTGGCGGTGTTCGTCCACTTGGCGACGAGCTTGTACTGCCGTTCGTGGTTCCCGGGGACGGGGCGGTACCGTGGAACAGGGAACGCGGCGACCCCTGCGCAGAGTTCAGTCGGCATGCGCCTGGGACGGTACCGGAACACGGGCGTGCCGCTCGCCTCGTTTCGAATCGGCGTCCATGCCCGAGAGGTGCCACGTTACCGGCAGATCCAGAATCCGCAGCCCTTCCTCGCGTGCCTCGGTGGCGCTGACCTTCACCTTGAAGGTGCGCAGGTTCTCGCCCACGAACACTGCTCGACGGTGACTGTCGTGAATGACGAATCTGACCGCGTAGACGCCAGCCGAAAGCGGGTAGTGGCCGAAGGTGGCTGCGATTTCATGGTCGCCTCGTTCATAGTCCGGCCGACTGTCGAGAACGGCCGTCGAAGCGCCGGTCAGATAGACGAAATCGGTCGTGTGTGTGCCGACGATGATCTCCGGGCGTTCCAGCCTGTCGGCCAAGCGGAAGCGCACACGCACGGTGAGATCGCTGCCCGCGACGATCTCGTCGATTGGCTCGCCATCGCTGCCGACAATCGAGATGTCGAGCAACTCCGCCTCGCCCGAACTGCGAATGCGGGCATGGCTTGCCTTCGCGGCATAGCTCGCGATCTTCTCGTTGCTGCCCCTGAAGAAGGCATCGCACACCTCGATCGCCTGTCCGTCGCGCACGAGGCGGCCGTGATCCATCAATATGACTCGCGAGCACATGCGTTCAATCTGGCGGATGTTGTGGCTCACGATCAAAACCGTGCGGTCCTGGTGCCGAATGGCTTCATTCATCCGGTCGAAACACTTGCGCTGAAACGCCAGATCGCCCACCGCCAGCACTTCATCGACGATCAGGATCTCGGCATCCACGCTGGTGGCCACCGCAAATGCCAGCTTCACCTGCATGCCCGAGCTGTAACGCTTGACCGGCGTGTCGATGAACTCGGCCATCTCGGCGAAGTCGACGATCTCGTCGAACTTGCGGTCGATCTCGGCCTTGCTCATGCCGAGGATGGCGCCGTTCAGGTACACGTTCTCGCGCCCTGTGAAATCGGGCACGAAGCCCGCGCCCACCTCGATCAGCGGGGCGATGCGGCCGTTGACCTTGACGCTGCCGCGGGTGGGTGTGCTGATGCGCGCCAGCATCTTCAGCAGCGTGCTCTTGCCCGCGCCGTTGTGGCCGATGATGCCCACCACCTCGCCGGGCTCGATGCTGAAGCTCACGTCGTCCAGCGCCTTGAACAGCGGGCGTTCTTCCGCCGGGCGGCCGAGCAGGCGGCGCCCGGCGTTCAGCGCGGTCTGCCTGACGCCCTGCAGCGCGCCCAGGCGGTATTCCTTGCTAAGGTGGCTGACTTCGATGGCGGGCATGGCTTCGGCGCTGGGGTTCAGATGACGTCGGCGAAGTACGCCTCGGCGCGCTTGAAATACAGGTAGCTCAGCGGCAGCAGCGCTGCCACCAGCACCATGCCGGGCAGCAAGGCGCCCAGGTCGGGTGCCTGGTTGCGCAGCACCACGCTCTGGAAGGCGTCGATGATTCCGGCCAGCGGGTTCAGCGTGTACAGCGTATAGAGCAGCCGGCTCCATTCGCCTGCGGCCTGCTGCTGCAGTAGCTTGTCTTGCACCAGTTGCAGCGGGTAGATCACGGGCGACGCGTACATCAGCAGGTTCAGCAGTACCGGCAGAGCCTGGCCCACGTCGCGGAAGTAGACATTCACCGCCGCGCCGAACAGCGACACCACCAGCGCCGCCAGCACGGTGTAGAGGATGATCACCGGCACCCACAGCGCATGCAGGCTGGGCACCATGCCGTACCACGCCATCATGGCGGCCAGGATCACGAAGTTGATGCCCAGTTCGATCAGCTTGGTGGTGACGCTGGTGATCGGGAAGATCTCGCGCGGGAAGTAGATCTTCTTGATCAGCGGAGTGTTGCCCACCACGCTGTTGACACCCTCGCTGGCCGATTCCTGGAAGAAGATCCACGGCATCAGCGCGGCGAAGGTCAGCACCGGATAGGGCACGCTGCCGCTGTCGATGCCGACGAAGCTCCTCACCAGCGTGAAGATCAGCATCAGCGTCACCGGTTTGATGACCGCCCAGGCGATCCCCAGGTAGGCCTGCTTGTAGCGCAGCGCGATGTTCTTCCACGCCAGCGTGGCGACCAGTTCGCGGTAGTCGTAGAGGTTCTGGGCAACGCGGAGCATGGGGTTGGGGCACGGCGACGCTTGCGGACGCGGGCGGAGCCTTGGCAGGCGGGGCATCCTAGCAGCGTGAGGCGAACTTCCCGCCGCACAGCGGCGGGCACTGTGCGAAGCATCACTGTGTGCCCGCCCGCAAGGGGACAGCGGTCACTTGACAACGATGTGCAGCATCTTGGCGCGCTGCTCGGCGGCCTGCACGCTCGGCGCCAGCCGGCACGCCGGGGCCAGGTGGGCGCGGGTGTACTGCAGGTGGCCATCGGCGGCTTGCAGGTTGCCCTGGCGCGCCTTCATCGGCAGCAGCGGATTCGCCGCGCGGTTGAGCGCCGCCAATGCCGGGCAGAAGTGGTTGAACCATTCGCCGCATCCATAGGCCTTGGTGCCCGGCCCCGGGAAACTCTGCGGCCGCAGATCGGCCTGACAGTACGGCGGCAGCTGTGCGATTTCGGCTTCGGTGGGGTGCCATTCGTCTCGCCCAAGGTAGGGGTCGGGTGCCTGTGCCCAGCCGGCGGCACTGGCGCCGATCAAGATGGTTGCGGCAAGCGCTTTGATCGCCATGGTTGGGGCACTGGTCGGGCCACGGGTCATGCACAAGCTCCTGGGTTCAAGGCCTTGCGGCGAACCGGCGGGTGGGCCGCGGTGAGCCATCATAGTTCGGCCCGTGCCGGCATCGCGGCGTGCACGTGCCGCGGCGGCGAGTCCGGGAAGCCGCCGGCGGATCGTCAGGCCAGGCCGATGCGCGCAGGTTCAGGCGGGCCGCGGCTTCCGCCGCAGCCACTGCTCCCACATCATCAAGATCCACACCATGTCGCCGTAGTACCCCGGATGCTGCGGCAGCAGTTCGTCGACGAGTTGCCGCGCGAATGCCGCGCGCACGATGCCGCGCCCGGCCAACGCGTGCAGCGAATCGGTGGCAAAGGCCTTCAGGCCCGCGTGCCGCGTGGCCCACACGCCGAAGGGCAGCCCGAAGCCCTGCTTTTTCTTGGCGAGGATCTCGTCGGGCAGGAAGCCGCGCAGCGCTTCCTTGAAGAACCAGCGCAGCTTCAGCCCCTTGAGCTTGTACTCGGTGGGCAACCCCAGCGAGAAGTCGACCAGCGCCTGCTCGAGGAACGGGAAGCCGACCGCGACGCCGGCCAGCGCGGTACTGCCGCGCACCTTGGGCAGGTCGGCTTCGGCCAGCGTGTAGCGCCAGTCGTAGGCCAGGGTGCGGTTGAGCGCACCGGCTCCCTGCGCCTGCTGCCACACGGCGCGCTGCTGGGGCAGCGGGTCGGCGGGGTCGACGCGCGCCAGGAACTCGGGCGCGAAGATGTTCTCGGGGCCCAGGCGCAGCAGCAGGTTGTACATCTGCATGCGGTCGGGCAGCGGCACCTTGGCCTGCTGTACGTAGCTGCGGCCCTTGCGCGCCAGCGGCAGGCTGCCGATGGGGGTGCGCTCGAGCAGCGGCTCCATCAGCGCGCTGCGCAGCGGCGCGGGCACGTGGCCGTACCAGCCGAAGATGCGCTGCTTGGCGTAGCGGCTGTTGCCGCCGAAGAGTTCGTCGCCGCCGTCGCCGGCCAGCAGCCGCGTGACGCCGTGCTTGCGCGCCATCACCGCGCAGTGGTAGGCCGGCAGCACCGAGCTGTTGCCGAAGGGCTGGTCGCAGTGCGCCGCCACCTGCGGGATGCTGCGCACCAGGTCTTCGGGCGTCACGTAGTACTCGTGGTGCTCGGTGCCGAAGCGCCTGGCGGCGATGCGCGCGAACTGCATCTCGTCGTAGCCCTCGGCCTCGAAGCCGATCGAGTAGGTGGCGGCCGCTCGGCCGGCCACTTCGCCGATCATGCCGGCCACCGTCGAGCTGTCGGTGCCGCCGCTGAGGAAACACGCGGGTTTGCTGCCGTCGAGCTGCGCGGCCACGGCCTCGCGCAGCCGCTGCTTGAAGGCCCCCGCCAAAGACTCGAAGTCGCCGCGTGCCGGCTCTTCGAAGCGTGGCGTCCAGTACGGCAGCAGCGTAATGCGTCCGTCCTCGAACCAGGCGAGGTGCGCCGGCGGCAGGCGATGCACGCCCTGGAAGATGGTGCGCGGCGAGGGGACGACGTGGAAGTACAGGTAGTCGTAGATCGCCTGCGGGTCGATCTCGGCGCGCGGTGCCAGCGCGGCCAGTTCGTCGGCACGCTCGGCGAAGTGCAGCTTGCCGTCGACGATGCGCCAGCACAGCGTGCGCATCGCGAAACGGTCCACGGCGAGCAGGCCGTGCCCGCCGGCGTCGCTCAGCCCGACCGCGAAATCACCGCCGACCGCCGCGGCCACTGCGGCGGCGGCTGCCGCCGAGGCCCCGGCCTCGGCCAGTGCAGCGCGCCATGCGGCGGCGGGGCCGTGCTCGGCCGCGATGCGCGCCAGCCGCGCGTCGGTGAAGCGCGGATTGCCGAGCGCCAGGCCGGCTGCGGGGCGCTGCGAAGTGGCGGAATCGTCCTGTCGGATGCTGGGGTTCATGTCGCGCGGCACAGGCTGGCAGGCGGCGTCAGGGACGCCATGCTAGCGGCCCTTCGCGCGGCGGAAGCCGGCTTGCGAAACGAGCCCGTGCACAAGTCGATCGTTTGTGCCGTGTCAGCGCGGCACGATCTCGACCTGTGCGCCGAGCTCGCCCTCGCGGAACCAATAGCGCACCGTTCGCTGCGGCCCCGAGACCTCGGCGGCGACGCGCCCCGCTTCCTCGATCAGGCTGACGCGATGCGGCGCCGGGTCGCCCAGGCGGCGCGGCAGCAGCACCACCAGGAAGCGGTCGGCCGCCTGGTCGCTCTGCGGCATGAGTTCGAGCCGCCAGCGCCCGGGCTCGGTGCGGTGCGCAGGAGACTGTTCGATCGTCGGCAAGAGCTTGCCGTGTTCGTCGTAGTTGACGTCGTCGACGAAGAACTCGAAGCCGCGGCCGCCGACCGGCAGCAGCATCGCCGCCTGCGGCAGCAGCACGCGCCCTTCGAGGCGCCCGCCGTCGCGGCCCGGGCCCTGACGTGGCGCCACTTCGGCGACGAAGCTGCGGCCGTCGATCTGCGGCCGGTTCGCGGTGTGCAGCAGCCAGCGCTTGCGAAACGCCGCCTTCGACGCGACCACGTCGTCGTAAACGACGACCACGTCGTCGATCCGGTCGTAGGCGAATACGCGCCATGCGCGTTCCACGCGGCGCGTGCGTTGCGAGAAGGTGCCGCGGCCCGACAGCGCGTTGGTATAGGCCGGCGTGATGTCGGCCACCGCCAGCGCGATGCCGTCCCTGTCCTCGAAGCGCTCGATGCGGCCGGTGTGGTACAGCTCACGCTTGGCCAGCCACTCGTCCAGATCGAGCGGCGCCGGCTCGATGCCCCAGCCGGAACCGACGCGGCGTTGTCCGCCGTCGTTGGCGATCGGGCGCGGTCGTTCCTGCGGTTTGGCGGGCAACGGCAGCTTGTCGGCCGGGTCGGTGACGGTGATCGTGTTGTGCGCGATCGTCTGGTAGCTGTAGTTCAGATGGTGGTCCGATCCGTAGTCCGGCCCGTAGTTGGCGCCGCTGTCGAGTGCGAGCGCGCCGCCTTGGTAGATGGTGAAGCTGCCCTGGTCGAGGTGCGTGTGCGACCAGAAGTTGTCGCCGGCCTTGAACGACACCATCGTCGCCTCGGGCGTCCACGCGCTGCGCGCGATGACCCAGCCGATGCCGTCGAAGAGCCTGGCCAGCGGTTTTCGCGACAACGCGGCAGGGTCGATCAGCCAGGGCAGCGGCAGCGGGCCCCAGGGCCACGCAGTGGGTGCGAAGGCGTCGGGCGGGCCCATCGTGTACGCGGCCGCGTCGCGGTATTCGATCGCCAGCGGGATGCGTGCAGGCACGGCGCGATCAAACCACGACCCGTCGCCGATGCGCAGGTGTGTGCCGTCGGGGCGCGTGCGGTGGATCAGGAAGTCGAGAAAGCCGCGGATGCCGGGCTCGCCGGCGAACAGGTCTTCGCCGGTGGCGCTGCGCCACATCGCCGGCACTTCCCAGATCGCGCCGCCGATGCCGATGCCGACATATTCGCCGCCCTCGTGCCAGCCGCCGTGGCGGCCCATCACCTGGCGCCACACCGGCAGCACGCGGTTCTTCCACAGGTCGGCCGTGAACGCCATGACCGGGTCGGCGCGCGCATCGTCGCTGTACAGCGCCAGCGAGCACGCGACCAGCGCCTGGAACGGCGCGTTGTACAGGTACACGTTGTACGGCGACAGCCGCTCGCTGCGGATGACGTGCACCAGGTAGGCGCAGCCCTCGGCGAGCTTGCCGCGCAGCAGCTCGCGCTGCATCGGGCTCCAACGCTCGTAAAGCCAGTCGTAGGCCACGACCAGCGGGCGCACCTGGTCGTGGCCGCGCCATTCGAACCGGGTCGACATCAGCTGCGTGTGCAGCCTGGCCAGATCCTGGCTGCCGGGCTCGATGAACTCGAGCACCGTGCGTGCCTGGACGCTGTAGGCGTCGGGCGAAGCCACCGCGGCCAGGCGCCGCATCTCGCCGAGGTAGGCGCCGCCGTCGCGCTGCAGGCGCGCGATGTCCTCGGCGCTCGGGTGGGGCAGCCGCGGATGCGCGCGCCTGAAGCCCGGCAGGTCGGCCGGCGGCAGCGCCTCGCCCGGCGGCAACTGCGGCAGCGCCGATTCGTCGGCCGGCTTCTCCGCATGCGGCGTGGCGCGCAGCGCGCCGATGCCGATCAGCGTGGCCGCAGTGACCGCGCCAGCCCAGGCCAGCCGGCGCGCTGCGCGCTGGCGGTGATGCATGGCGCGCGCGCCGCGCGCAGGGCTTGCGGCCGCCGGCGGCGCCGCCGCACCGCACGCCGCCCTGGGCGCAGCGGTGCGCGCGGCGAGCCTGACCAGCGCCGCATGCACCAGCGCGGCACCGGCCGCGGCGATCAGCACATTGGTCGGATCGGGCTTGGCGCCGGCAACGAACAACTTCAGCGTCTCGATCGCCAGCGCGACCGCGGCTGCGGCCACTGCGGCCAGGCCGGCGCGCGCCGCCCGCGGCCGCAGCAGCCACAAGCCGATGCCGACCGGTGCGTAGGCGGCCGCGTTCGCGAGCAGGCTCCACATCGCCGCGGTCTCGGTGGTGAAGTAGTGGTAGTAGAACGGCATGAACCTTGTGGCGCGCAGCTTCTCGGCCGCCGCCCAGGTCGGCTCGAGCCGGCCCGCGAATCCGTTGAGGCCTGCGAGTACCGCCAGGTACAGCGGCGTTGCCGCCAGCACCGCGGCGCGCAACGCACGTGCGTGGCGTTCGATCAGCTCGAAGCGCAGCGTGTGCTGCAGCGCCAGACCCCACGCGACGCCCAGTGCGCGCGTCAGCAGCGACACCCCTTGGCTCACGCCCGACGCGAGCAGCAGTTGGCCGCCCTCGATGACCAAGCCGAGCGCCAGGCCGACGAGGAAGGCGGCCGGCACACGCAGCGAAGGCACTGCCCACGCCAGCAGCGCGCCGATCGGCATCGCGAGCAGCAGCTCGGTGCCGAGCTTGACCGAGCACGCCAGCGCGCCGCCGCACGAGCCTGCGACGCCCCAGGTGGCGACGTCCGGATTGGCCAGCTTGTCGCGCAACTCGGCCGACGAGACCAGCAGGTCATAGGGGAAGAACGACAGTGCGAGGTAAGCAAGCACGAACAGCGCGAGAAAGGAGCGGTGCGCACCCGTGCCGCCGCGCAGGAAGCCCCGCCACAGCGCGAACAACTTCGGCCCCGCGGCGAACCACAGCGCGATGCCCAGCGCCGTGCCGATGGTCTCGGCGATCAGGTCGTTCTGCGAGACGGTGCGCGGCGGAAAGTACAGCTGCGCGAACTCGATCGCGAACGCCAGTGCAACGCAGCCGATCGCGACCACCGACGCGCTGATCGCTGCCACCCACGGCCGGCGGCCGATGGCCAGCGCCGCGCTCCAGAGGAACGACAGCGGGATGTACAGCAGGATGTTCGCCACCCAGTCGGCGCGCGACGCGACGCCGAGTTCCAGGTACGGGATCGCCTCGAACGCGGCGAGCGCGTCGGCGGTGGCCTGCGGGCGCCAGTCGAAAGGAATCAGCGAGCCGTAGACGACGAACAGCGCGTACAGCAGCGCGGCCGCGGCGATACGGCCGCGAGAATGCGGGGGCACGGCGGTGTGGGCTGACACGCGGCAGGGCGTGAGCGAATCCTGGCAGCGAGGGGTCAGGCCGCCACCAGCTTGAAGCCCACGGCGACGAGCACCACCGCGATCGCCGGGCGGACGAACCGTTCGGGCGCACGGTCGCTGAAGTGCGCGCCGAGCAGCACGCCCGGGATCGAACCGATCAGCAGCGCCGCGAGCAGGCCGCCATCGACGTGGCCCATCCACAGGTGGCCGCTGCCGGCCACCATCGTCAGCGGCACCGCGTGGACCAGGTCGGTTGCCACCAGCCGGCGTGGCGTCATCCGCAATGGATACAGGTAAGAGAGCATCACCGCTCCGAGTGCGCCGGCGCCGACGGAGGTCAGCGTGACCAGCACGCCGAGTATGGCGCCGGCGGCGACGGTCAACGCCGGCTGCCAATGCTTGAAGCGCTCGGCGGCACCGAGCCGCAGCGACCGGCCGAGCGCCTGCACCTGTTTGCGCAGCAGCATCGCCAAGGCGGTGAGCACGATCATCGCGCCCAGCGCATTCAGGATCAGACCCTCTTTAACCTGCGGTCCGCCGGCGAATTTCAGCCAGACGAGGGTCAGCACGGCCGCTGGCAGGCTGCCCAGGCAAAGCCGGCGCAGCACCTGCCAGTCGACGTTGCCGCGGCCGTGGTGCAGGCCGCCGCCGGCGATCTTGGTGATTGCCGCGAACCACAGGTCGGTGCCGACCGCCACCGCCGGCGCCTGGCCGAACACCAGCACGAGCAGCGGCGTCATCAGCGCGCCGCCGCCGACCCCGGTCAGCCCGACCAGGAAACCGACGCCAAGGCCGGCCGCGGCATGGGCGAAGTCCATCGTTCGGCTGTCAGCGCACGATGCCGAGCTCTTGCAGCCGGTGCACGACCCGCTCGGCGGCCGCGTCGGCCGGCGTGACTGTCGTGTCGATGCGCAGTTCGGGTTGCTCGGGCGGTTCGTAGGGCGAGTCGATGCCGGTGAAGTTCTTCAACTCGCCGCGGCGTGCCTTCTTGTACAGCCCCTTGACGTCGCGCTCTTCGGCGACTTCGAGCGGCGTGTCCACATGCACTTCGATGAACTCGCCGTGCGCGACCAGTGAGCGTGCCATCTGGCGCTCGGCGCGGAACGGCGAGATGAACGCGGTGATCACGATCAGCCCGGCGTCGACCATCAGTCGTGCGACCTCGGCGATACGGCGGATATTCTCCACGCGGTCGGCCTCGGTGAAGCCCAGATCGCGATTCAGCCCGTGTCGCACGTTGTCGCCGTCGAGCAGGTAGGTGTGGCGGCCCAGCGCGTACAGGCGCTTTTCGACCAGGTTGGCGATCGTGCTCTTGCCTGCGCCCGACAGGCCGGTCAACCAGATCACGCAGGGCTGCTGCCCCTTGGACTCGGCGCGTGCCGCCTTGTCGACGTCGACATGCTGCAGGTGGATGTTGTGCGCGCGGCGCAGCGCGAAGTGCAGCATGCCGGCGCCGACGGTGGCGTTGCTCATCCGATCGATCAGGATGAAACCGCCCATCTCGCGGTTGTTGCGATAGGGATCGAAGGCGATCGGCCGGTCCAGCGACAGGTTGACGACGCCGATCTCGTTCAGGTCGAGCTTCTTGGCCGCCAGGTGCTCGAGCGTGTTGACGTTCACTCGATACTTCGGCTCGGTGATCGTCGCGTTGACCGTGCGCGCGCCGATCTTCAGCAGGTACGGCCGGCCGGGGTACATCGGCTCGTCGGCCATCCACACCAGCGTCGCCTCGAACTGGTCGGCGACCTCGGGCGGGCTGTCCGCGCTGGCGAGGACGTCGCCGCGCGAGACGTCGATTTCGTCGGCCAGCGTCAGCGTCACCGACTGGCCCGCGACCGCGAACGGCAGATCGCCGTCGGGGCCGATCACCCGCGCCACCTTCGTTTCGCGTCCCGAGGGCAAAACGCGGATGCGGTCTGCGGGCTTGACCACCCCGCCTGCGATCGCGCCGGCAAAGCCGCGGAAGTGATGGTCGGGCCGATTGACCCATTGCACAGGCAGGCGCAGCGGCCCGCGCTGCTGCTGCGTCTCGTCCATCTCGACGCTCTCGAGACAGGCCATCAGTGTCGGGCCGTGATACCACGGCGTATTCGGGCTGGGCTCGAGCATGTTGTCGCCGACCAGCGCCGACAACGGGATCGCGGTGACGTCTTCGATGCCGATGCGCTGCGCGAAGGCGAGGTACTCGTCGACGATGCGTTCGAAGGCCTTCGCGTCGTAGCCGATCAGGTCCATCTTGTTGACCGCGAGAACGACCTTGCGGATGCCGATCAGGCCGACCAGAGCGCTGTGCCTGCGGGTCTGCGTCAATACGCCCTTGCGCGCATCGGCCAGTATCACCGCAGTGTCGGCAGTCGACGCGCCGGTGATCATGTTTCGCGTGTACTGCTCATGGCCGGGCGTGTCGGCGACGATGAACTTGCGCCGGTCGGTGCTGAAGTAGCGGTAGGCGACGTCGATCGTGATGCCCTGCTCGCGCTCGGCGGCCAGACCGTCGACGAGCAATGCGAAGTCGATGTTGCCGCCCTGCGTGCCCCACTTGCGGCTGTCGGCCTCGACCGCGGCGAGCTGGTCCTCGAACAGCATCTTCGCCTCGTACAGCAGGCGGCCGATCAGCGTGCTCTTGCCGTCGTCGACGCTGCCGCAGGTCAGGAAGCGCAGCAGGCCGTGGTCGGGAATGTCGTGGGAGGTGAGTGCGTTCATGGCGGGATGGGAAGGGAGAAGGGGGAAGGGAGAAGGGTGGGCCGAGG
>Ga0116166_1002685_pt1 | contig 14472 bp, 14 predicted proteins | sample AD_JPNMR2_MetaG_FD_89884 | JGI IMG/M metagenome (GOLD analysis project Ga0116166, IMG submission 89884) | Active sludge microbial communities of municipal wastewater-treating anaerobic digesters from Japan - AD_JPNMR2_MetaG | ecosystem: Engineered > Bioreactor > Anaerobic > Digestate | place...
ATCGACTCGATGTTCATGAGCAAGAAGGCGCTGCTGGCCTTCTACGAGCGCGAGATCGAGGACGCGCGCAAGGCCGGTGTGATGTTCTCGCTGCACGTCAAGGCGACGATGATGAAGGTGTCGCACCCGATCGTCTTCGGCCACTGCGTGCGCATCTTCTACCGCGAGGCCTTCGACAAACACGGCAAGCTGTTCGACGAGCTGGGCATCAACGTCAACAACGGCATGGTCGATCTGTACAACAAGATCGCCGCGCTGCCGCAGAGCAAGCAGGACGAGATCAAGCGCGACCTGCACGCCTGCCACGAGCACCGCCCCGAGCTGGCGATGGTCGATTCGTCCAAAGGCATCACCAACTTCCATTCGCCCAGCGACGTCATCGTCGACGCGTCGATGCCGGCGATGATCCGCGCCGGCGGCAAGATGTACGGCGCCGACGGCCGCTTGAAGGAGGTCAAGGCGGTGATGCCCGAGAGCACCTTCGCGCGCATCTACCAGGAGATGATCAACTTCTGCAAGTGGCACGGCAACTTCGACCCCAAGACCATGGGCACCGTGCCCAATGTGGGCCTGATGGCGCAGCAGGCCGAGGAATATGGCTCGCACGACAAGACCTTCGAGATCCCCGAGGACGGCGTGGCCAACATCACCGACTTGGCCACCGGCGAGGTGCTGCTGACGCAGAACGTCGGGCAAGGCGACATCTGGCGCATGTGCCAGGTCAAGGACGCGCCGATCCGCGACTGGGTCAAGCTCGCCGTCACGCGCGCGCGCAATTCGGGCATGCCGGCGGTGTTCTGGCTCGACCCGTACCGCCCGCACGAGAACGAGCTGATCAAGAAGGTCAAGCTGTACCTGAAGGACTACGACACCGAGGGCCTGGACATCCAGATCATGAGCCAGGTGCGCGCCATGCGCTACACGCTCGAGCGCGTGGTCCGCGGGCTGGACACCATCAGCGTCACCGGCAACATCCTGCGCGACTACCTGACCGACCTGTTCCCGATCATGGAACTGGGCACCAGCGCCAAGATGCTGTCGATCGTGCCGCTGATGGCCGGCGGCGGCATGTACGAAACGGGGGCCGGCGGCTCGGCGCCCAAGCACGTGCAGCAGCTGGTCGAGGAGAACCACCTGCGCTGGGACTCGTTGGGTGAGTTCCTCGCGCTCGCCGTGAGCCTGGAAGACCTGGGGCTGAAGACCGGCAACAAGAAGGCGGCGATCCTGGCGCGCACGCTGGACGCGGCCACCGGCAAGCTGCTCGACAACCGCAAGTCGCCCAGCCCCAAGACCGGCGAGCTCGACAACCGCGGCAGCCAGTTCTACCTGGCGATGTACTGGGCGCAGGAACTCGCGGCGCAGACCGAGGATGCGCAGCTCGCCAAGCACTTCGCGCCGCTGGCCAAGACGCTGGCCGACAACGAGGCCAAGATCGTGGCCGAGCTGGCGGCGGTGCAGGGCAAGCCGGTCGACATCGGCGGCTACTACATGGCCGACGACGCCAAGGTCAAGGCGGTGATGCGCCCGAGCGCGACCTTCAACGCGGCACTGGCGGCGGCCGGCGGCTGAGCGCGCCGGGGCGCGGCCGGCGCCGCCGCGCATCAGCCCGCGCGGCGCGCCTTGCCATAGCTCTTGAAGCGCTCGATCACCTCGGCCATCTGCGCGTGCGACAGCAGCGTCGGCGTGCCGGCGGCCAGCGTTTGCAGGTAGATGCCGGCCAGCGCCTCGACCTCGAGCGCCACCTTCATCGCCTGCGCCAGCGTCGCCCCGCCGGCTACCAGGCCGTGGTTGGCCAGCAGGCAGGCATCGCGGGCTTCGAAGGCGTCGGCCACCGCCGCCGACAGCGCGTCGCTGCCGAACAGGTGGTAGGGCGTGCACGGCACGTCGTCGCCGCCGGCGATCGCGACCATGTAGTGCACGGCCGGCAGCGGGCGGCGCAGGCAGGCCAGCGCGGTGGCGTGCGGCGAATGCGTGTGCACGATCGCCTGCAGGTCCGGGCGCGCCAGGTAGATCGCGCGGTGGAAAGGCCACTCGGTCGAAGGCGCCCAGTCGCCCTGCTTCACCGTGCCGTCGTCGGCGAGCCAGACCAGGCTGTTCTGCACGATCTCCTCGCAGGCCATGCCGGTGGGCGTGATCCAGAAGCCGCCGGCCGGCGACCGCAGGCTCAGGTTGCCGCTGCTGCCGCGGTTCAGGCCCAGTGCGTCCAGGCGCTTGACGGCGGCGACCGCGCTGCGGCGCAGTGCTTCATCCGACATGGCGCAGCGCCTCGGCGTCGGCGGCGACCACGCCGCGTTCGGTGATCAGGCCGCTGACCAGCCGCGCCGGCGTGACGTCGAAGGCCGGGTTCGCCGCCCGTGTGCCGGCCGGGGCGATCGACACCTCGACGACTTCGCCCGCTGCGGTGCGGCCCGCCACATGCGTTACCTCGCGCTCGGCGCGCTGCTCGATCGGGATCTCGGCCAGGCCGTCGACGCTGGCGCGGTCCAGCGTCGACAGCGGCATCGCGACGTAGAACGGCACGCCGTTGTCGTGTGCCGCCAGCGCCTTCAGGTAGGTGCCGATCTTGTTGCACACGTCGCCGCGCGCGCTCACGCGGTCGCAGCCGACGAGCACGATGTCGACCTCGCCGCGCTGCATCAGGTGGCCGCCGGCGTTGTCGGCGATCAGCTGGTGCGGCACGCCGGCCTGCGCCATCTCCCACGCGGTGAGGCTGGCGCCCTGGTTGCGCGGGCGCGTTTCGTCGACCCAGACCTCGAGCGCCAGCCCCTGCTGGTGGGCCAGGTAGATCGGCGCCGTCGCGGTGCCCCAGTCGACGGTGGCCAGCCAGCCGGCGTTGCAGTGGGTCAGCACGCGCACCGGGCCCGGCCGGCGCGCGGCGATGGCACGCAGCAGCACCAGCCCATGTTCGCCGATCGCGCGGTTGACGGCGACGTCGTCCTCGGCGATGGCGTCGGCTGCGGCCCAGGCCGCCTGAGGCCGTGCCGCGGGCGCCAGCGGGCGCAGCAGGCACAGCACACGCTCGATCGCCCACGCCAGGTTGACCGCGGTCGGGCGCGCGCCGCGCAGCCGCTGCGCGCAGTCCTCGAGCGCGCCGTCGCCGGCGTCGCGGTTCATCTGCAAGGCCAGTCCGTAGGCCGCGGCCGCGCCGATCAGCGGCGCCCCGCGCAGCCACATGTCGCGGATCGCGGTGAACACCGCCTGCGGCGAATCGAGCCGCACCACGAGCAGCCGGTGCGGCAGCGCCCGCTGGTCGATCACCTCGACCGCATCACGCGCCGGCAGCGCGCGGATGGGTCGCATCGGCACGCCGCCGACTTTCATTTCGCAGCCGGGGTTCGAGGGGCCAGCACGCGCCCGGCGACGGCCTGCAGCCGCTGCACCATCGCCGGGTCGCGCGCCGCCGGCGCCGTGATCAGCGCGTGGTCGAGCGCGTGCCGGCAGGCACAGCCGGCGCCATGGGGGTCGGCGCGCAGCGCGCCGGCCAGGTCGCGCACCAGCTCGCGTGCCGTCTCGGCGTTGCCCAGCAGCACGCGGACCACCGCGTCGACCGTCACCGCGTCGTGCGCCGGATGCCAGCAGTCGAAGTCGGTGACCATCGCCACCGACGCGTAACAAAGCTCGGCCTCGCGTGCGAGCTTGGCTTCGGGCATGTTGGTCATGCCGATCACGCTGCAGTGCCACGAGCGGTACAGCTCGGACTCGGCGCGGGTCGAGAACTGCGGCCCTTCGATCGTGAGGTAGGTGCCGCCGCGCGCATGCGGCACCGAGCGCGCGCGAAGCGCCGCCTCGAGGTGGTCGCCCAGGCGGCGGCACACCGGGTCGGCCATCGACACATGGGCAACGAGGCCGCTGCCGAAGAAGCTCTTGTCGCGCGCATGCGTGCGGTCGATGAATTGGTCGACGACGACGAAGCTGCCCGGCGGCAGCTCGGCGCGCAGCGAGCCGACCGCCGACAGCGACAGCACGTCGGTCGCGCCCAGCATCTTCAGCGCCGCGATGTTGGCGCGGTAGTTCACCTGCGAAGGCGCGATGCGGTGGCCGCGGCCGTGGCGCGGCAGGAAGGCGAGTTCGGCCTCGCCCAGGCGGCCGAGGAAGATCTCGTCCGACGGCGCGCCCCACGGCGTGTCGACCGCGACCCAGCGCGTGTCGGCCAATCCGGCGAGGTCGTAGATGCCGCTGCCGCCGATGATCGCAAGCCGTGGTGTGGTCATGGCGGGCGAGCTTAGGCGCAGACCGCGGCGATGTCCACGGCAGCCGCGTGTCGCGACGCGACGCCGTTCAGGCAGCCGTCAGGCAGCGATCAGCGGCGCTTCAGACCCCCCGCCTAGAGTGCGACCGCACCGGGCGACTGGCTCGATGCGAGGGAACACCGTCAAATGAACCACCAGATCCTGGTTGCGCCGAGCGCGGCTTGCGGCATGCCCGCGGCGCTGCACGCCACGTCGGTCGGCAAGCAGATCGTGCTCGACCTTTACGAGTGCGACACCGAACGCTTCGACGACATCGACTGGGTGCGCAGCACGCTGCTCGAAGCGGCCCGGCGCGCCGCGGCGACGATCGTCGAGGTCGTCTTCCACAAGTTCGCGCCCTGGGGCATTTCGGGTGTCGTCGTCATCGCCGAGTCGCATATCGCGATCCACACCTGGCCCGAAAAACGCTACGCGGCGATCGACGTCTTCACCTGCGGGCCGGTGCTCGATCTCGACCGCGCGGTGGCCTACCTGGTCGACGCTTTCGGCTCGCGCGCGCCGCGGCTGCGGCGCTTCGATCGCGGCGAGCAGGCGTGACGATGGACCTCACTACAAGCACTACAGCCGTGCTCGCGCCGGCCGCCAAGCCGCCGTCGGGCGTCGTCAGCGGCGACGGCCGCTGGTTCGTCGAAACCGTCAACGGCGAGCAGCGCCGCTTCGAGCTCGAGTCCGTGCCGCTGCAAAGGACGACGCGCTGGCAGGACGTGGCGCTGATCGACACGGCCGCGTTCGGCCGCATGCTCGTGATCGACGGCGAGACCCAGTCGGCCGAGCGCGACGAGTTCGTCTATCACGAAGCGCTGGTGCAGCCGGCGCTGCTGGGCCTGCAGCAGCCGCAGCAGGTGCTGATCATCGGCGGCGGCGAAGGCGCGACGCTGCGCGAGGTGCTGCGGCGCAGCGACGTCGAACGCGTCGTCATGGTCGACATCGACGCCGAGTTGATCGGCTTCGCGCGCAGCGAACTGCACGCCTGGCACCGCGGCGCCTTCGAAGACCGCCGCCTGGAGTTGCACATCGGCGACGGTTTCGACTACCTCGCGCGGCGGCCGTGCCAGTTCGACCTGATCATCAGCGACGTCTGCGACTACCTGCCGGGCACCGCCGCGGCGTCGACTTACGGCCCGCGCTTTCTTGCCGCTGCCGCGGCCTGCCTGAAGCCGGCGGGCGCGTTCGTCATGCAGGCCGGCGAACTCGGCCTGCGCACGGCGCAGGCTCACGCCGACACGGTGGCCGAGGTGTGCGCGGTCTTCGGCAACTGCATTTCGTACGCGACCTTCGTCGAATCGTTCTGGTCGGAGTGGTCGTTCGTGCTCGCCGGCCCGAGCATGGGCACGATCGCGATGGCGTCGGACCGTGCGGTGAACCAGCGCATCGCGCGCCACGGCCTCGAGGGGGTGCTGCGCTTCTACGACGGCGCCACGCACGAGCGCATGTTCCGCCTGCCCAAGCACCTGAGGCCGCCGCAGCGCCGCCACGACCCGCAGCGCAACCCGCTATGAACACACCGATGCCGCCGCCGCAGCCGCTCGCGCTGAAGCAGCGCCCCTATGCGCTGCCACTGCTGCCGCCCAACCGCTGCTACGTCGAAGAGGAGGACCCGCCGGCCGACGGGCGCATCGTCTTCGTCGAAGACTCCGACCCCTTCGACAGCTTCCACTACCAGCTGATCCGCATCGTCTTCAGCGGCCGCACCGCCTTTCAGCGCGTGCTGATCGCCGACACCTACAACTACGGCCGCGCGCTGATGCTCGACGGCACGATCCAAAGCGCCGAGGACGACGAAGCGCTCTATCACGAGCTGCTGGTGCAGCCGGCGATGCTGGCGCACGACCACCCGCGCGACGTGCTGATCATCGGCGGCGGCGAGGGCGCGACGCTGCGCGAAGTGCTGGTGCACGCCAGCGTGCGTGCGGCAACGATGATCGACATCGACGCCGAGCTGGTCGAGCTGTGCCGCGAACACCTGGTGTCGTGGCACCGCGGCGCGTTCGAAGACCCGCGCGCACGGGTGCTCGCGCTCGACGGGCGCAAGTTCGTCGAGCAGGACGACGGCAGCTACGACGTGGTGATCATCGACGTCGTCGACATGCTCGACGGCGGCCCGGCGCAAGCGATGTACACGCGCCAGTTCTACGAACTGCTGCGCGGGCGGCTGCGCCCCGGCGCGATCGTCGTCGTGCAGGGCCTGGAGTTCTCGTTTCTCGACGACCGCGCCCACGCCGCGCTGGCGCGCACGCTGCGCACCGTGTTCCCCGAGGTGCACAGCTATCAGGCGACGGTGCCATCGTTCCTCGGCGCGTGGGGCTTCATCATCGCGTCGGACTGGTGGCGGCCATCGGACTGGCGCGCCGAAGACATCGACCGGCGCATCGAACAGCGCCTGGGTGCCGAGTGGATGGACCACCTGAGCGGCGAGTACCTGCAGGCCTGCTTCACGCTGAGCAAGGAGACCCGCTTCCTGCTGTCGCTGCCGGGGCCGATCCTCGAGGACGGCGTGGCCTTCGTGCCACCGCCGTACATCGACGACGTCGAAGCGCCTTTCGCCGAGTTTCCGATCAAGCCCCAGGACAGCCGATGACACGCGACGAACCCGTGCCGGCGGCGGCAGGCGCCACCGCGTGGCGTCTCGAGGCGGCGAGCGAGCCCGAGCACACGCGCTGGCACGAAGTCGCGCTGACGCAGATGCTCGACGGCAGCGCCGCCGGCCCCGGCATGGTGTTCCTGCCCTCGGGTGTGGCCACGCCGTACGCGCTGCAGCAGCAGGCCGACGCCTGGACGCTCGCCGGGCCGCGCGGCGCGCTGCGGCTGGACCTGCTGGTGCGCGGCGACCGCATCATCTGGACGCCGCAGCGCGTCGTGGTGCTCGGCGCGGCCGAGCGGCTGCCCGACGTGGCCGCCGCGGTGGCCCGCTTCAGCTGGATCGAGGGCGAACTGCGCGCGATCGAGCAGATCGCCCACGTGAACCTGCAGGCTGCCGAACAGGACGTCGTGCTGACGCACGCCGTCAAGACCGCCGACCTGGGCCAGCAGCGGCGCGTGGGCCTGCTGACGCAGTCGGCGCACAGCAGCCGCATCCGGTTGACGCGCCTGGGTGCGCTGCTGGCGTTGCCGGGCGACACACTGTCGGGCGCGAGCCAGCGGCTGCTGTCGGAGATGACGCTGCAGGCCGGTTTCGCCGAGCGGCTGCGCACGCTGGACGACCAGATCGAGGTGGCGCAGGAGATCTACGATACGGTCAACGACCGCCTGACCGACTTCAGCCACTTCCTGCGCGAGTTCCGCATCGAAATCCTGATCGTCGTGGTGCTGGCGGTGGAACTCGCGCTGGTGATCCGGGACATGCTGTAGGCCTGCCCGCACCGGCCGAGGTCGCCGAGATGTCGAATTTCTACGGGGTTTTGCGCCGCGTGCTGCTGGTCGAGGACGATGCGATGCTGTGCGAGTCGACCGCGCGCAGCCTGCGCACCGCCGGCTGGGAGGTCGTGGCGCGGCACAGCGGCGGCGCTGCGCTGGCCGCGGTCGCACAGGCGGGCTTCGACCTGGTGCTGCTCGACGCCGGGCTGCCCGACATGGACGGCTTCGCCGTGTGCCGCCGGCTGCGCGACGAAGGCGGCCCGCCGGTGGTGCTGCTGACCGCGCGCGACGAGGTCGCCGACCGCGTCAGGGGCCTGAGCCTGGGTGCGCAGGACTACATCGTCAAACCCTTCGCCGTCGCCGAGCTGATCGCGCGCTGCGAGGCCGTGCTGCGGCGCGGGCGCATCCGCGCCGGGCAGAACCTGCGCGCGGGGGCGTTGCGGCTGGACCTCGCGGCGCGCCGCGCCTGGTGCGGCGAACAGCCGCTGAGCCTGACGCCCAACGAATGGGCCGCGCTGGAATACCTGCTGCCGCGGCTGGACCGCGTGGTGACGCGCGACGAGCTGCAGGCGGCGACGTCCGCAGAGGCTTCGGCGCTGGCCGGCAACGCGCTCGAGGCGCTCGTCTCGCGGCTGCGCGCCAAGCTGCGCGGCACGCGGCTGGCCGTGCGCCCGGTGCGCGGCATCGGCTACATGCTCGAGCTCGAAGCGCAGGCCGAGCCCGGCGCCGGCGGCTGAAGCGCCGCTGCACGCGGCCGCCGCGGCAGCGCGACGCGCACCCGCAGGCCGCCGCCGGCGGCGTCGAGCAGCGCGACCTCGCCGCCGTGCAGCGCGGCGATGTCCTGCACGATGGCCAGGCCGAGCCCGCTGCCCTGTGCCGGCGAACCACCGCCGCGCCTGAAGCGCTCGAGCAGCGGCGCGCGCGCCGCGGGCGGCACGCCCGGGCCGTTGTCCTCGACCTCGACCAGCGCATGTTCGCCTTGCTCGGCGGTGCGCACCGTGATGGTGGCCTTCGCGCCGGCGTACTTGATCGCGTTGTCGATCAGGTTGGACAGCATCTCCTGCAGCAAGAAGGGCCGGCCGAGGGTCTGGGCCGGCTGCAACTCGAACCCGAGATCGGCGCCGCGCTCGATCGCCCGCGGCGCCCAGTCGCGCGCGCAGGCCGACGCCACCGCCACCAGGTCGACCGGCTCGACGCTCACGTCGGCCTGCGCCGACTCGCCCACGCGCGCCAGCAACAGCATCTGGTGCGTCAGCCGCGAGGCCCGGTCGGCGGCGCGCAGCAGCCGCTGCAGCGTCGGCGCCATCGACGGCGGGTGCGGCTCGAGCACCGCCAGTTCGGCCTCGGTGCGCAACGCGGTCAGCGGCGTGCGCAGCTGGTGCGCGGCGTTGGCCAGAAACTCGCGTTGCGCGCGTGCCGCCTCGCGCACGCGAGCGAACAGCCGGTTGATCGACTCGAGCAGCGGCGCGACTTCGTGCGGCGCGCCGTCGACGCGCACGTCGCGCAGGTCGTCGAGCGAGCGGTGCGCGATCTGCCGCGCCAGCGCGTCCAGCGGACGCAGCGCGAAGCGCAGCGCGAGAACCACGCAGGCCGAGGTGGCGGCGACCAGCAGCGCCAGCGCGGCCAGCCCCGCCAGCAGCGCTTGGCGCCGGATCAGCTGCCGCTTGGCCATCGTCTCGGCGACGCGCACTTCGCAGTCGCCGGCGCCGGGCGGCGCGCACGCGACGCGGCGCGCCACGACGCGCACGCCGGCACCGCCGATGAGGTGGTCGCTGCCCACGAAGTCGCTGGTCGGGGCGTCGATGGCGAGGGCGGCGAGCGCGGCATCGCCGCCGATCAGCCGGCGCTGCGGATCCAGCACCGCGAAGTAGACGGTGTCGAGGTTGTCGGTGCGGATGGCCGCTTCGGTCTCGGGCGAGATGCCGAAGTGCGCCGCACCGTCGTGCCAGCGGATCATCTGCCCGAGCACCAGGCCCACGTCGTCCAGCGCGTGATCCAGCGAGGCCACCGCCGGCCTTGCGGTCAGCTCGTACTGCACGGCGGCTCCGGCGGCAACGATCAGCAGCAGCGGCGGCAGCAGCCAGGCCAGCAGCGTGCGGCGCAGGCTGCCGCGCAGCTCAGGCGGGGCCGTCACCGCCGGCCTCCTCGAGCAGGTAGCCGAAGCCGCGCACGGTGCGGATCACGATCCCCGCGGGTGCGAGCCTCGGGCGCAGCCGCGAGACGTAGACCTCGATCAGGTTGTCGGTCGCCGCGCCCGTGGCCTCGCTCAGGCTGTCGGCGATCTGCGCCTTGGCCACCGCCTTGCCGGCACGCTCGACCAGGAAGGCGATCACTTCCCACTCGCGGCCGCTGAGCGCGATCTGCGCGCCGCACACCGTGGCGCTGCGCTTGCCCAGATCGAGGTGCAGACCCCCGATCGACAGCATGCCGGGCCCGTCGCGATGGCGCTGCGTGAGCGTGCGCATGCGCGCGATCAGCTCCTGCATCGCGAACGGCTTGACCAGATAGTCGTCGGCGCCGCTGTTCAGGCCGCGTACGCGGTCTTCGACCGCGTCGCGCGCGGTGAGCATCAGGATCGGCGTCAGGATGCCTTCGCGCCGCACGCGCTGCAGCGTCTCGAAGCCGTCGATGCCGGGCAGGCCGACGTCGAGGATCGCGATGTCGTAGGGGTCGCGCCGCAGCGACAGCGCCACCGGCTCGCCGCGCTGCGTGCGGTCGACGATCCAGCCCTGCGTGTGCAGCGCGCGCTGCGCCGCGTCGGCCAGCAGATCGTCGTCCTCGACCAGCAGTACTCTCATCGCGGGTCGTCACAGGCCGAGCGAGAAGCCAATAAAAAGTTCGGGCCCGCCCAGACGCGTCTGCGCGTCGTCGGTCAGCGAGCGCGCGGTGACGCCGCGCGAGGTGCCGGCGACGCCCAGCTGCAGCTCGAGCCGCCCCGGCTCCAGATCGAAGCGCCGCCGCAGCACCAGCGAATAGTCGGCGCCGCTGCCGTCGACGCCGGGCAGCACCGGCGTCAAGAAGGCGCTCGCGTAATGCAAGTAGCCCACGCGCAGCACCGCGCTGCCGCGCGCATCCCACGGCAGCTCGTGTTCGGCGCTGGCTTCGAGCCGCGTCGATCCCCGCGTCGAACCGGCAAACCCGCTCGCCGCCGACGCCCCGTAGTAGTCCGACAGCGAGTAGCCCAGCTGCAGCGTGAGCCAGTCCCAGCGGCCGATGACGCGCGCCAGCGTCGTGTCGAAGCTTTGCGCCGCACAGCGCAGGCCGCCGGCGCACCATCCGTTGTCGAGGTTGGCGCCGGGGAATGCGGCGTACGCCAGTTCGACGCCGATGCTGGCGCGGCGCGAAAACTCGTAGTCCCACCCGATCCAGCTTTCGATCTCGGCGTTGCCGCCGGGGAACTGGCGCGAACTGATGGTCGACGCGAACACGCCCGCATAGGCGCCGAGATCATGCTCCACCTCGAACTCGGCCTGCAGCGCCGGGCGGTTCCACGACATGCTGCTGCCTTCGTGGAGGTAGTTCGATACCGCCGTCGCGCTGGCCTTGAACTCCAGGGCCTCGAGCGCGCGCGCCGGGCCGCAGGCCAGCAGTGCGGCGAACGCCCATGCCGCGCAGCGCGGGGCTGCGCGCCTGTGAAGTACCCCGGCGCGCCCGAGCAGGCGCCCGAGGCGGTGTCGACCCCGGCGCAAAGCGCCGCCATGGCCCGAGCTGTGGCGAGCGTGTGCAAAGACCAGTGGCGCCGTATCGGGCGCACCAGCGGGTGTGGCGGAATGCTTCATGGGCTCAGATCGGCGGCCCTTGCATCGCCAGCCAGCCGGTTCGCCCCGGCACGCGGCCGGCTTCGATGCGATGCCTGGGCCACGGCTTCGACGCCCGGCTGGCCTGCAGCGCCGCCAGCGAAACCAGAGTATGACCTTGCGCGCGCCAGCCTTCGAGCAGCCGCTCGAACACCGGCCGCAGCTTCATGCCTTCGAGTTCGGCGTGCAGCGTGTAGACCTGATCGCGCTCAACGCCATCGGTCAGCGCCAGCAGATGGCGGTGCACGTTGTCGGCGCCGATGCCGCCCAGGCCGATCAGTTCGTCCAGCGTGGGCAAGGTGGTGGGCAACTGCGGCGGGCCCAGCGGGCGCCCGTCCACCGCCACCGGCACGAACGGGTGCGTGCCGCGCGTGTCGGAGGCGCGCTCGAAACCCAGCGTGTGCTCGGCGCTGGCCGCCGCCTCGTTGAACTGCCAGCCCGCGGCGCCGTGCAGTTGCGGTGCAACGCCGAAGACTTCGGCAAAGCGCTGCGTTGCGCGCTTCATTTCGCCCAGTGCCCAGGCGCCGTCGCGGCCTGAAAGCTGGTCTTGCCAGCGCACGTGGTCCCAGCAGTGCACCCCCACCTCGAAGCCGGCGTCGCGCACCGCGCGCAGCGTGCCGGCTTCGCGCCTGCCGATGTCCGGGCCCGGCAGCAGGCTGCCGTACAGCAGCGTGCGCAAGCCGTAGTGCTCGAGCACCGAGGTGCGCGACACCTTGCTCACAAAGCCCGGGCGCAGCACGCGCAGCACCGCGCGGCCGGTGTGGTCCGGCCCCAGGCTGAACAGGAAGCTCGCGCCGGCCTTGGCCGCCTCGAGCGAGCGCACCAGGCCCGGCACGCCGTCGCGGGTGCCGCGCCAGGTGTCGGCATCGACCTTCAGTGCGATGCAGGCCATGCCGGCTACGGCACCAGCTCGGCGGCCTCGGTCTGATCGCGGTAGTACGCAAAAAGGGCCGCCAGCGCCGCGTCCATGCCCACCTTGGGTTGCCAGTCCAGATCGGCTTGCGTGCGGCCGATGTCGGGCACGCGCTGCAGCACGTCCTGATAGCCGCCGCCGTAGTAGGCCTCGGAGGCCACCTCCACCAGCCGCACGCGGCTGGCGCTGTCGCGATACTCGGGCAGGCTCTTGGCCAGCGCCAGCATCATCTCGGCAAGCTCGCGCACCGAGTAGTTGTTGCGCGGGTTGCCGATGTTGTAGATCTTGGCGTCGGCGACGCCGCCGGCGTTGGCGATGATCTTCACCAGTGCGCCGATGCCGTCGTCGACGTAGGTGAAGCTGCGCTTCTGGCTGCCGCCGTCGACCAGGCGGATCGGCTCGCCGCGCACGATGTGGCCGAGGAACTGCGTGATGACGCGGCTCGATCCTTCCTTGGGCGTGTTCAGGCTGTCCAGGCCGGGGCCGATCCAGTTGAAGGGCCGAAACAGCGTGTAGCGCAGGCCTTCCTGCATGCCGTAGGCGTGGATCACCCGGTCCATCAGCTGCTTGGAGCAGGCGTAGATCCAGCGCGGCTTGTCGATGGGCCCGTACACCAGGTGCGATGCTTCGGGGTCGAAGGCCTCGTCGGTGCACATGCCGTAGACCTCGCTGGTGGACGGGAAGACCACGCGCTTGCGGTACTTCACGCAGTGGCGCACGATCGGCAGGTTGGCCTCGAAGTCGAGTTCGAACACGCGCAGCGGCTCACGCACGTAGGTCGCGGGCGTGGCGATGGCCACCAGCGGCAGCACCACATCGCACTTGCGCACGTGGTATTCGATCCATTCCTTGTTGATCGTGATGTCGCCCTCGAAGAAGCGAAAGCGCGGATGGTCCATCCACGGCGTCACGCGATCCGACTGCATGTCCATGCCGTAGACCTGCCAGTCGGTGCCTTCGATGATGTGGCGCGTCAGGTGGTGGCCGATGAAGCCGTTGACGCCGAGGATCAGGACTTTGAGCATGGGGCGGGCCGATCGGGGTTGGGGTGGGTCAGGCGGCGTCCACAGCAATGCAGGCGCCGTGAAAGCGGTTGCCGAAGGCGGCGGCGTCGAGCGCGGCCGACTCGCCTTCGCAGCGCGCGGCCAGCACGCGCAACGCGCCGCCGTCGGCCGCCAGCAGCCACAGCGCCGCACCGTCGCTGCACAGGCGAAGCCGCTCGCCCGCAGCGGCAGGCGGCGCCGGCGCGTGCCGGGTGCGTTCGATGAACACGCGCTGTGCGCCGATCGACACGAAGGCGCCCGGGTAGGGCGGGGCCAGCGCGCGCACCAGGTCGTGGATCTGGCGGGCGCTGGCGTCGCCGGGGATGCGGCCGTCTTCGGGGCGGCGCGCGCCGAAGTAGGCGCCTTTGGACAGGTCCTGCGGCGTCAACCGGGCGCTGCCGTCGATGAGCCGCGGCAGGCTGCGCGCCAGCACGATCTCGGCGGCGACGACGACCTTGTCGAACACCTCGCGCGCGGTGTCGTCGCCGAGGATCGGCACCGCGCATTGGTCGACGATGGCGCCGTTGTCGGGCTTTTCGTTCATCACGTGCAAGGTGGCGCCGGTCTCGCGTTCGCCGTGCAGCACCGCCCAGTTCACCGGCGCGCGCCCGCGGTACTTGGGCAGCAGCGAGCCGTGCAGGTTGAAGGCGCCGCACGTGGGCAGCGTCAGCCATGGGCTGGCGAGCATGCGGCGGTAGTAAAAGGAGAACACGAACGTGGGCCGGCCCGCTGCCGCCCGGGCCTGCGCCAGCAGCTGCGGTGCATTCGCGTCTTCGGGCGCCACGCAGGCCAGGCCATGCTCGGCGGCCAGTTCGGCGACGCTGGCGAACCAGCGCGTCTCGGCGGGGTCGTCGCTGTGGGTCACCACCAGCGGCACCTGCACTCCCGCATCGAGCAGCACGCGCAGGCAGCGCACCCCGACCTGGCTGTAGGCGAAGACGATCGCGCTGGGGCCGGGCACCGGCATGGACGAGGCTTGGCTCAAGGCTTGCGCTCCAGGATCGCGTTGATGACGTAGCGCGGCCGCGAGCGCACTTCCTGGTAGATGCGCCCGACGTACTCGCCCAGCAGACCGATGCCGAACAGCGCCAGCCCGACCAGCAGGAACAGCAGCG
>Ga0116166_1002714_pt1 | contig 14307 bp, 15 predicted proteins | sample AD_JPNMR2_MetaG_FD_89884 | JGI IMG/M metagenome (GOLD analysis project Ga0116166, IMG submission 89884) | Active sludge microbial communities of municipal wastewater-treating anaerobic digesters from Japan - AD_JPNMR2_MetaG | ecosystem: Engineered > Bioreactor > Anaerobic > Digestate | place...
AAACCCCCGCAAAACCCCTGCACCCCTTCTTCAGCTTCGAGCCTTCCTTCAACCTCAAGCTCGCTATTAAGCTTGGATGCATACCTTTGCCAAAGATCACCTAGGTAAAACGCCGTTGGGTTAAACACTATTGGGTTAAATACTATTGAGTGAAACACTATAACGAAAACGGCGCATTAATACCTTTATTGTATAGAATGTTTTGCCGCCCAAAATACATACCACTCATTCAAAACTATAGATGTTCTATATACAGAGTCTTAAAACCGGCAAATCGCTGCGACGACACCGCCAAAATCACCGCTAACGCCCTAAATCTGCCACTCGGGTAACGACAAGATCAACCAGCCTCGAAAGGCAAGGGGCTGTAACTAAATATTAACCAATTTCCATGTGAAAAAAATCACACCCCCAAAAATGCCCCTTTCAGAGACAAACCTAACGCAAACCCAGTCTACAAGCGACTTTGCTTCACTTTTGACCCTTTATACTCCCCTATATGCGCAAAAGGTATGCGGCTCGAAAAATACCCGGATAGTTACATAGCATTATCATAAACGCATATAAAATAAAACTACTTTTTTACCAGATCGTTACTATCCCAGCCCTCAACCTCACAAGACGGCTGTTGTCTCGTGCCACCCCCCGCTACCTCATCGCACCACCCTCCTAACCTTTTGTCATCTCATTGCGCTCCTTTCTAATCCTCATAAAACAGTTAACCACCTGTCACTTTGTCTATCATAGGTATACATCTTTCAAAAAAATGCACGCAAATGCAGATGGTAAGTGCATTTCCGTCACATTACCTTCTCAAACCCTCATCACATCTTTATCCTCCTTTCCATTAGAGAACTCCTGTATTTCTCTACATTTTTTCGTTTCCCTTTCCACATCCTTAGTTTAGTATATTTTACATTTTCCACATATTTTATTTCCAAAATCCCACTGGAGGTGATGTAATATGTTGGTGGATATTTCTAATATTACCGCCCAAATATCCTCCGAGTACGAGAAGATAAATATTGAGGACACCGCCAAAAATCTGCGGGGTCTTAAGCAAATGATGGGACCTGTTACCGTACTCTGGTATGATTATGTGATTTATAATGCGAAGTTACCCGCCGAAAAGATGCGTAAGCTTATCGAATTCGCCGAAGCAGATATCAGACGAACGGTTAAGAAGGATAAATCACAGCCCTCTTATGGCTCGATAGTCGCCTTTTTCGCCCTTAAATGTACTGAGCTAAAAGACTTTGCCTTGGAGTACTGTAAGCTGTTGAATATAGACATAACCGGCTTTAAAGAGCTGATCAACCTGCCAACTAATGACGCCATATTGGGAATGCTTGAGAAGATATTACCGCCCGAAATTGCTGAAATCATCACCGAAATCAAAATCCAAGGCAGAATAAATTATTTCAAAAGATTCGCCAGAAGAAGCAGAGACCTTATTGCTCAGCGCTTGGATTCTGCCATGCTAATGTTCCAACGTATTCTTGAAGAACGAAGGAGGGATAGTGATGAGCTCGAAGCTGTATAAGCATGTACGTGTCAAGCCGGTTTCTATAAACGATGATTATGTAGTGCCCGTCTCACATTCAGATTATACAAACTCGCAGTCTTTCTATCAAAGTACACGAGTTTACGCCGGTTTGTTCGCCAATTTCGTTCAGCTACTCTCTAATAAAGGCAGACTCTTTGTCGTACCAAAAGAAGAACCAAAGGATCTATCCGGCAGAGAGGGTATACCGGTCAGTAAATTCGACGGTGTTAGTCTCAGTAGTATAAATAGACCTTATAGCCGCCTGTTCCTCACTTCTTATCCAAAGTCTGAGATAGAAATGCTCGCCAATCCATTTGCCTTGGTAACCGACGGCTCACGATGTTTGCATACCTTCTTCTACCAGATGCCAATGTTCAAATTAAACAAGCAATTGGTAGAGCTTAGAAACAGATCGAAGTTAGAGGTTCTTATTCACAGAAGATTCGTTGAATTGCCAGGTGTTCATGGGATTACTGTGTTCGTCGACAAAGATAAAGCAGATGCACTGATTGAACAGATTTCAAACCTGCCGCTCAGCCTCAAAGGTGATGGCTTCTTAGTGAGTAGGCAATGGATAGATGGAATCAAATTTTTGACGTACTATGGAGAAGAAGTTCCAGTTCCTGACCCAGTTAAGATGGCTGGTGCCGCAAGAAGCAAGGGCATAACCATCGCAAGGTTTGAGCAAAACAGGGTGCTCGTAAAGGTCAATGACACCGTACTACCAGTACATGTGATAATGAACACCCAAGGTAAGAGGCTGAATAAAGCGGCGAATATTGTGATGTCCGCACTAAGACTCCAAAAGTATCTTGGAATGGATGTAGAGCCGATAGATGCAACAGATGTTGAGAAACTTAAGAGTCGAATTCACGAAACTCTACAGAGAATGCAGACTGGTGTATTGATTGTTGATGGTCAAGAAGTTGGCGAAGTCTTTGTCGGCATAAACAAATTCTATTTTGATATGACACACAATACACTGCCAAGGGTTTCCAGATTGAACATAGACTATGTACAAGTTGAAGTCTTAGCAAATGCGCTTGATCTTGACTTGCTGGACATGTTCCCAAGAAGAGATAGGACTGAACAGCTGCAAAAATTGTTCAACTTCGCATCTCAGGTGAACTATCTCTCTAAACTCAAACTCGTCGAAAGGGAGGCAAGGTTATGACCTATAGAGATAAGTTTTATAGACTCAACCATCTGAAGAATAAGTATCCGCAATATTCGCAGTACTGGAATGCTTGCGAAATTGTATTGCTCAACACAGATTCTGAAGCTGGAATTGCAACGTTGAATGAGAGCCAAGCAAACGAGGTTAGTAAAGTTTCAACCCTCCCGATAGTTGGTACTCAAAATCCGGTAGAATTGAGTGTTACCCCGGATATGCTCGTCTGGAAGCTCGATGATATGGGATATGATTTGGAGATCGAGTTGGAGGACGTGTATTCAGTCACTGCGTTGTTCGTTGAAGTGATGAAAGCCAATTTAGCTCAGGCGTTTATTGAGCTAACCCCATTTGATGTTGAACGTAAACGTGGGTTAGAAGTATATTCGAAGATTTTGAACGAACTGGCTGCTACCATCGTTCAATTTGCAGCTAAGGTTTATGCTAGTGAAAGAGAAATACTCGGGCTTCGTGCAAAACATATGACCATGCGAGAAGATGTGAATGACATTTTAGTGCCGCCTGAGTATGCATCTTTGTTTGACAAGTATCCAGTTCTTAAAACCATCGTAGTCGTTGATGGCAATAAGGGCTTTACAGCAGGGAATGTAGATGCGGCAAAGAGTGTGTTGGAAAGAATGGGCATTAAGGTCGATAGGGTTATTAAAGTTTCCATAGACCGAATCAAGAAGGAGTTGTCTGGGTCTGGTACATTTGTCAATGTTATCATAAGACACCCAATAATTGGATATATCGCATATGGTACAAGCAGGATTAGACAAGAGATACATGGAATTGGTGTTAACGCAAAGATAGCCAACCTTTTAGATGGTGATGATGACGGCGATTTTGTAGAAGTTACACCGATAGCATTTCTGAAAGATAAAGATGCTCACTTTGTGGGTGTCTTTTAAAAGCGGGATTAACACTCCCGCTTTTTTTATTTTTTTCCTCTTGAACTTTGAACTCGCAATCAACCTCGCAATTACCTATTTAAAAACTAATAAACATCTGCACTTTACACTACCAAAGTTTTGATCACCAGGCATTTTCATACCAAAGTGTAAAGGACAAGTTAATTTACCTTGCCAACTGAGTGGATTTCAAATCCTATTTTTTGTTTTTGTTGTTCGTTTTGCTTATCACTTAGGTAGTTAAGTGATGGAACTCCAGTTCTGATCGTTGTTTGAGCGCTGAAAAGCGGATTCAAAATCCCATTTATTGTTTAGCCTTTAGCTTTAAATAGTTCCTGTACATAGCAATGAGACCGTTGAGTATCCAAACCCGAGGTTGGGTTAATCCATACATACTGGAGGTGAGGCTATGTACATCTATACGGACGGAAGCTTTAGAAACGCGAAACACTGTTGGGCGTTTTTGGCTTACGAGAATAAGATTGTACACGCTGATTCTGGTGTTGTCCACTATAACAAAGCATCAAGGAATATCGTTGGCGAGTTAGTTGCAGTTATAGCAGGCGCATATTGGGCATTCTCTAATGGAGTTCAAGATATTACCTTTTGTTTTGACTATGAGGGTGTAGAGAAGTTCTACACTGGAGAATACCGCGCAAAAACAGAATTGACGCAAAAGTATGTTTCCTTAATGCGTTACATCTCCAATTTTGTGAAATTAAACTTCAAGAAGGTTAAAGGGCATTTTGATCCGTGGAATGTTGTCGTTGATAACATGTGCCGTACAGCCGAAAAGACGAATACCTCTATTGATCTGAACAGCTTCTACAGGAACGTGATGGAGCGTTTAAAAGCAACAAGTCTTGAAAGGATTGGTACTTATGTCTAAAAGAGTATTCTTGCCGCTTTTAATCATATGTACTGGTTTATTTGGTATTAACCAGCAAGAATTAATTGAGATCTGTAAGGTTTATGGTATGAGCCAAGAGCGTGCGAAATACTTTACAGCGGAATTAATCACACAATGTACTCTTGCAAATTTCAATCCAATGATTATGTTTAACCTTGCGATAGCAGAATCGGGGCTTAAGAACATCAAAGGAGACAATGGAAAGGCTATTGGTTACTTTCAACTACACAAAGAAACGGTGTGGTTTGTCAAATCCTATTACAAGTTGGAGCATATACCAAAAGATTTTGATTCGTTACTTACGAGAATTGACCTTCAGATTGAGATAGCCGTTTTGTACATGAAATATCTGTTGGATAGATACGGCTCTTTAGAAAAAGCTTTGGAAAAGTGGAATGGAAGCGCTAAATACGTAACTTACTACAAGAACGTCTGTGATTACATCGAAAGAAACTTCTTGAAGGAAAATTAGCGGCAAGACAAATCACTCTATTCTGGAGGTGAGGAATGTGAACCTAATGGAACTTGAGCGCAATGCCCTGGAAAAACTGGATAACATAGTCTTCTTTGAAACCGAAAATGACAAGGTCTACGTCGTACCACTCAAAGCGTATAAAAAATCGTATTTTATGAAGAAGAAAGCCTTTTATAAAGATCTTTGTCATTTTTATTTTAAAAATCTGAGTCAAAATGAGATTTATCGTGAGAGACCTTACTTCGTAAAAGACGCATGGTTGTATGTAAAACAAAAAGGCAAAATTGCACCAATTTTCATTGGAAAACCCCAGATGGAGATCGAATTTTATGCATATCTCGCGGCACTGGTTATTCCGAAGGTTGACTTCCCAATAAAAGAAGTCCACATTAGGCGTGATGGAAACAACAAGTTCAGCTCAAAGTATTATGTGCTGGTAAAAGGTGAAAAATATGGAAGCGTAGCTTACGTAACCAATCCAGCGTCAAGTAGAAAAATTGAAATATACAGCTACAGAAAAGGTCTTCTGAAAAATGACCTCGTTGTATGCAAAGATGGATCATTCTCTGTACTATCCGGTGATAAAGGCATCTTCAAATCCGAAGTAATTGTTCTCGACGACATTTTAAGCACAGATTAGGAGGGATAGCTATGTTGATAGAAAACATTAGCTACTTAACCGGAATTGAGCTGCAAAAATTGACATATTTAGAAAAGATAAGAAACAGGCTTTATGGGTCATTCAAAGTTAGGAAAAACAACGGTTCGTACAGAGAGATAAATCCTTATTTGTGTGATTGTAAAAGCACTAAGGCTAATCAAGAATTAGTTGAATACTCGAGGCTACTTAAGACAGTTCATAGGAAACTGAAAAGCATCTTGCACGACATCCCAATCCCAGAAAACGTATTTGGTTTTAAACCTGGTGAGAATATAAAACGCTGCGCACTGATGCATGTCAACAAATCATATGTTATCTCAATTGACATTAAAAACTTCTTCCCTTCTGTACTAAGTGATTATGTCTTTGAGGCTTTGAAAAAAGAGGGGTGGACCTCAGCAGCTGCCTGGCTTGTCGCTAGATTGGTTGCAAGGCATGGCAGACTCCCACAAGGTGCTATAACCAGCCCTGTTGCATCTAACATAGCATTCAAGGAAAAAGACAAAGCGCTAATAGAGTATTGCGATAAAAATCACATGGTCTACACAAGATATGCCGACGACATCACAATTAGCACTAATGAAGAACTTACAAATGAGAAGCTATCCCAAATAATGCAGGACATAAAAGCTATTATAAAGCCGTACGAGATAAACGAAAGAAAGCTAAAAGTCTATGGACCAAATGACGTTCACTATGTATTAGGTTTAGTTGTCAACAAGAAGGTTAATGTAGAAAAAAGATATCGAAGGGCGATAAGAGCAGCAATATATAACTATATACACAAACATGTAGTGCCAAAAGGCGTAGATCCAATAAAGTACAAACGCCAGCTACTTGGTAAAACCGCGTATTGCCTCTATATCAACAAAATTAGCTCTTTACAGAAACAATATGACGAACTGAAAGCATTTGACCCAAACAAGGTACAAGAATGGAATTATGTCCTCATTGATTCATAACCCCGTAACTACAACTCGTTAAGTAATCATGCAAGGAGGTAATCATATGAGCACCGCAACCGGTATAACGTATGTTAGTTATCTGTTCCCGCAAGTTCTCAAACTCATGAGACGTTGGCAACAAAGCCATAGCCACAATGAATTCTTCAGGCAGTTGCTATGTTTTAAGACTGTCTACATATCCAAAGATCTAACGGATTTACAGCTATCTGCACGCAATATACGTTTTGAGGATTATCACAAAATCGATATGTCTGAAGTTGTACACGATATGCGGCTTTATGAATTAGACGAACCTGCGCGACGGGAGTTGTATGACATCATCGCACACGATGTAGCAATGTGTGCGGCTTCAGCATTGTACCGTAAGTTGGAGAGTAAATAAGTTAGGCGGGGTGTTAACCCCGCATTTTATTGGAATATCTAAAAAGCGTTCTCTTTAGTTAGATGAGGAGGGATATTATGAAGATAAATGCCGCGGAAAAGGTAATAGAGTTCCTTATGAATCTTGGGCTTGTTCCAATGTTGGTCGGTGCAACAGGTATAGGTAAGACTACTATGATCAAGAACATAGGAAAGAGGACAGGTAGAAAAGTCACCATCTTAACTCTTTCTCAAATGGAGCCTGGTGATTTGCTTGGTCTTCCAATGAAAGAAGGTAACAAAACAGTATATGCGCAGCCAGATTGGTTCCCAGAAGATGGTAATACGATACTGTTCTTGGACGAATTGAATAGGGCACATAATTCTGTCAGAGCCGCAGTTATGCAACTACTGATAGATAAAAAGCTACATAATCACGTATTGCCTCAAGGTACTTGGCTTGTAGCAGCTATGAATCCCGAGACTGATGATTATATAGTAAATCCGGTTATAGACAAAGCAGAAATTGCAAGATTTATATGGCTGCCGATTACAAATAATCCCGAAGACTGGTATGAATATGCGGTCAAAGGTGCAAACGATATAGACTTGTGTCTTACCATGCGAGATATAATGCTTGAAAATGTCGCAATTATGGCAGGTAGTGAGACACCCATTATACCAGAAATTGTGCCTACATTTAGAGGTATGGATATGCTAAGACTGGTTATAAACAATATACCCGATAGTCTGGAGATGTATCTCCCTGAAATAGCGACTGGTATAATCGGCAAATATGGACCTGTCGTCGTTAAAACATACCAACAAAGACTACAGAACGAGTTGAACTATAAAGACCTGCTTGAAGGTAACGTAGAAAAGGTCAAAGCAGCTTCAAGCCAATCCAGAATACGTGCAATAGACGGACTTGTGTCGTATATGATGAATAAATTTGAAAACGGCAAACTGCATATTCCAGTACGTGAGCTTGAAAATGCTGTAGAATGCCTGAAGCAATGCAGAAAAGAAGAACTTGGTCCAGTGTTTAGAACTGTAAAAGTAGAACACCAGGAAGTATTTGCAGCATGGAAAGCAGCTTCACCAAAATGCAGAGAATTTTTAGTTAGCTTTGTTCTCGACACACTCAATAATGCATCTATCGACCAAATCCAAAATTGAAGGTGGTAACATGATCGAGCTAATAAAGACAATAGGCTCGGTACCACATAAACTTGGCGAAAGTATGAGCGCTGAGTATCCGTACTTGATGGCTTTGTTGGACGTGAAAGTTGAAGAATCCGATGAAGTGCCCACGGCCTCAGTGGGCGTTTTTGATAATAAGGTCGTAATAAAGGTCAACATAGAAAATCTATTGCAAATAGCCCAAGGGTTGCAGATGGATAAAGAAGAAACTGAGGCATTTATACGCGGTGTAGGTAAGCATGAGTTGCTCCATTATATGCTAAAACACATAATACCAGACCCCAAGCGCAAGAACGAACGACTTAGGAATATAGTCATGGACGCACTTATAAACCACATGGTTGGCGAATTCTCGGTACTTATGAAAAGAAGGAAACTCACGCCAGTGGATCCGGCCAAATTGATTCAACGCAATTTCGTATCGCAAGGCACACTATTGTATGCTCCAGATTCTGTATTCAATACACGAACATGTGAGGAATATTACGACGAATTGGCTAAGTTGCTCGAAAAGAACAGTGTAGAGTTATATGCCCAAACCAAACCTGGTAATGGTACAAATACAGCCGGTAAGACTGGTTGTAGTAATAAAACTGGCGCAGGTAATGAATCCACTGAATCTGCGTCCAACGAGTCTGGGTCCAATCACGATAGTGGTAGTTGTACAGACCCAACATATGGGCTTGATAAGACCGTAACAGGTAAGGATATTAAACCGTGTGAGGACGTACCAGTCGAGGTTATGAATAATATTGAAAACGCTATGGATAGGTTGATCAGGACTCTCAAAGACCGCGGGGATATGCCAGGTTGGCTTGAACGTACAGTTGAAGCTAATAAACGGCAGCGAAGAAAGCTAAAGGTTATGGAACAAATCAAATATACTTTTGCAATCAATTCAGCTCTTAAACGTGAAGATAGTTGGAAACGACCAAGTAGACGGTATGACACGTTCCCCGGTCAGAAAAATAGACTTGTACCTCGTAGAGCAATCGCGCTTGTAGATGTAAGCGGATCTGTGAGTGATCAAGATCTAAACGATTGTATTAACGAAATATATGCCCTAAGCTGCGAGTTTGAATATACGTTTACTGTATACACCTATGACATAGAGCTAAAATCCAAAGTACAAGTTGACAGGTCGCACAAGAAAATATCTACTAAAGGCGGCGGCGGCACAAGTCTTAAGAGCGCACTTGCAGAATTAGACGAAAAGGAACTAAAAAGCTCAATTGTATTCGTATTCACAGATGGATATGACGAACCTCCAAAGTTAGCAGATTTTAAAGGTGCGCTAATGATAATGTTCGTTATGTATGCAGACCACGACAGAGGTTTTGTGGATAAGATATCTAAATTTGCAAGAGTGGGAATATTGTGAGTACAGGTGAAAGAAAGGGGGTGATAGCTGCAAAATTTGATAAAGTAGGGCGATACGCCCGATTTTCTTTTAGGCACGGAAGTGAGTGGAAAGGTAATGTAAATAGCATGACCCATACGGAGGTGACAATATGATTCCGCATTTGACCTCCTCCCAATCCCCTTAAGGGGATAGGATTCTTTTCAGGGGATTAAGCTTCCCGCTTCTACGTGGTATGGCTTACCAAGATATAGGGGTTATCCCTAAATATCTTGGCAGTGGCCTTCCACTCCACGGGCGTGAATTCGGACCGGTCCAGCCCTACTTCTTTCAACATATTTATTGTTGCATTTAAATCCCTATCAATTTCCAGACCGCACACTGAACATTTAAAAATTCTATCAGACAGCAAAATCTCCTGTCGATTTCCACATCTACTACATGTTTTTGTGGTTGGTACATAACGATTAATCACTACAGTAGAAACCCGAAGACTGTTGTTCAGTCTTCTTTTAATTGTTCCTACTGCGCTGTATTGTACTGATTTAGAAAAGAGTCCATTCTTCCAACCATTGATGCTGTCGTCCTGAAAACATATTTGCCTGTACCTGTATAAAAGTGAACAGATTTTGTTAATTATGTCGTACTTAATATTTGTTATCCTTTCATACTCTTTTGCAATCTTTTCTTTTGTTTTATACCATCTTTTAGAACCTTTTTTCTGCCGTGCCAACTGCTTTTGCAACTTCTTTAACCGCTTTGTTTCTTTTATCTGCCATTCAATGTTGAATTCGTTTCATTGTGAAACGTTTTTCAGCCTGAATCGTTTCACGCTGAAACGATATTTAGAACTATTGCCATAATACGTTTCATTTAGAAGTGAACGTGAATGATGGCGCCGATAAGTGGCATGTGATTGCGCGTATAAAAGCTTAGGAGGTGAAAATATGGATGATCCAAGATGGCTCGAAAGGATAATAACTCCAAATCCATGGATTGCAGAAGCAATCAAGCCGCAAAAGCTGTCTACCGGGAAGTGGCTTGTGGCATATGAGACGTTTATTAAAATACCAGATCAGCCATTGGATAGCGTTTATGTTCATGACATGTTCACATATGTAGGGACAACAAAAACCAGTGTTTGGCTTTGTAAAGAAATTGGTAAAGAGGTTTTTAAAGCTACGTATGAGTATTGGAACAACAGCAAAAAGTATGATATCGACGTTGCGGGAGTGTTTGGTATAGTCGGCAGTCATTGGCCTGCATCAGTCTGTGCTGCATTGCTTGTAAAGCTAATACAAGAGATAAACTTCGAGCCTGTAACTATGGGTGTTAGATTCAAAACAACTACAAATTACCAATACAACAGACTTGGTACATACATACTCTGGGCGGCTTCAAAAGATGATGGAATTATGCTTGAAAAGGACCTACCAAAAAGTGTGGAAACGACGCAAAATGGAAATTCTGTATTGTTGAGATTCGGAAAGTTGAAAACAGTGAAAGTAATCAAAGTAGGAGATGGATTTGGACTTGTGTGTAAGAATAAGTTGCTCGTACCTACTGAATATGGCATAACGGAAAGTCAATTGCTATGTTCTAAAGACATAAAAGCAAACAGAAAGAAGGAATGAGTATGATGACAGATAAGAGAATAGCTGTAAAGGTTAAGGAGGGCAATAATAGAAATGCCACTTTGAGGATAACAACACATGATATAGCCAGCTTTAGACTAATTACAGAACGTGCAGAAGAACCATATGTGTGTACTGATAACGAAATAATCCTGCATATACGTAATGCAAAAAGAAACGAACAAGCGTGTCGTGGATTGTATGATCTAATCAAACAGTTGCGTAGCGAAGGATATAAACCACATGAAGTGTATCCGTATATAGTATATCTTGCCGGTAAAAGTATCCTAAGAGATGATACATCTGGAATAGCGCATCTTGCGTATTGTGAGTATATAACAAAAGAATTCGCATTGAACCAAGAATACGACCCAGCAACAAGGCTTGTACTCGCTCATAAAGTCTCACTCGCATTGATAAACATGAGGGCTGTTGTTTCAATATTCATAGAAGAATGGGAACAGGATTACGAAATACATCGCAAATTGTTCAATACACTTGCCGACAGACTTGGTATAGACAAGCAAATGGTAACAGGAAGATGTAGGTATTTTCAAAATGTCGATATCATAAGACTTGGAGTTAACGGTAATGCGAGTTTGATAATGTATGAATACGACAAATTGGGGCTGGCTGAAAAGATGCTTGCGGCAGATATTGTACTGGAAGAAGATTTCGAAACAGGCTTGAAACTTGTAAAAGAACTCATGGTCAATGAACAAGCCAAGAAACTTGCAGAACCTTTGTGGATATTGGAAAGTGAACAAAAATGCGCAAAAATATTGCTTTTCAGTGCGCTTGAAAATGTATGGAGGGGGTGAAAAGTATGGGTGATCCGCGCTGGCTTGAAACGATAGTAATTCCAAATATCTGGATTGCAGAAGCACGCAAGCCCAAGATAGTTGCTACTGGTAGGTGGCTCGTAGCATACGAAACGTTCATCAAGATACCAAATGAGCAATTGGATAGTATCTATATTTATGACCTGTTCACGGAATACGGAATAGAGAAAGCCAGTATAAAAGAGTCACCCGAGCTGCGTAAAGATGTTTTTAAAGCCACTTATGAGTATTGGGATAACGGCAGAAAGTATGATGTCGACGTTGCTGGGGTGTTTAAGATGTCTAATGATTGGTGGCCTCCTTCAGCCTGTGTATTTTTGCTTGCAAGGCTCATACAAAAAATCGATTTCGAACCTGTAACCATGGGAGTTCGATTCGAAGCATACACGAGCTTCGAACACAACAGGGTTGGTACATACACGGTTTGGGCGGCTTCAAATGTCAAGGGAATCTTGTTCAAAAAGAAGCTGCCGAAGTTGGTGCAAAGAACGGAAAGAGGAGGTTCAGTAGTGTTGAATCTCGCAGGGTTGAAAATGATTCCTGTAAAGGCAATCAGATTAGTAGATGGATTGGGTCTCGTGTCCAAGGACAAACTATTTGTACCCACTGAGTATAAGCTCGTGGAAAACGAACTGCTGTGCGCTGAGGATGTGAAAACCATCGTAAAGGAGTGATCGGTGTGGAAATAGAAGATAGGATACTTTTCAAGGTTGTGGGGTCAAACGCTGAGCACATAATCGCGAAGATAGCAACAAGCGACATAGCCAGCTTCAGGCTAATTATGGAACGCGCGAATGAACCATACATATTTGCGGGCAACGAAATAATTCTGTACATACCAAGATCTGATAAAGGCAAAGGGCAGTTGAGTATTGAGTTGTATGAAGTTATTAAACAGTTGCACAATGATGGGTATAGGACACACGAGGTGTATCCGTACGCGTTGTATCTTGCTGGCAAGACGTTGCTGGATTATGAGACGTTGCTGGATTATGATGCGAACGAAGTAACGTGGCTTGCATATTGCGAGTACGTAACTAAAGAATACGTGCTGAACCCAGAGTACGACCCGGCAACCCGTCTGATACTCGCTCACATAGTGACGCTTGCGCTACTAAAGAGGTCGCGTGTCGTCTCGGAATTCAAAGACTACAACGAATATGAGAGTGTACTGACACGTAGGGTGTTTGATACACTGGCTGACGCGCTTGGTATAGACAAGGAAACAGTCATAGGCAGTCACAGATATTTTGCAGGTGACTTTAGACCAGAATTCGCGAGGCATGGTAAATTGGAATGGTACACTGAGAAGTTAGATGATCTCGGTTTGGCTGAGAAGATATTCGTAGCAAACATGACGCTGGAAGAAGATTTGCAAACCAGTTTGCAACTTGTTCAATCACTGATGGTTGATGAGCGCGCCAGAAAGCTTGCAGGACCGTTGTGGTTGCTCAGAGGTAAAGAAAAATGCGCGAAGATGTTGCTTCTCGATTCACTTGAGAATGCCTTACGATAATGTTCAAAGTGCTGTTGCCTCCCGATTAATAACAATGCGGATTTCAAATCCTATTTATTGATTGAATTGTATGGTAAAAGTTTTAGAGCGAAGGTGATAACATAGTATGCAAGTTGTGCTGGTTAAACCTTCGAGATAGTTGGGTGAAACGCCCCTTATTAACTGCCAACGCTATGGCAGTTGGAAAACAGCTCTTTTAGAGTTATAAAAAGGACAATAGGATGAAACGTCGCTAATCCCGCACATCCTGTACGAGAGGCAAAAATAGTTACCATAAACAACAGCTCTTTTAGAGGTACGAGAGATAATTGGGTGCAACGCCCTTTTTTCCTGCCTTACGGCAGGTGGACAGAGCCGTGCGAAAATGAAGACAGCTACGGAAGACAGCTCTTTTAGAGGTACTAGAAATAGTCGGGTGAAACGCCCAATTTTTAAACCAGACAGTGGATACCGTGTCTTCTGGTTAGCTCTTATAGAGGTACAGAAGCAGATGTTAAGGCGTTACGCCTTTTTTATCGAAAAATTCCGCAAGAAGACTCCATCTTCTGAAAGATGGAGATGAATTGCTAAAAGTATGATACAATATTCTTCAGGTGATGTTAAATGTACAAAACTCAGAAAAATCATAGTTGAATCTTATTTCAAATCTTGAACAAAATAGACCTTAGGTGAAGGTATCCCGTTGAAGGTTGTTCCGTACTCCACAGTGTATGCGCCGGTATTTATGAAGTAGATTATGTCGTCTAAGGT
>Ga0116166_1002718_pt1 | contig 14301 bp, 10 predicted proteins | sample AD_JPNMR2_MetaG_FD_89884 | JGI IMG/M metagenome (GOLD analysis project Ga0116166, IMG submission 89884) | Active sludge microbial communities of municipal wastewater-treating anaerobic digesters from Japan - AD_JPNMR2_MetaG | ecosystem: Engineered > Bioreactor > Anaerobic > Digestate | place...
CCGGCAGACATCGCGCTGAAACCGTTCACGAGACCGGCGAGGAACCCGAGGGCCCCTCCCGCCATGTCCTGCTCGTTCACTGCCTGGTACCTGTCGCCCACCGCCGTGGGGAAGGACGCGATGGAATGCAACACGTCCGTCTTCTTGAAAGGGACGAGGCACTGCACCCACGACGAGGTGCCAACGTAGAGGTGCCCCTGGTAATCCTCCACCGCCGCCGAGCCGATACACGCGCACTGGTGGTCCGGCGAGCCGGCAACCACTTTGACCCCCTGCCTCAGGCCCATCTCGTCTGCGACCCCTGGCGCGATGTGCCCGAGCACGTCCGTGGAGGCCACCAGGGGGGGCAGCTTGGAAGGGTCGATCCCGCTTTCGCGCACGAGGTCCTTGTCGTAGCGGATGCGGGCGAGATCCCTCACGTCGGTGAGCCAGAAGAGGTGGACCGAGTCGAAGGTGGCTGCCCGCTCTCCCGTGAGCCTCATGTTCAGGTAATCCTTGCTCGGGAGGAAGAGGCGGGTCTTCTCGTAGACACGGGGCATCTCGTTCATCACGAACAGGACGTGGCCGATGTCGTCCTTCCCGGAGAGGCTGGGTGCGCCCGAGGTCCTGCTGACCCACCTCAGGGCCTTGGGGATGGAGTACCCCATGAAGGAAGGGAAGCCGCCCATGAGTCTCCGCACGTGCGGCGCGCCCCTCGAGTCCATCCACGTAAGCGCGTTCATCACGGGATCGCCCTTCTCGTCGATGGCGACCGTGGTCGAGAAGGTGCTGGAGACACAGACCGCCTCGATCTCGTCGCACCCTGAGGCTTGGGACTGCACGAGCCGCCTCGACACCCTGACCAGGGCGTCCCACCATGACCTCGGGTCCTGCTCCGCCCCGCCCCCGGGAAGGAAGATCACCTCGGTCTTCTCGGCATCCGAGGCCAGCACACGGCCTTGGGTGGTCACGAGCGAGGCCTTGACCCCAGAGGTTCCGTGATCAACGGCCAGGATCACACGCCTCTTCCCCATGCGAACCCCCTACGGTCTCCTCAGATGTCCACCCTCGTCACGACGCCCTCGGCATCCACCCTCTCCACGATCACCCCGCCGAAGGAGTCGGGGTCACGCGCGGCATGGTCGAGCCGCATGACCTTGGGGACGAGGTCCACGAAGTCCATGGGATTCACGCACGCCTCGGGCGGGAGCACCCCGGGACCCTTCACCTTCCCCATGGCCATGAGCATCACGGCGATGGCTGCCGGCACGCCCGTCCCCTCGCCCAAGGCCTGGGTGCGCGATGCCATGTGGAAGCGGTATTCCAGCGGGGACGAGTCCTTGGTCCCCCTGACGACGACCGAGCAGCAGCCGCAGGGCTTCGTGAACCCGGTCTTCTCGAGGATGCGGCCCCGTTCCCTGAGGATGAAGGAAATCGCGAAATCGCGCGGCACGACAGGCACGCCGTTCACGGTCACCGGGTCGGTGGAGGCCAGATCGAGTTCCACCATGGCCATGATGAGGTTGAAGTACTCGATCGGCAGGACAGACCCCTTGTTGGGCACCCTCGAGAGCTTGAGGTGCCTGGGCAGGGTGACCTGTTCCGGGTGCTGGTATGGGAAGATGGGAATGCCCTTTCCCACCATGGGGAAGTCGAAGGTTTGCCTGAGGGCGATGCCGTCCTGCCCGAAGAACTTCACCGTGGTGAACCTGCCGTCCAGGTACATGGGGATGTCGATGCTCATGCAGTGGAAACGGTGGCCGATGACGCCCTCACCCTCCACCGGCTCCCCGCCGTGCGTGTGGAAGATGTCCACCGAGGAGGTCGTGTCGAGCAGCATGTCGTGTGCCAGCCTGGCGAGCAGGTTCGTCGCCCCGGGGGAACTCCCCATCCCGATCAGGGCCGTCACCCCCTCGCGCCTCGCCTTCTCGTCCTTCTCGAGGATCTTCAGGGTCGCATCCACGTCATCGCAGATGTCGACATAGTTCACCCGCTCGTCTATCGCGGCGTCGAGGATCCCCTCCACGGTCGAGAAGAAAGGACCGACGCAGTTGAGGACGATGTCGGCCCCCCTGATCGCGGATCTCGTCTCCTCGGGGCTGGACACGTCCACGCGCAAAGGCCTCACCTTCTTCGACCCCAGGCGCGATGCGAGCATCGACGCCTTCTCGTGGGCCCTGTCGGCAATGACGACCTCCCCGATCACATCCTGCGCAGCCAGGACCTGGACCGCGACGCTTCCCACCACCCCGCACCCGCCGAGAACCACTACCCGTGCCATGGGATCTCCCCCGGTCATTTTTTTATATTAACTTAGTTCAGTTTTGGTTCCCTGTCAAGCGCTCGTCCTGGGTGGAGACCGTAACCCCGTGCACTTATCCGTCACCACCCAGACAGCGGCATCAAGCCTGGCCTCCGAGGTGTGCCTGTGAGGCTTTCGCAGGGACAGAGAGAGTTCCTTGCAAGGGCGAATGCCTCTCGACCCTCTCGACCCCTGGCACGCATCGGAAGGTGAGGCTCAAGATACCCTGCCCGGCGTCTCTTTCTATGACACGCTCATTGCCGAGGATGATGCCCTGGGAGACACGCAGCTCTTGGAAGTGGAGCGGGCATTCAGGACGCTCAAGACCACTCTTGAGTTCCGGCCCGTTTATCGCCGGAAAGACGATCGCATTTAACCCCTTGTCTTCATCTGCTTTCTCGCCCTGCTCCTGGTGCGTATTGCTGATCGGAAGACCGGCCGAACCTGGGATCAGATCCGGTCGATCATGGAGCGTATGCATCTGGGAGCATGTTTTCAAAAACGGGCATGCACTTCAGCGAACTGAACTTGCATGTCAAGCGACACCAGGAATTGACCCCCTGGCGACATGTAGACTTGCCCCCCGTTCTGTCATTCCGTCAATGTTGCTCATGACTGTTCGTTGAAGGGGGGTTCCGGGTTTCTGCAGCAGCAACCCGGAACGCCGCTTCTCTCTCAGCCGGTAACTTTCACCACGAATCGTGATCACATGGCTATCACACGACCAAGTCAATAGATGCTGAAAACACTTAAGACACCTGCGCCGCCGAGGACTCATTACATGCGTTTAATCTCTGAGATCGCAGGTACATGCGAAACCCTCGCCACTCCTATCCACCTAATCTTCCATGCTTTATCGATCTCGCGTGATTACCACTGTCGAACCTGGGAGAATGAAAGCGTGTAATGCCCCCATTGCGTGATGTTACCGCTTATCACTGGTACAGTCCATGAAGGGTTCACGTATATCCGCTCGTCATACGCAGCGACCTCGCTCTCGTTGCGGTAGTCAGTTCCAACCTGAGCCGTTTCATCGTATTGCCAGGGTGTGTTCATGTCTTTGTTTCTCTTTGTCGAACGCAAGGGTCACCGGCGGCTGCAGGCCGTCCGGTGGATTCTATGGTTGGGCATTTTTTATGATCTCTTCAAGAATGCTCACAACGCTCTTAACGCATTGAACACATATTTTGTTTAGCATATCATTTTCCATGAAGATCTTCTGGCCTTCTTCAGTTGTTAATTCGCAACCATTCAATAATTCACGACAGATATAGGTACCATGCTTTTCTGCAAATTTGTCCATGAACTCTCGTGTTTTTTTGTAAGTTGTCTCTTGAGCTGTCGCATCATCCCTTTCTACTCTGCCAAACCGTGCACCAATGACCATTATGCCCCCAGTCACAGCACCACAAACTTCTTCTTTCCGGCCCATTCCAGCTCCGAAGCCACATGCGATTTTCAATGCACTCCTCTTTTCAATCCCCAGATCTTCACAGAAAGTATAAAATACCGACTGTGCACAATTATAGCCCTCCAAAAATTTCGAAGCCGCTTGTTCACTCATGGTCATACGTTTTCCCCTTTCAGCCCAACGCTGGGCATCAGCCTCGCAAATCAGCGCGTCGGCCTGGTCGCCCTTGTTCGGTTGTATTTAGCTGGAGCAGCATGTGGATAAGGGCGACGCGGTTTCCATAATTATCTCGTCGCTCTTCAACTTCGAATGGCTTGAATCCAAGCTTGGAATACAGCAACAAGCCGATTACATTCTTATGAAAGCAAGAAATGCTGACCTCTTTTGCTTGATGCTTTGAAATGGCGAGTTCAATCATGCACTCAATAAGATAGCGCCCTACACCCTGACCTCGTGAGGATGGGGATACAATGACATTCCCTATGGAACATCTTCCGCCCAGTTCCCATTTGTAGAAGTTAGCAAACCCTGCCACGACACCATCTACTTCCACTATGGTTGAGTCAGATCGCTGTTCGATTGCATCCTTCAACTGTGCAGGCGTTAACGGGTATGTGGCTTTTGGGAAAAGAAAAAATAGTTCCTCTTCGCTCTGTGGAAAACCACATACGATCGGGATATCCTTCTCGTTGACAGGTCTATGTGTTAAGATCATATCTAAAGAACCGTACACAAAAACCAGCGGCGGCGGAATGCCGTCCTCTGTAATGTTTTGTTATTTTAATATTTTGCATATACATTTATTCTTCTGAATGTTTCATAATATCCGTCTTTTTGGGATGTACTTTGAAGCATGCGGTCAATAACATAATTCCTAATTTTGTCCCTTTTTGATTCTTCTATACATTTCAGAAAGGGAACGATGCTTGGCTGATTTATCCATCCGATTATTGATTCTTTATCAGGAAAGAGCCGATCAGCATTTTCACCCCATATTTTTAGTTCTGAAAAAGATAATGGTTCAACTATTTTCTTATACTCCTCAATAGTTGGCATATACCAGGGCCATTCAAAATTAACAAAATATTTTTTATATTCATCCATTGTTATCGCCTCGCGAATGATTTTCAAGAAATGCACACAATTTCCATCTGCTGCAAAATTAAATCGTACAATTCCTTTCTCGGATAATATTGTTTTAAGATTTTGCCACAATCTTTGGTGGTCTTTTACCCAGTGCAAGGCTGCATTGGAAAAAATAACGTCATATTTATCGTGTAATTCTAATGTATCGATATCCATCAACTTGAATTTTAAGTTATCTTTTTCTTTCTGTTTTGCGACATCAATCATCCCCTGAGAAGCGTCAATGCCTAAAACACATCCATTTGGCACGAGGATGGAAAGACTCTCGGTTAATTTTCCATCTCCACAGCCTAAATCAAGTATTCTCTCATTACCGGTGAGATTTAATTCAGAGATTAATCTATTGCCCCATTCCTGCTGATGAGCCGAAGCTTTTTCATATTCTCTACCGTCAAATTCGTAAGTCATAACCTATTAATCTTTTGTATAACAATGGTTATATGGTTTCTTCATAACACCTTCGGGCCGCGACGTCGATGCATAAGACCCCTCCTGCAGTTCTGCCGTAACTCCAGCACTTGCAGAAGCTAGGCCATGTTCTGCAATGATCGCAGGGGGATATATGGCTTCTAAATAAAACACCTTGGCTTCTCCTCTCCCAATTGTCCACCGGACTTTTGACGCCCTTGCAGCCCCGGTTCAGGACATGGGTGTGAATCATCGGAGTTTTGATGTCCTTGTGACCGAGGAGTTCTTGAACGGTCCTGATGGTCGTAGCCGCGTTCAAGGAGTTGCGTGGCGAAGGAATGACGGAATGCGTGGCAGGTGGGTCAACAAGGCGTTGATTCCCGGCCCGGCCATTTCGGCGGGATGGAGCACATTGTGAAAGCGGTTGTGGCGTCTGAATCAATGGCAAGAGGTCTGCTCCGTGCGGGGGTTGTAGTGGCGGGAACGCAAGGCTTCGCGCACCCGGTCAAGCGGCTTGGGCGGGCGGGAAAGCCTTCTCACCTGTTCTCTGCCCAGCTTTCTTCCTGGGGGACGTTCTCTTCCCGGCAGGCACCGGGGATCCTCGAACAAGGCCGCCTGTCCGCTCGAAGCGGGTTCTATCCCCTGTATCGCTCCACGATGTCGTCCACGATACGCTGGTAGGCCGCCTTGACGTCGCTTGCCACGTAGCCGATGATGTTGCTGTTGGCCAGGGAGACCATCCCGTGCACCAGGCACCAGATATGGACCAGGTCGTGGGTGAGGTCTTCGTCCTTCTGGACGCCTCCCCTCGAGAGCTCCCTGAGGGTCTGTGCGGCGAGACCGGCGATGTCCATCGAGATCCTGTACTCCACCTCCGAGAGCTTCTCGTAGGGCGTCCCCTGGTAAGCCTTGTACTTGGGCGTGGGCATGGTGAACATGATGTCGTAGTAGGGGCTGTTCTTCGTCCCGAAGTCCACGTAGGCCTCGATCATCGCCCTCGCCTTCTCCTCGGGCGTGGATGCGCCTGACGCGGCCCGCTCGAGCTCCTCCTGGAGCATCCTGAACCCCTTGATCACGATGGTTATGTAGATCTCGTCCTTGCTCGCGAAGAAGTTGTAGAGGTTCGGGGCGCTCATGTGAAGCCGGGACGCGAGCCTCCTCATGGTGAGGCAGGGGAAACCCTCCTCCACGATGATGGCGAGCGCGGCGTCTATGATCCGGTCTTTTGCGCGCTCGAGCTCCTCGCTGGTCCTGGGCCTCCTCATGAGCACCAAGCCTTAACCGCAACGGCCTCAAATGTCAACACGAGATACCCCCCCGAGCATCCCCGAGCCGATCTTCACCTGCGTGCGCCTCGCGACGCGTGAGGCGAACCCCCCCAAGGCATCGAGATCCTTCCCCATGGTGAGTGCCTGCTGAGACGGCGTCACGCCTGCGACACCGTAGAGAAGACCTGTCCCTTTGTGTATCTCCGAGAACAGGGACCGAAAGGCCAGGACGAGCGGCCTGATATCCGCCGCAGGCCCGTCTGCGTCCAGGATGCGGGCCGCCTCCGATGCCAAGACCTCGATCGCCCTGAGCGAGGATTCCAGCCCCCCCAGGGAGAAGACCACCTCTTCCCCGGGAGCTGTCCCCCTGTCCCTGAGCTTCGACACGATGTCGTCGAGCCTCGAGCGGGCGGAGCCTATGAGCATGCCCATCAGGCAGACGTCCTCGACGAGGCGGAACGGCACCACCAGGTCCTCGTAAGCTTTGTGGGGCCTACCCAGGACATGGTCCTCCCCCACCGCGCACCGGTCCATCGTGATCGCCCCATGGGGGCACGGGTGAAGGAAACCGACATCGAGGGGGGGCAGCACCTCGAGCCCCTCGGTCTCCCTCCTGACCACCATCGAGCTGAAGCTCTTGAGCCCGCCTTCGGTCTTGGTGACGGCGACGACCACAAACAGGGACGCAATGGGCCCGTTCGTGAGGAAGGCCTTCTCGCCGCTCACGAGGTAGCCTCGAGCCGTCTTCTCGGCACGCGTCTCCATGTGCCTGGGGTGGGCGCCCGTTTTCGGCTCGCTGATCGCGATCGAGACCGTCGCCTCCCCTGCGGCAAGCCCGGGGAGGTACGTATCCATGAGGTCCTTGCTGGCCATGCCGGCCATGACGAAGCGGCAGGCGATCTGGTGCATGAGCCAGCTCAGGACGATACCCAGGCACCCGCCCCTTCGGGCAAGCGCCATGGCGAGCCGGCTTATGGCGCCGTACCCGAGGCCCGAGCCCCCGTACTCCTCGGGCACCGATGCGCCGAGGAGCCCCTCCTCACCCATCCGCTTCCACAGGTCGAAGGGGAACTCCGTGCTCGATCCCAGGTCTTCACGCGGGGCTATGTTCTCCGACGCGAACCTCTCGAGGGCTTCGAGCATGTCCTGAAACGCGCCTGTGTGCTCTCCCACGGCCCTCTTCCTAGATCACGAGCTCCTCAATGAAGGCCACGAGCTCGTTGAGGTTCCTGCACTGCCTCACCTCGTTACAGAATTTGCCGTATGCGTACATCTCGCTGTCACCGGTGTTCCAGCTCGAACGCGGCTCGGGGTTCAGCCATATGACCCTCCTCGACCTCTCCCTCATCTCCTCGAGGATCCCGTCCTCGGGGTGGAGGTAATTGGTCCGTGCGTCGCCCATGATGATGAGCGTGGTGCGCTTCGTGAGCATGTCCATGTGCCTGAGCTTGAACTGGCGGAAGGTCTCCCCGTAGTCGGTGGGGACATAGTAGTTGAACTCCGGGTCCTTGAGGATGAGGTTGATGGCGACATCCGGGTCGTTGTTCTCGAACGCTTCCGTGACCTCGCGCACCCCCGATACGAACACGAAGCTGTTGACCCGCTCGAAGCACTCGTGGAGGGAGTACAGCACGTTGAGCATGAAACGGGCTGCCGCCCACACCGACGACGATATGTCGCACAGGACGACGATCTTCGCCTTCTTGGGCGGTCTCTTCCTGTAGACGATCTCGAGGGGGACCCCATGGTACCGCTCGGCCCGCCTCAGGGTCTTCTTCACGTCGAGCACCCCCCTGCTGCTCGCGGCGTACCTCCTGGACACGATGTCCTTGAGCTTCCTCACGAGCCGGTCCAACGCCGCGCGGACCTCTTCGAGCTCCCGCGCGCTCAGCGCGCTGAACGACCTCTCGCCGAGCTCCATGAGCCTCTTCTCGTGCGTCCTGTAACCGAGCGCGTCGTCCGCGTAACTCCTCGGCTCCCTGAGGAGAAGGGCCTGGGCGCTGTCGATGCGGTCCGCCAGGTGCCTCGAGAGCTCGGCCCTCATCCCCGGGTCATAGCGAAGCCTGTTGCCGTCTATGGCGGCGGCCACCTCCTCCCGTACCCTGTTGAGGTTCAAGAGGACCCTCAGCTTCGAACTCAGGGGGCCGAGGCTGAATTTCGAGCCCAGGTTAGCGCTGTCGCTCTCGGAGTGGATCTGCCGTATGAGGTCGAGGAAGCGGTAGGGGTCTCCCGAGAGGAACTCCACGATCGCCCGGTAGGCCTCGTCGCCGTTCATCGCCTCCCTCAGGGAGTCGATGATCTCCGAGACCCCCTTCGAAAGGCCCTCCTCCTCGGAGAAATCCCCCTTGAGCTCGCTGAAGAAGAGCCTGTACAGGCGGTCGAACCGAAGCTGCTCGTTTCTGCTCTTGGCGAAGTTCGCCCTCAAAACCGCCCTGAACTCGTCCTCGTCCAGCACGTCTACGTGCTCGAGCTGGGAAGCGCAGTCGATCACCTCGGATGTGGAGATGCGGTATCCCGCGGCCCTGCAGCAGGCCACGAACTTGAGCAGCGGGCTCATCATGCGGTGCAGCCTTGCCCGAGGAGCTCGGCGGCCCGGGCACGTACGGTGTCCGCGTCCGAGCGGTACTTGCAGAGGACCCCAACGGTCTCCACGAGGATCTCCGGGGTGATGTCCTCGACGCTGAGCGCAAGCAGCGAGCGCGCCCAATCGATCGTCTCGGAGATGCAGGGCTTCTTCTTGAGGTCCACCTCCCTGATCCTCCTGACCGCATCCACCACCTTGTCGGCCAGCCGATCGGGTATACCCGGTATCTTCACGGTCACGATGCGCCTCTCGAGGTCCCTGTCCGGGTAGTCGATGTAGATGTGCACACAGCGCCTCTTCAGGGCGTCGCTCATGTCCCGGTAGTTGTTCGAGGTGAGCACCACGAAGGGGATCACGCTGGCCCGCTTCGTCCCTATCTCCGGTATGGAGACCTGGAAATCGCTCAAGAGCTCGAGGAGGAAGGCCTCGAACTCCGGGTCTGACTTGTCCACCTCGTCGATGAGAAGGACCACCGGGTCGTTCGAGGTGATCGCCCTGAGGAGCGGCCTCGGCTGGATGAAACGCTCGGAGAAGAAGGCGTCCTCCTGCTCCGCTATGCGGTCCACCGCCTCTGCGAGGCTGCCTGCGCCGTCGATCACGTCGCCGATCTTCTCCTTGACCATCTGGGTGTACAGGAGCTGCTTGGCGTACTCCCACTCGTAGAGCGCCTTGGCCTCGTCCAACCCCTCGTAGCACTGGAGACGGATGAGCTCGCATGGGACGGCCCTCGAGACCGCCTTGGCCAGCTCGGTCTTGCCGACGCCCGCGGGCCCCTCGACAAGCAGGGGTTTGCCCGTCACGTTGGCGAGGAAGATGATGGTGGCTATCTCCCTGGATGTTATGTACCCGACCCTTTCGAGGGAGACCTGGACATCGTCGACGCTTGCGAACATCATGGCTTGATCCTTTCTCGTGGAGCATTATTCTATACACCAAGCCCCATCCGAAAGAAACACCGTTTCGGCTCATCGGTCGAGGTCTAATGAGGACCGGGGCGACACAGGGGATTGCAAAACCTCTCGAGGGGGGCATAGGGTGAGAGGGTGTGATGGGTTCATCGCCACGAGGTCTTTCCCGCGCCGAGCGGGATGATACGTGATGAGAACGATGGCGTCGGGACGGGACAGTCCGTTCTGCGCCCGAAAAAACAAAAGGAGGGTTCGCATGAAGGATAGGTCACCTTGGTTGTCCGTGTTCGTCCTGCTGTTCGTCTCGCTGTGTGTATCGACGTCCGGATCGGACGCGTCCGCTGCCCAGACCCTCAGGCTCGCCACCCTCGACTGGGAACCCTACGTGGGCCAGACGCTCAAGGACAAGGGGTTCAACACGGCGATCGTCACCGAGGCCTTCAGGAGGGCCGGCTACCAGGTGAAGATCGACTTCCTGCCTTGGGACAAGGCCATAGAAGAGGCAAAGAAAGGCGCGTACGACGCCGTCTATCCCGAATACTACTCGAAGGAACGCGCGCAAGACTTCGAGTACTCCTACTTCTTCTCGAACAGCCTCCTCGTCTTCTACAAGAAGGCCCAGGCGAACATCACCTACAAGAATCTCCGAGACCTGGCGACATACCGGATAGGCGTGGTGAAGGGGTACATCAACACCGACGAGTTCGACAACGCCACCTACCTGAAGAAAGTGGAATGCGAAAGCGACGAGGATAACCTGAGAAAGCTCCTCAAGGGGGAGGTCGATCTCATCGTGATAGACAAGCTCGTGGCCCAGTACCTCATCGACACGAAGATCCCCGAGGCCAAGGGCAAGCTTGCCCCCTTGGAACCCCCGCTGACCATCCACAACCTCTTCGTCATCTTCCCCAAGTCGAAGAACCCGGCTTCCAAGAAACTCGCGACCGAGTTCAACAAGGCCTTCGAGTCGATGGATAAGGACGGGACGGTCAAGGCCATCATGCGCGCTACCGGTCTCGTGAAGTGACGCCGCCCCGTGCGGCCTGCCTCCTCATCGGCACCTCGGCACGATACGGGGGCAGGCCGCATCGTGGGGGTCTGGCGCCCGGGCATGGCTGAAAGCGTCATCCCGTCGCACGCACCGGTGCCACAAAGCCTGTCGTGTTCTTGAAGGAGAGAACCCGTCACCGGGGTCCCGCCCACACCCTGTCTTTCCGTCCCGTAAACGCTTAGGCGAGGGCGCCTGGGAGAGAAGAATCTCGCGGCGCCGCCGGGACCCCGGCCGAGACATGCCCATGGTAGAAAACGGCGATGCGTGGGATAGAAAAGAGGCCGGCCCCAGGCCTCTTCTCAGGCTGTGGAGGTGGGGATCCCTGCATATGTCCTACGAGCGCATGGGGTGTAGGGCGCCCCGGTCGTGGCCTGGCTCAGGCAGGGTATGCGCCTCAATCCTCCCAGGCGAGTGCGTCCGCATCCTCGGGATACGCGTCCGGGCCTAAGTACCCGAGGCCTGGATACCCGTCCATGTCCACATTGATGTACGCCAGGGCCCCACTCGTGCCCGGGGGGTTGTCGGAAGCGAGCAGGACCTGCCCTGCAGCCCCCTCCTCGAGCGCGTTCAGGGTGAGGTGTACGTAGTACTCGTCCTCGAGCTGGACTGCCACGTTGTTTCGGGCCATGACGGCGATGTCGTCGCCGCCGGATGACGTGAACCCGCCACCCATCGCCTCCCAGTTTCCTCCGCCTGCATTCGTACACACGGAGATCATGAAGGAAAGCCCGGAGGTGTCCCCCTCCCACATGAGCTGGACCTTGTCCCCTGCAGAGACACCCGCATACCAGATCCGCGTCTTCGATGCCTGTCTCTGGGCGATGAACACCCCTGCTTCCGTCTGCCCCTTGGAATACTGCTCGATGACGATCTGGTTTCCTTCTCCCGACTGGGAAAAGGCCATGTGCAGCGTCAGGTTGTCCGAGGGCACCCTGAGCGTGACCATCTTCTCGAGAGCGATCAGCCTCGAGTCGAACCCCAGGAAGGGCAGGACGAACTGCGGCACGGTCGTATCGACCTCCGCCGTCATCCCGGCGGAGGTGTAGGTGCCCGAAGAGGACCACTCATCGGAGAAGGTGTTTACCAGCCCTATATGGGTGTCCAGGATCTCGGCCACCTTGTGGATGCAGGCTATGCGTCCGATTCCGGGGTCGAAGAGGGTGCCGAAGACCGACTTGTCGGCCTCAGGGTCCCACCCCTCCCACGAGCTGATGTCGTACGTCCCCTCATCGGGGCTCGCCTCCTCGAGGAGCGGGGTGCACGCCTCCACGTCCTCGGAGAAGAGCTCGAGCGGTGTACCCGGCGCAACCGAGCTCGATCCGGACCCGCTCTCGCTCCCGCAACCCGAAACGAGGCAGGCCGCAAGCACCGACAGCGCGATCACGGCCGCGAGCGATCTCCTCTTTCTTCGTTCCATGAGGCCTCCCATGCTCGTGCGATACCCACCTATACGGCTATTCTCACATGGCCCATAAATCAAGTTCAAAAACGAAAAAAGGGCAGACCTAACGATTTCCTGCAACTTTCCTGTCACTCAGAACCGTTGACTCGACGTCCACGGCATTTCACAATGGGATCATACCCATGCGGTTTCTTGAGATCCCTTTGAAAGGAGGTCTGTTCCCATGAAATCAAGGTGTATGATCGTTTGCGCGTCTCTCTTCGTGTTCCTGTTGGCCGCCCACCTCTTTGCCGCACAGGGTGTGATCAACGTGAACACCGCCACCGTCGAGCAGCTCATGATGTTGCCCGGGATCGGGGAGAAGACGGCCAAGGCCATCGTTTCGTATCGCCAGGCCCACGGCCAGTTCAAGACCGTGGACGACCTCGCCAGGGTCAAGGGCATAGGCATGAAGAAGGTCAACGCCCTCAGGCCGAACCTCGCGGTCCAGGGTCAGAACACCTACGTTCCGGATGCGGCCGGTCAGAAGAGGGCGCAGTCCGGCGCCAAGACCACGGGGTCGTAGATCGCGCCCCGGCCCCTGCCGGGGAGACCGGCGGGAAAGGGGCACCTGGTGATAAGGCCTGCCGTGGGTCACGACCGAGGGGCTCGCCCCCCTTCGAGATTAGGCGGATGGGCATCCAGCATACCCTGCTCTTGGTATCGAGGGTGCTGGAACAGGTTCAGCGCCGTTCAAGAACGCGCGGAGGTGCATCGAGGGTGAGGTGACGCCGAACCGGGCGTCATGGCCGAGGCGATTCGGCGCCGGCCACGCCTTCTAGGTGTCCGCCGGCACCGACGAAGCCAAGCTTTCCTTCGAGGGGGCGCATATAGGACCGCCGGGGTCGCTTTCGAGCAAGAGGGCCGCCTCACGAGATCCTCGAGCATATGCGCCCTTGTCCCGGGGGCATTCTAGGGGATGGAGGGGAGCCCTGAGGGCGCAAAGGCGGAGAATGCCCGTGCGAACCAACAGGGAAGCGGCAGGGGGCTCGACCATCTCTGCCCTGCTCCGGCGTGGGGGTGGGTATATGATGTGTGAACCCACAGGGAAGCGGGAGGGGGTTCAGGCGGTCAGTTATGACGGCCTGAAGGAGGATACCCGCCTGAGCTCTGAGAACAATCTCTTCTCTTCGGGGGAGAGCGTCTGTGGGACAACGACGCGCACCTGGGCATAGAGATCCCCCCTGCCTGCAAGCCCACGGCCCCTCACCCTGAGCCTCTGGCCCGAGGACACGCCGGAGGGCACCTTGAGCTTGATCCTGCCGTCGAGGGTCTCGAGCTCCGCCGTGGTACCGAGTGCGGCATCCCACGGAGGCAGTGGGAGATCCACCACGATGTCGTCCCCCTCGAGGCGGAACCTGTCGTCCGGTGCGACGCGTATGGTGAGGTAGAGGTCCCCCGGCCCGCCGGGGCCGCTCGAGCCTTGGCGGGCGAGCCGTATCTTCGTTCCGTCGCGGGCGCCCTGGGGGATCCTCACGTTGAGCCTTTTCTCCCCGTTCGGGCCAGAGATGACGATCTCCTTGGTTGCGCCCTTGTGGACGTCCGCGAGCGTGACCGTGATCTCAGACTCGAGGTCCCTTCCCCGAACGGACTGGGACTTCCTGTCACGTCGCCTGCCCACGCCCAGGTCCCCGAAGAGTGACTCGAAGAAGTCCGAGAACCCGCCCGCATCACCCGCGGAGCCGGTCCCGAACTCGAAGGTGAACCCCCGTGAGCCGGGCTTCGAGCCCGTCCTGAAGAACTCCCCTTGAAAGATGTCCTCGAAGTTCGGCGGGGGCCTGAAGCTCTGCCCGTCCTGCCAGG
>Ga0116166_1002719_pt1 | contig 14301 bp, 10 predicted proteins | sample AD_JPNMR2_MetaG_FD_89884 | JGI IMG/M metagenome (GOLD analysis project Ga0116166, IMG submission 89884) | Active sludge microbial communities of municipal wastewater-treating anaerobic digesters from Japan - AD_JPNMR2_MetaG | ecosystem: Engineered > Bioreactor > Anaerobic > Digestate | place...
CCCAAGGCGTCGAGCGCGCGCTGCAGCGCGGCGGCCGCCTGCGGCAGCTTGGCCGCCGGCAGCCGCGGCACGGCGCGCTCGGGTGCGTCGGCCATGTGGCCGGAGAACAGCAGCACCTGGCGCGGCTGGAAGGGCGCGTCCAGCCGCGCGATCTCGCGCTGCACCAGCTCGAGCGCGGCGGCGGTGGGGTCGGGGCGGAACTGCAGCTCGCGCAGCAGTTGCAGCGTGTCGCGCGTGGACTGCAGCGCGAAGCGGTCGCGCTGCGCGGCGGCGACCGCGCTGCGGTATTCGCGCTGCACCGCCGCCAGCGGCTCGAACAGCAGGCACAGCTGCGCAAAGCTGGCGCGCGCGGCGTAGTCCTTGGGGTCGCGCTGCTGCGCGCTCAGGCTGGCCCAACGCACGCCGGCGGCCAGGTTGTCGACCCACGCCGGGTCGGCCTCGGCGCCCAGGTGCTGCAGCAGCAGCTGCAGCGTCAGCGCGCCGATGCCGGCCTGGTGCTGCGAGGGGTCGGCCACGAAGGCCTGCCGGTACGGCGTGACCGCCTCGGCCAGAAAGGCCAGCTCGGCCGCGGCGGCGGCGCGCAGCGGCCCGGGCGCCAGCGCCGGGTCGCGCCAGCGCGAGATCCAGTGCACCTTCTCGACATCGCCGGCCAGCGCCCAGACGCCGGCGTCGCGCGGGTGGCGTTCGGTCAGGCTGCGCACCAGCTCGCGCGCCTGCTCGTGGCGGCCCAACTGCGCCAGGCAGACCGCGCGCTGTTGCAGGCTGGGTTTGTCGTCGGGGGCGGCCGCCAGCGCGGCGTCGAACTGCTCGAGCGCGAGGTCGAAATGCTGCAGCCGCAGCAGGCAGTTGCCGGCCTGCCGCTTGGCCTCGAGCCACAGCGCGCGCGTGGGCGTCTCGTCGGCCAGCACCAGGATGTCGCCGGCGCGGCTGCGCTGGCGCGCCACCTCCATGCGGCTGCGCCAGGCCTCGTAGCCCTGGCTGAATTCGCTTTGCCGCGCCAGCAGCAGCTGGTGCCAGTCGGGCTCGTTCAGGTGCTGCAACAGCTGGTACACCGGGCTGGTGTTGCGCCGGCTGGGTGCGTCCAGCGTGGCGCGCGCCATCGCCGCGAGCGCGGCGCGGTCGGCGGCGAGGCAGGCCGGATCCGGCACGCCGCCTTGCAGCCGGTAGTGCAGCTTGCGCTCGGTGTAGGTGTCGAAGGGCTGCGCCGCGCGCGGCCCTTGCACCAGCAGCACGCCGCGCGCGCGCAGCGCGTGGCGCACGCCCAGCTCGTACCACACGTTGGGGTTGTCCAGCGTCAGGTCGGCGACCACCAGGTCGGCCACCAGCAGCTCCTGGAACAGGTCGGTGCGGATGTCACCGGCGCGCTGCTCGTCGTCGGCGCGGAAGACCTCGCAGCCGGCGTCCTGCAGCGCCGGGCGCAGCAGTTCGGCATAGATGCGGTTGAAGTCGATGGCCACGCCGTCGCCGCCCGGCTTGAGGCCGAAGGGCATGGCGACGAAGGCGTGCGGCTTCATGGCGCCGGCCGGGCGCGCTTGCTCCTGGGCTTCTTGGCGGGCGGCGTGCCTGGGGCCGCGCCGCTGCGGGCTGCGGCCGCCGGGGATGCTGCGGCTGCTGCGGCTGCTGCGGCTGCTGCGGCTGATTCGGCAACTTCGGCCCGTGTTGCGCCCGCCGGCGGCGCGGGCCGGTCGTTGCGCTGCGCCTTGTCCGGGCGGATGCGTTGCCCCAGTTCGATCAGCCGGCTGGCCATGCGGTACAGCGCGGCGTCGCCGCCGCCGCGCCACAGCGCGTCGCCGAAGCGCGACAACAACTGCATCTGCGTCACCACCGAGTCCAGCTGGCCGGGGCGCAGCGTCAGGTTGACCAGCGTCGATTCGTAGCTGGCGGCCAGCGCGTCGAAGGCCGCCTGGCCGGCCTCGTCGGCGCGGCCCAGGCTGCCGTCGAGCATGGCTTCGACCAGCGCGGCCTCGGACTGCATGACCGCGCTCCACGGGTCGGCGTCCTGCGCATAACGCGCCTGCGCTTCGCGCCGGCACTGCCGCGCCAGCTCGATGGCGCCGGCCGCAGCGGCGGCGCCGGGCGCCTCGGCCGCCTGTGGCCCCGGCAGCAGCGCCTGCAGCGCCAGCCGGTTCAGCGCCAGATAACCGTCGAACTGGCCGGTGCCGGGGTGGCCTTCGTCGCGCCCGTAGGCGGCGATGCTGTGCTGCAGCGCGTCGCGCATCGCCGCGCTGGCGGCCGCGCCCTGCGCGGCGTCCTTGGCCAGCAGCACAGCGCGCGCCTGCACGCTGGCCAGCCGCTTGTAGGCACCGCCGAGCAAGGCGCTGCGCTCGGGGTTGCGCAGCGTGCCGCCTTCGGCGGCGACGAGCCGGTCCAGCGTCTGCAGCCGGCCGATGGCCAGCTCGATCAGCGCCTGCCCAGCCGGCGCGGCCGGCGCGGTTGGTAGGGCGGCCTGCCCCGCCGCGGTGCGCCCGGCGTTGGCGTCCTTGGCGTCCTTGGCGTCCTTGGCGTCCTTGACGTCCTTGGCGTCCATGCCGCTTGGGTCGCCCGGCGCCGCGCCGGCGCTGGCCTGGCGTTCGCCCAGGCGGGCTTCGACGTTGGCGAGCTTTTCCAGGTCGTGGATCGGCACCGTGCCGTCGCGGTCCTCGGCCTGCACCGCGGCCAGCAGCGCCTGGCGCGCCGGCTCGAACTGCCCCAGGTCGAGCCAGGTGGCGCCGATCGCCGACTGCAGCCCGGGCGCGCGCAGCCAGCCGGGCTGGCAGCGCTCCTGCAGCAGCGTGCGCAGCGCGCTGACCTGGTCGCGCGACTCGCGTTCGTTCATCAGCGCGCTGCGCCGCGACAGCTCGGCGCGGATGCGCGCCAGCTCGTCGAGCAGCTCTTCGGGCGACGCGAAGGGCGCGGCCTTGCCCGCGTCGGCGCCTTGCGCCCGGGCCTCGGCGCGCCAGGCCGGGTCGCCATAGGCCTGGAAGGCGCCCCAGGTGATGTCGCTGGGCTTGGCGTCGTACACCGCCTTGCGCGCCAGGAACACCGCTTCGCCGAAGGGGCGGCGGCGCAGCAGCAGCTCTTGATAGAAGGTTTCGCCGAAACGCTGCGCGCCCTGGTCGTCGACCGCCCAGCCGGCGACGATCACGCAGCGCACGCCGATGTCGATCAGCTCGCGCGCGATGCTGGCCGCCAGCTTGTTGCCGTGGCGGCCGACGTCCACCGTGCCCAGGTGGCAGCAGTTCAGGAACACGACGTCGGGCACCACTTCCATCGCGCCGACCTCGACCGCGGTGATCAGCAGCCCGTCGGACAGCAGCACGCCGCTGCGCCAGCGGCCGTCGGCATGGCGCAGCCCGAAGATGCCGTGTGCCGAGATGTGCAGCAAACGCCACGGCCGGTGGAACAGCGCCGCCAGCACGTTGGCGGCGCTTTCGCCGTGCGTCAGCGACGTCGTCTGGTAGCCCATCGCCGCCAGCAGCGCGGCCACCGCTTCGGCTTCGGCCTTGGCGCCGGGCAGGTCGGCCGGGTCGGCGGCGTATTGGGTGTCGCCGCTGGAGAAGGCCTGCTTGAAACCTTGGGTCGACGGGTTGCCGATGACCAGCGCGCTGCGCTCGGGGTTCTGGCGCACGCGGCGGCGGTACTGCAGCGAGCTGAGCTGGCGCACCGCGGCCATGCGCAGCGCCAGCGGGCGCGTGTCGCCGCCGCTGCGCGAGGGGTCGTCGGCCAGCATCAGCTCCCACGGCAGGTTGGCGGTGGTGTCGTCGACCACCAGCACCACCTGCTGCAGCTGGCGGCCCAGGTCCTTGAAGTCGTGCGGCACCATCAGCTGGAACAGCATGCGGCCGAAGTCCTCGTTCCACACGGTGCTGCCGATCTGCTGCTGCACCAGGCGCTCGATCAGCCCCGGCTGGCGCTGATGCAGTTGCGACTCGGCACGCGCGCGCTGGCCGAGGTAGAGGAACTTCAGCGCATCGGCCAGCACCGTGACGGGTGCGCCGGTGGCACCCGGCGCACCCGCGCCCGCTGCCGCAGCAGCCTGGCCGCCGTCGGCCGCGGTGACGATCAGCCGCGGCCAGTAGCTGCCGGCGCCGCTGTCGAACAGGCGCTGGCGGCGGCCCTCGCCGCGCTCCAGCGCGGGGCTGCACACCAGCTGCGTCTGCAGCTGCTCGGCCGCGCTGGCCAGCCGCCGCTCGATGCGGCGCAGCGAATACACCGCGGTGATCGCGGTGTCGATGTACATCTCGACGATGTTCAGCCGCACGATGCGGATGTTCAGCCGCGTGGTTTCGTAAAAACGCGCATTGGCCTCCATCACGCCGCGCACCAGCGCTTCGATCGAGGCTTCGACGCTCAAGTTGGCCGACGAGTTGTAGCCCAGCAGCAGCGTGGCCAGCGCGACTTCGCGCTCGGCCCTGCCGAGCACGTCGACCAGCTGCAGCAGGTAGCGCAGCGCGCCGGCGCGCACCGCTTCGGTCAGGGTGCCGACGCTCAGGCCGCCGTCGTAGGGCCCCAGGCCAGTGACGACGGCGCCGCGCAGGCTGCCGCGCGCGCGCTCGTTGGCGTTGGGCGCGCGCAGCACCACGATGGCGCTGCCCAGCGGGCCGGCGTACAGGCCCAGGCTGTGGCGCTGGCTCAGGTCGCCGTCGAGCAGCTCGCGGTCGATCAGCCGCTGCGGCCCGGCGATCGGGTCGCCCTCGTACTGCCCGACCATGATCGGCTGCACCAGGAACCGCAGGTCCTGCGCCTGCACGCGCACGTCGAGCCGGCGCTTGCGCCGCACCGGCACGAAGGCGCGCGGCGATGCGCCGAGCAGCGAGCGGCCGAGCATGTCGGCGTCGTCGGCCAGCGGCGGGCCGGCGTCGTAGGCGAGCGGCTGCGGCGCCTCGACCGCACGCACCGCCGGCGGCACGGTCGCCAGCCGCGCGGTGGTGCCGGTGGTCAGCAGCTCGAGCAGCGCCGGGAAGTGTTCCTTGGTGGACGGCAGGTCGCCGTGCGCCGCCGGCATCCAGAAATACTGGCCGATGCCGCCGATGCGCCCCGAGGCCCAGCTGACCGTGCCGTCGCCGTGGGTGGTGCCGACCATGCGCAGCCGCCCGCCCTGCTCGCGCACGCCGCACGGCGTGTTGGCGGCGACGCCGAAGACATAGCTGCTCTTGGCCTCGTACGCGGGCGGCAGCGCCGGCGTGGCCGCGCCGTCCTGCGCCCACAGCCACGATGCGGCGTCGAGCACGGCCTGCGCCGGCTGGCCGACGTGGCCGTTGCCGAACCAGAAGTCCTGCACCTTGGGCGCGAAGTCGGCCCAGGTCTGCGCCTTCTGGTAGTCGTAGAAGGCGCCGCCGTCGCTTTGCCCCTGGAACATGTCCTTGAAGCCCGGCCGCGGCAGCAGCTGCAGCGCGCCGCGGAAGCCGGCGACGATGTCCAGCACCTGCTGCATCGTGTGCACGACATCCAGCCGCACCAGCGTGCGCAGCGTGTCGCCCTTGCCGATCAGGTTCTCGACCATCGAATGCGCGCCCTGGTGCGGCGTGCCCAGCATCAGCAGCCGCGCGCCGTCGCGCGCCATCAGCGCATCCATCACCGGGCGGCGCTTGTAGATGCAGGCGCGCACCACCAGCCCGCCCATGCTGTGCGCGAGCAGCCGGATCGGCTGTTGCGTCTGCGCCATCAGCCGGGCGATGAATTCGCCGAAGCGCTCGCCCAGCACGTCCAGCGGCTGGCGCCAGTCGTAGGCGAAGCGTTCGACGCGGTGGCTGTCGGCCAGCGTCTTGCACAGCTCGCCGTAGAACATGCCGAACAGCGCTTCGGCTTCGACGCCGGGCTGGCCCCAGGCGATCTTGGCGAGGCCGCCGCTGGCGATGTCCAGCGGGTCGAACCAGACGCGGTCCTTGCCGTCGACCTGCAGGTGCGAACCCATCACGCCGGGCAGCACCACCACGATCGGGCGGTCGGTGGCGGCCACGTCGCGCGCCGCCGCGGCCAGCGCCGCTTCGAACTCGGCCGGGCTGGGCAGCGCTCGGAAGGCGTCGACCGCGGCGGGGTCGGCCGCCACCAGCCAGTCGCGCAGCGCCGAGCGCGTGCCCAGGTTGACGAAGTAGCGGAAGTGCGAGACATCGGCGCCGCGGTCGAACAGCACGCGCGAGCCGGCGCGCGGCGCCACGCCGGCCAGCATGGCGGTGGTGTTGACGACCAGGTCGTTGTCGTCGCGGTCGAACAGCAGGAAGTCGGTGAGCAGCACGCCCAGGCGCACCAGCAGGTTGCCGCCCTGGATGTCGCCGGCGATCACCGCCATCGCCACGCCGGGCTGCACCGGCGCGTCGCGCAGCAGCCGCGCGGTGGGCGAATCGGGCAGCATGGCCTCGATGCCGGGCACCAAGTGCGGGTTGCTGCGGTTCTTGGCGATCTCGACCACCACGCGCTTGAAGGCGGCGTAGAAGGGGCTGCCGAAGAAGAACGGCACCTGGCCGATCAGCGTCAGCAGCCCCGACAGGAAGACGTCGAAATTGCCGCTGGCCAGTTTGGTGCCGTTGGCCGGGCTGGCCGCACGCACGTAGCGCTGGATCACGAACTGCTTGGCGCGCAGTTCCTCGGCCAGCGCGCGCAGCCACTGGCGGTGTTCCTTGTAGGCGTCGTCGAGCTGCTGGCCGAGCTGCTGCGCCTCATCGCTGGCCGGGTCGGCGTCGCCGCTGCCGGGCATGTTGGCCGGGCGGCGGAAGGCGTCGATCTGCGCGTCGAAGTCGCGCAGGCACAGCAGGTCGGCGACCAGGCCGCCGCGCGAGTGCGACACCAGGTTCAGCCTGGCGCCCTTGGGCAGCGCGCGCGCCAGCTCGAGCGCGTTCTCGATCGGGCTGGCCGACAGCGTGTGGTGCTCGAAGGCGAAGATGTTGGCGCCGAAATGCTGCTCGAGCGAGGCCCACAGTTCGCGGTCGCCGGCGCGCAGGTCGCCGAAGCTGCCCAGCGAGTTCGAGCCCGTGCCGTGGATGAAGACCAGCAGCGGCTTGCCTTCGGCCACCGCGGGCGCCAGCGCTTCGGGCGTGGCCGGCTCGAGGTCGGCCGCCTTGCCGCTGGCGCCGACCCAGCGGTAAAGCCGGCCGGGCGCTTGCATCAGCCGGCTTTCGATCGCCCACATCAGCGCCTGGGTGCCGAGCCGGCTGACGCCGAGTTCGGCGGCATCGATGCCCTTGCCCTTCAACCAGGCCAGCGCGGCGTCGACGATCGCATCCTGCGACTCGCCGGCCACCAGCGTGAACACCTTGCTCACCAGGCCGCCCAGCGCCTCGCCGAAGCCGCGCTGCGCCGCCGCGCCTTCGGCGCGAAGTTTCTCGAAGGGGATGGCGCCGTCGGCGTCCAGCCAGTCGGGGTGGCAACGCGCCAGCGCGTCGCGCAGCCGCGACGCGCTGGTGACCAGCGTGCCGCCGTCGGCCAGCTCGAGCACCACCACTTCGTCGGCGGCGGCCTCGTGCTGCAGCGCGGCCGCACCTTCGACGCTGCGCGCCGCGCCGCCGACGTCGAAGCTGCCGGTGGGCCGCAGGTAACCCGGCGGCAGGAAATCGTCGCCGCTCGCGCCGGCGGTGCGGCTGGCGCCGCTGAGCAGCGCGGGCAAGGCCGGCGCGTCGACGCGGCCGGTCAGCTTGATCGGGATGAGGTCTGCCATCTGCCGCTTCCTTGCGCTCGGGGTTCGGCGCTGATGCACCACTCGGGCAGGCCGCCGCCGCTGCCGCGCGCAGCGCCGCTGCGTGGCGGCGCGCGGCCCGGCGCGCGGCCCGTCACACGCTGAAGGGCTTTTGCTTCAGGAACGCAGCCACCGAGCCCATCGTGAACAGGTTCGGCGTCTGCACCGCCGGCATGCCCGCCTTGATGTGCGCGTGGAAGGTGGCATAGCTGCCGTCGAAGTTGCCGCGGTTCCACACCGTCAGCAGCCGCGCGGTGAAGGCGCCGTTGTGCTCGCCGTCGTAGCTGCTCTGGTTGTCCTGGCAGCCCGAGATCAGGATCGCGCGCGCCTTGAAACGCTTGGCGATCCGGGTCAGCCGCGTGCTCACCGCCACGCCGGCCAGCGCCTCGTCGGGGTCGACCACGGTGCCGCCTTCGGCCTTGGCCACGTCCTGCTGCAGCTTGTCGTAGAAGGCCTTGTGCGCCTCGTAGGTGCGCATCGCCACCGACGGCGGCATCATCTTCGAGCGCAGCGCCGGCAGCGGCGCGCCCAGCGGCGGCGGGCCGGCGCGCACCACGGTGCCGCTGTGGCAGCTGTCGGACAGCACCAGGATGCGCACGCCGGCGGCGAAGTTGCCCAGCTCCTGGTACAGCTCGTCGTCGATCAGCTGGCCGTCGTACAGGCACCAGGTCTCGTCGAGCTTGTCGGACTCGTCGGCCGACACGTCGGGCACCTGCCCGCCGTGCCCCGAATAGGTCAGCAGGAAGAAGTCGCCCGAAACCAGCGTCTTGGCCGCGGCGCGCAGCGCGCCCAGCACCTTGGCACGCGTCGCGCTCTTGGTCAGCAGCACGGTGCTCTTGATGCCGCGCCCGCCGGCCAGTGCCGCCATGTCGTTGGCGTCGAATTCGCAGGCGGCCAGCGGCCCGTCCCAGCCGCCGTAGTGCGCCGCGCCGACGCCGTTCAGCCCGATGTGCAGCGACAGGCCGCGCGCCTCGCCCCTGTCCGCTTTTTCCTTGGCCATGCCGAGTCCTCCTTGTCCGCCGCACCATGCTGCGGCCCGGACGCGCACTTTAGGCGCTATTGCGCGGCCGCGGCAGACCTATGTTGCGCCCGGGGCTGCGCCGGCGCCCAGCCGGCCGCGGGCGCGCTCAGCGCCGCTGCAGCACCAGCGGGCGCATCAGCCCGGACGACGCATCGCGGATGCGCTCGGCCATGTCGCGCGCCTGGCTGCGCGACTCGAAGGGGCCCGCCTGCAGCCGGTACAGCGTGCGTTCGTCGAAGATGGCGAGCAGCGGATCCAGCCAGTCCAGCTGCTGCGCCAGCTGCAAGCGCAGCTCGTGCGCACCCTGGCGCTGGCTGAACGCGCCCAGCTGCACCCAGAAGCTGCCGCCGTTCGGCCTGGCTGACGGCGGCGCGGCCGACGGCGTCGGCGGCGCCGTCGGTGTCGTCGGTGTCGTCGGTGTCGTCGGTGTCGTCGGTGTCGTCGGTGTCGTCGTTGTCGCGGCCGGTGCGGCCGGTGCGGCCGGTGCGGCCAGCGGCATCACCGCGGCCGCCATGGCTGCGGTGCCCGCCGGTGCCGCGGCGGCATCGGCCGGCGGTGCCGCCGCCGGCACCTCGGCCTGCACTGCCGGCGCGGGCGGCGCTGCGGCGGCAGCAGCGGCGACGGCGGCCGGCCTGCCAGCGCCGCGCCAGCGTGCGCTGCGGATATCGTCGTGCGTCAGCCGCCGGACCTCGACCGGCGCCGTGCCGCGCAGCAGGTCCAGCTTCAGCGCCGCCGTGTAGCTCAGGTCGACGACGCGGTCGGCGTGGAAGGGGCCACGGTCGTTGACGCGCACGACGATCTCGCGCCCGTTGGCCGGGTTGCGCACCAGCGCATAGCTGGGGATCGGCATGGTGCGGTGCGCGGCGGTGGTGGCGTACATGTCGTAGACCTCGCCGCTGGCGGTCGGGCTGCCGTGAAACTTGCGCCCGTACCACGAAGCCAGCCCGGTTTCGGCCAGCGGCACATCGGCGGTCAGCGGCGTGTAGCGCTGGCCCAGCACCTCGTAGGGCTTGTTCGGCCCGCCGGCACGGATGGGCTCGACCTGCGGCTGCGGATCGGGGCGGGAGATCAGGTCGGACGGCGGCTGCGCCGGCGCACCGTCGCGCGCCACATCGACGCGCGGCGGCGTGCTGCACGCGCCGAACAAGGCCAGCGGCGCCAGCGTCAGCGTGATGCGCCGGCATCTTCGCGCCAAGGTGCCGGCAGGGGCGGCGGCGGGAGGGTCGGCGGGATGTGGCGCGACGGTGTGATGGCGCGGCTGGCGGGGATCGAACCCACGACCCTTGGCTTCGGAGGCCAAAAAGTGTGAGCGGTGCCGATTGATGTGATGCGTCCAAGAATGGCCTCAAATGGCCAACAGATGGATGCTAACTGATTGATTCAGCAATGAAACGCATTCGCCGCGCGTTTCCCGATTGTGCCCTATGGACCCTCGCTCGACACCTCACACCGCGCCGAGCAATGTCACATGCGCGCTTTGCGATGCCTTCCGCCACATTGCCGCGCGCCGACCATTGGACGTTGGCTTGCCGGCACAACAGTCCCAACCAACGAGCGCTGACCATGGCCGGCGGTGGCCTCGGGCCAAGGCGCAACTGCGCGAACTTGCCGCGCCGGCCCTTCCTGCGTACACTTTCAATACGTACATCAAGGGAGCCGACATGCCCCGTGCTTTCGTTGAAGACAACAGCCGGCTCGCCCTTCGCGTTCGCGCGGAGGACAAGGCAATGCTGATGCGCGCAGTGGCGATAGCGCACACCGACATGACCGATTTCATCCTGCGTCACGCACTTGATGCTGCCCGCAAGGTCATCGAGCAGTCCGAGACCGTGACCTTGTCTGCGCGCGACAGCCTGCGGGTTCTCGATGTGCTGGAGAACCCGCCGGCACCCAACGCCAAACTTCAGCATGCAGCCAGCCGGATGCCCAAGCAAGTATGAGCTTGCCTGAGTGGCGAGAAGCGTCGATCGCCAAATCGCATGACCGTGAGGCCTTTGATTGCGGCGACGCGGACCTGAACGAATTCCTGCGTCGCCACGCGCGGCAAAGCAGCGAGCGAGGCGGCGCGAAAACCTTCGTCGCGACGCCCGTGGGTGATGATGGGCGCGTCCTGGGTTTCTACAGCCTCAGCCCGGCCTCCATCGAATATGCGCAAACGCCGGCCTTGGTGAAGAAGGGGCTGGCCCGGTACGACGTGCCCGTGTTTCGTTTGGCCCGTCTGGCCGTGGATCGGACGATGCAGGGGCAGGGCTTGGGTGGACAACTGCTGTTGGCCGCTGGCCGCCGGTGCATTCGCGCTGCCACGCAGGTCGGAGGTGTCGCACTGCTGATCGACGCCAAGAATGAGAGGGTGGCGCGCTGGTACGAGGCCTATGGCGCGCTTCGCCTGCTGGACGACCCGCGGTCGCTGGTGCTGCCACTTGCCACCGTCGAAGCTGCCCTGAAGACGGCTGGGCGTCCTTAGCGAGGTGTGGTGGCCTTGCCCGGCCCGCACCGACGATCAATGCGGATTCCGTTGATCTGTCCGCTGAACTCCCCCCGCGGGTGACATGGGCCCGCTGAACGTCGGGAGCAGACTGGACCCGCTCACTGGCACTACTGGCGTCAATGGCAGCTGTCGCCGATACCTGCCAATGGACGTCCGCTGCATCGATCGACCGCTGCACCATCAACACCGGTCACTCGCCGGTGACTGGCCAAGCGGGTTGGGTCGAAGGACTCCTCCGTGCCGAGGCGACCGGCTCTTTGCGACCCATTGCCGCCCATCGACGTACTCCAAAGCTGCCCGATGCCCAGGCCTGGCTTCTTCGCACTTCGCATCTATGAATCAGTCGTTCGTGACCTCCGGCGGCCGGCCACGAAGAGCCGTGCGCCATGGTCGGCTCCCCCGAGGTCTGCATCGTCGCTGCGCCGCCAAGGCGTCTTGCATCGATCGAACAGGCCTGCCGATCAAGGCGCCCTGGCGACTACTCCCAAGACGCATCGGGATCCAGGTGCCGTGCCAGCTCCATGGCGTCGTGCAACGCCCGACCGACAACGACCAGGCCGGGCTGAAGACGATAGACAAGAAAGTGACGTGGTCGGTGGACGATCCCCACACCGGGTTTCGTGTGTTCCCGGCTCAGTCGCAGGTGCCAAGATCGAACACCTGCACCAAGTTCGGGCCGCGCGAGACTGCCCGGTCTGTCGGGCTGGCTTGCCACGTCGCGCAGCGCGGCGACGATCAGGCTCTCGTAACGCAGTCGGGCGACCTCACCGAAGCGCTCATGTGTCCAAGCGAGGATTTCGAGCACATCGCCCTGTGCTGCTTCCGACAGGCGATAGCGAAGCATCAACTCGCCGTCTTGGCAGCCTGCGCAGCACGGCGACCCAGTTGCCCGACGAAGTCGTCGAGCTGATCATCGGCAACATCGGCATACCGCCCTGCGGACACATCCGCCCAGCCCTGGCGGGCTGCCTGCTTCAGGGCCTCGAGCTTGGCATTCTCGTAGCGCTCCCGCTCCTCGACGAGGCGCAGCCCATCTCGCAGTACTTCGCTGGCGTTCTGGTAGCGACCGGACTGCACCAAGTCTTCAACCAGCTGCTGTTGATGTTCGCTCAGAACGACGTTGCGGGTGGGCATGCTGCGGGACTCCAAAGACTGCGAGCAACAAGCCCGCCTGGTTGGCGTTGGCAGTTTATGCCAAGTTCGGCCGCACCGCCGATGCCCTCCGCTACCAACGACAGGTTGTGAGCAAGCGAAACGACCGATTCCGAGTCGGCAGCGGGGCGGGTCTTGACCGACGCCCCGGCGAGTTCACCGCCGCAGAGCAGCCCTTGACGGTGGGCCGCCCAGAAGCAGCCTCTCGTCACGGGGCGGACCCGACCCACAGCAGACAGAGAACCTGCAGGATTTCGCGCCCGATAGCTGCCCTTGGCAGCAGGATTTGTAGCTGTCATGGCTAGGTGCAACAACACTCATCGACTTTCGTACCAAGCGTCACTTGACGATGCACCATAATTCCACCATACTGGAATGGTAGATGAAAAAACCGCTATCGCCTCTCTCGCAGCCCTGGCCCAGGGCATGCGCCTTCGCATCTTTCGCGTCTTGATCGGCGCCGCTCCCCAGGGCATGACGCCGGGTGAGCTGTGCGCCACGCTGGACGTGCCCGGCTCGACGCTGTCCTTCCACCTGAAGGAACTGATGCACGCCGGCCTGGTGACGCAAGAGCGCGAGGGTCGCAACCTCATCTACCGCCCGTCCATCGCACAGATGAACGCACTGCTCGCCTACCTCACCGCGCACTGCTGCCAGGGCGCGGACTGCGAGGTCGTTCCTGGCTGCACCACCGGCTGAAGCGAAGCCCTCATGAAGCGCTTTCACGTCCACCTGCACGTCGACGATCTCGGCCAGAGCGTCGGCTTCTATTCCAAGCTGTTCGCCATGGCACCGGCCCGCCTGGAGGGCGACTATGCCAAGTGGATTTTGCAAGACCCTCCCGTCAACTTCGCCATCTCCACACGCGGCTCGCAGCCCGGCATCGACCACCTGGGCATCCAGACCGACGATCCGGCCGAACTCGCCGCGCTGAAGGCGCGGGCCGAGGCGGCCGACATGGCGCTACTCGACGAAGGCGAGACGACATGCTGCTATGCGCGCAGCGAGAAGCACTGGGTCACCGACCCGCAGGGCATCGCCTGGGAGCACTTCCACACGCTGGACAGTATCCCGGTCTTCAACGAGTCGGCCCCTTCGGCGTCAACGACTGCGGCCTGCTGTGTCCCGGCCGAGGCTGCCGTCGCGCCGAGCACGGAGCCTGCAGCCTGTTGCACACCGACGCCACGCGGCAAGCGCACCGGCATCACGACCAAGCCTTCGGCTTCTTGCTGCTGAAGTCACGCATGGGCGACAAGGTCTACAACGTCCAGTTCATCTGCACCGGCAACTCCGCCCGCTCCATCCTGGCCGAGGGGCTGATGAACCATCTCGGCGCCGGGCGCTTCAGGGCCTATTCGGCGGGAAGCCATCCCAACGGCACGGTCAACCCTTTCGCGCTGCAGACCCTGGCCGAGAGGCGCATCCCGACGGACGGCTTTCGCAGCAAGAGTTGGGACGAATTCGCGCTGTCCGGCGCGCCGAAGCTCGACTTCGCGTTCACCGTCTGCGACAACGCGGCCGGCGAGGTCTGCCCCGTATGGCCGGGACAGCCGATGACGGCCCATTGGGGTGTTCCTGACCCAGCCGCCGTCGAGGGCACCGACACGCAGATGGCCAAGGCCTTCATGGATACGGCCATCACCCTGAAGCGCCGCATCGAGCTGGTGCTGTCGCTGCCTCTGAACTCGCTGGCCGGCATGTCGCTGCAGCGCGAGATCGATCGGATCGGCAAGACCGGCGCTTGAGCGAATGAGGTCGAACTAGAACAACCATGAACACGACTGTCCTTCCCGCGCCCACCACGGCGCCGGCGCCGATGAGCGTCTTCGAGCGCTACCTCAGCCTCTGGGTGTTGTTGTGCATCGTCGCCGGCGTCGCGCTCGGCCAGATGCTGCCGGGGCTGTTCCAGGCCATCGGGCGCATGGAGGTCGCCAAGGTCAACCTGCCGGTCGGCCTGCTCATCTGGGTGATGATCATCCCGATGCTGCTGAA
>Ga0116166_1002725_pt1 | contig 14268 bp, 14 predicted proteins | sample AD_JPNMR2_MetaG_FD_89884 | JGI IMG/M metagenome (GOLD analysis project Ga0116166, IMG submission 89884) | Active sludge microbial communities of municipal wastewater-treating anaerobic digesters from Japan - AD_JPNMR2_MetaG | ecosystem: Engineered > Bioreactor > Anaerobic > Digestate | place...
GATAAGGATAATGTATAAGGTATTTAAGGAATATAACGAAAAGCAGGAAGAAAAAAGGAAAAAGATTAAAAAATACTCAGGTTCTTTTAATCAAATTTACACACATCTATTGACATGACCTATCTAATGCGCACGCTTGACAACAATTTTTTTAATTGATATAATGAAACAAATTAAGGTTTTGGAGGGAAAAATGACAAATCCAGAAAAAAAAGCAATAGATGCTACCGCCGATCTTATATACTCATTAAATAATAAAATAAAAGAACTTAATATTAATGATATAAAGAAGTTAACCGATAAAGAAAATGCCGCAGCACTTGGTTTAATTGTATGTTGTACTTCTACACCGGCTAAAGCAGATAATAAAACCAAATCTAAGAATAAAAAGAAATAAAATAATTTAAAAATTGGAAGAAAAAACATATTACTTAAATTCTGATTTTATTTTCAGGGGAGATCTGGGGTTTAACCCTGAGTTTATAGCTTACAATATTTTAAGTGGCAAATCATACGAGTTAGGAAAAGATTTTTTTAAAGCTGTACTACTTTTTTGTAAACTAAATAATTATAGAGAAATCAAGAAAAAATTGGGAATTAAAAATATAGAAAAGCTCAAAAAGTTAAATTTTGTATCGCTGAAAAAATCCCAAAATAAAGTCTTTCTATATCCAGAAACTAATTTTAAGGTTCCTGTCTGTTATTATCCCAGAGAAATAGAACTACATCTAACCTCTTATTGTAATCTTAGATGTAAACATTGTGTTTATGACGTTTCTACTAAAAAGAAAGAGTTTTTAAGCTTTGATATTTTATTTAAATTTCTTGATGAGTTAGAAGAAATTGGAATTTTTAGATTAATCATATCTGGAGGAGAGCCATTTTTACACAGGGATATAAAGCAAATAATAAAAAAAATAGCGACAAAAAGATATAGAGTAGAATTTTTAACAAATGCTGTATTAATTAACAATGAAATAGCCCAAATATTATCTCGCGCAAAAAATATCTCAATAACATATTCTCTTGATGGACATAACCCAAATACATGTGATTTTTTAAGAGGAAAAGGTGTTTTTAATAAAGTTTTAAATGCTGTCGATTTAATGAATAAATTTGAAATTAAACATAATTTATGCTGTGTTTTAAATAAAAGAAATTTTAATTATATTGATAAAATAATTGAACTTGGATATAAACTTAAAAGCTTATCCGTAAATTTTTTGTTTCTTGATCTTATGGGAAGAGGAGAAAGGCTTGAAAAAGAAGCATTAGATAATCTTGAAATTAAAAATGTATTAAAATATTTAAAAAATATAAAATCAAAAATCCCGGTAAATTTCATAAACCAGCTTGATATAGGAAAAGGTAAGTATTCTAATTTTATTTCTTGCGCTGCTGGAACATTTAGATTAGCGGTAAACTCAAACGGAGAAGTCTATCCCTGTGCTTATGCCTTTAATAATAAAGATTTTATGATTGGTAATATATCAAACTCATCTATTAAAAATTTATGGCATTTAAAAAAGTGGGAATTATTTAGGGGCGGCATTAAAATTAATGATTTAAAAGAATGTTTAAGTTGTGGTTTGATTAAAAGATGTATGCTCAAAAATTGTAGATTAAGAGCATTTTCAAAATATAGAAACATATACGCTAAATATCCCGGTTGTAAAATTTTATAAAAGTTATTTAATATCATACAATAAAAATCAAAAACATAAACAAGGCAAATATTCTAACCATAGTATGGCAAAATAATTATAACACACAAATATATTAACTCAAAACATCCAAGTTAACATATACTAAAACTCAATTTAATAAAATAAATAAAAATAGAAGAAAATCAGAAAAGATTACCTATGGTAAAGTATATATCTGAAAGATTTTCTCCCGGTTTATGGTTAAATCCGTAACCCCAGTCTAATCTTATCGGAAAAGCAGGAGTTGTAAATCTTATTCCAAATCCAGCCCCGCATTTAAGCTGATTTAGTTTTGAACCGGTTTTTAAAGATATATTATCAAAACCTTCCCAGCTGTTTCCTATATCAAAAAAGAATGCCCATTGAACTATCGTTCTTTTCTTTTCCCTCGCCAGCGGAAATTTAAATTCCGCATTTGTAATATAATATACTTTACCGCCGTCTTTAGGTCCTATCTGCCCATTTGTATCGTAACCCCTTATAGTATCCGCACCTCCCAAGAAATACCTTTCATATACGGGAACTGTTTTGGTAGAGCCGAACTCTTTAACCCAGCCAAACCGGGAAGCAACAGAAAATACGAAGGGCCACTCATCTATAGAAAACAATTTTTTATTGTAAGAATAAGATATCGTAGGTTTATAAAGATCTAAATCTCCTCCTAAAAGACCTCCAAAGACCTCCACTCCCAGACTAAATTTTGTCCCTTTTGTAGGATCCCATATATAATCTCTCGTATCTCTTGTAAATTCTGCGGATATTGAAGATTGAACGCTTGTGCCTTCGGCTATCTCGGATTTATATATATCATCCACATCATATATCCTTATCTTTTCATAAGAGTATGAAAAATTAAGGGCGTATTTATCATCTTCAAACCTCGGACCTATACTCACTCTGCCTCCGGTTCTTTTTTCAGTATAAGCGGAATATGTCGATGAATAGGACCTATATCTTCTATTGTTAAAAAGGCTTATTCCAAGAGATGTGGGTTTATCATTTAACCATGGAGTGGTCCAATTAACTGAATAATCCTGAACTCTTTTACCAAAATTCCAATTAAGAGAAAATCTTTGAGCAAGACCAAACATATTCATATGGGAAACTGAAATCATACCCACAAAACCATCTCTCGAAGAAAGCCCTGCCCCGGCGGTAAGCATCCCAGGTTTTCCTTCACTAACATCAAAGACAAGGTCAACAGTATCCGGAGAATCAGAAGGATTTATCATAAGCTCTACATTTTCTATAAAACCTAAATTAAATATTTTTTCTTGACTTCTTCTTATTTTTGAAAGTGAAAAAACATCTCCTTCTTTCTGAACTATCTCTCTTTTAAAAACTTTGGTTTTTGTGGATTTATTCCCTTCCACGTCTATATATCTTACATATATTGGAAAATTTTCTTCCAAGACAAAACTTAAATCTATGTAATTATCTCTATAAGAAGAGACTGTTGAAACGATTACTTTAAGATACCCCTTATCCGCATACCTTTCCTGTATGTTTCTTATTGTATCCGTTAGCTTCTCATCCTTAAAAATCTTTCCCTTCTGGTACTCTACCGCGCTCATAAGTTCGGCGGAGTTATAAACCTTATTACCCGAAAAAGCGGTATCGCCGAAAAAATATTTGCCTCCTTCTTCAATCTTAATATTTATATCGGCGTATTTTCCTTCTCTAAAATTAAAAGTTGAATCTATAATTTTAAAATCGGCAAAACCGTTATTTTTATAGAAATTTTCTATTTCATAAAAATCCTTCTTTAAATCTTCTTCCAAAAAAACCTTTTTTGGTCTATTCTTCATCTTTTTTATAATTTTCTTAGTTTTAAAAGATCTAACTCCGTCTATAACCAAATTACCAACAATAATCTTTTCTCCTTCAAATATATTCAAATTCAAAACTGCTTTGCCGGATTGAGAATCTATTTTAACATCGTATTCTATATTCGCGTTTATATAACCTTTTTCCTTATATTTTTTATATATTTTTGATATATCATCTTTTAACTTTACCTCGTCGTAAAAATCGCCCTTACTCAAGTCCATTTCGGACTTTACACTCGATTTGGATATTTTCTTGGCTCCGTTAATAATAATATCTTCTATATAAGGTTTCTCATAGACAGTATATATAACCTTTATGGGATTGGTATCCCCCACAACCGAAAAATTCTTGGCGGATATATTTTTGTCATCACTATAAACAATCTCTACGCTTACTCTTTCAAGACTACCCAAATTTATAAGATTTTCTATATCCGTTTTTTTGTCTTCTTCGTAATAAATCTTACCCCTTTTAGCTTTTACGGTTTTGAGTATTACTTTCGGTTTTAAGTTTTTGACTCCCAAAACCTCTATCTCGTTAACCTGCCACGGACCTGAGCCCGGTGAAGCGGCAAAAAGGTTAAACAGGGAAAAGAATCCAATTATTAAAAAAATCTTCATTTTTTCTTTGGAGGTTTTGGTACTATCGGTTTGAATTTAGTTTCGTAATAATCAAGCCCGCTATGATCTATTATCTCCTCATGCATCAAAAGCCTTAAAGTATTTTTAAGCTTCATATGCTGTATGAACAGGTCGTTCTCCGGTTTTAGATCAGGCCTGTGCATCGGAGATTTAAAGAAAAAACTCAGCCATTCCTGTATTCCCTTAAGTCCTGCTCTCTGAGCAAAATCAAGGAAAAGCAAGATATCAAGCATAACTGGAGCGGCAAGTATAGAATCTCTGCACAAGAAATTTATCTTTATCTGCATCGGCATATTCATCCAGCCGAATATGTCTATATTATCCCAACCCTCTTTAGCGTCTCCTCTTGGCGGATAATAATCTATTCTTACTTTATGATAAATATTAGAATACAAATCGGGATACAAATCAGGCTCTAATATCGTATCTAAAACAGATTTTTTGCTCTTCTCTTTTGTTTTAAAAGAACCCTCGTCGTCCAACACAAGACCATCTCTGTTACCCAATATATTTGTGGAGTACCATCCTTTTACTCCAAGCATTCTCGCCTTAAGCCCGGGAGCAAGTATAGTCTTCATCAAAGTTTGCCCGGTCTTAAAATCCTTTCCAGCCACAGGAACACCATTTAATTCGCTTAACTCCACAAGCGCGGGTATATCCACACTTAAATTGGGAGCACCATTTGCATAAGGAACCTTGCTTTTAAGCGCGGCGTATGCATAAATCATAGACGGAGAGATATAAGGTGAATTTTTCTTAAGCCCTTCTTCAAATTTTTTCAAAGTAGAATGGACTTCCTTTTCTTCTATAAAAACTTCTGTGGAACCCGCCCATACCATAACGGCTCTTGATGTTTTATTTTCAGAGCAAAATCTTTTAATATCTTCTATCAGCATTAAAGCCAAATCCATTTTTGTTTTAGCTTTTTTCATTATAGAAGGATTTAAATTTTTTACAAATTTTTTATCAAACACGGCCGGCATCGGTTTTATTTCTGATAACTCGTCTTTTACTGGTCTTAACTGCTCCTGAGAAAAAACCTCGCATTTTAAAGCAGCTTCGTAAATAGTATCGTCATAGATATCCCAACCACCGAAAACTAAATCTTCAAGATTTGCAATAGAAACAAAATCTTTTATTAAAGGATTTCTATTTTCATATCTTTTGCCTAATCTTATTCTCTGCATCTGAGTTATCGAACCGAAAGGTTTTCCTATCCCTTTTTTTGCCATCTCAACACCGGCTATCAAAGTACTTGTAACAGCTCCCATCCCAGGAATTAAAACAGCCAATTTGCCTTCAGCTTTTTTTATTTCATTTTTTTTCATAAAAAAATCTCCTTAATTTAAACAAAACATAATTGTCAAGTTATATTATATCACAATTTTATATTAGTAAAATAAACTCTCTTTATCCACCGGATTTATTTTATGATTTAAAGTTTTGTATATCCAGATTTGATACGCAACAACTATAGGAACAAATACCAAAGCCACAATTGTCATTATTTTAAGAGTATAAAAACTTGAAGAGGAGTTAAAAATACTTACATTAAATTCCATATTTTTAGACGGAATTAAATTGGGATACTGCGAAGCAAACCCGCCGGCAAACCAGAATATCATAAATACAAAAGATTTCAAGAAAGAAATATAATCTCTGCCCTTATCGATCGATTTTTTAATAAGAATAATCATAAATGCGGCCAATCCGTAAAAAATAACGGTAAGATATCCCGAAAAAGAATTTAAATTAAAATTTGGGTTTAAAGTATGCGGGATAAACAGAATAAAAATTCCAAACAAAAAAGCCGAAACATACCATATTTTTCTAACAACTCCGTATATCCTCAGCTTAAACTCACCTTCTATTTTGTAATAAAGCCACAATGCGCCATGCATACAAACAAAAACAACAAAAGTAAAACCCGTTAAAATACCGTTAAAATTTAAAAGCCCCAAGGTTCCTTCGGTATACCCTTTTTCGGTTATGTTTACTCCCGACCAGATATTGCCGAAAGCAACGCCTAAAAGAAAAACCGGCAACAGGCTTCCTACAAAAATAAAAACATCCCATATTTTTTTGCTTTCGGTTTTACCTCTCATCTCAAAAGAAACTCCTCTTAATATAAGCCCTATAAGAACCATAAAAAGCGGAATATAAAACCAGCTAAACATATTCGCGTAAGCTTTCGGAAAAGCGGCAAATGTAGCTCCGCCCGCGGTAATAAGCCAAACTTCATTGCCGTCCCAGAAAGGGCCTACGGTATTTATAACCGCCCTTTTTTCATCGTCGTTCTTGGATATAAAATTCATCAATATTCCGCTACCCAAATCAAAACCGTCCAGAGCGAAATAAACTACCCACAAAACGGACCACAAAACAAACCAAGTTATTTGAAGATACTCCATACAAAATCCTCCTTTAATCTATGCTTTTTTTCGCGTTTTTAACCATCAAATAAAACCCCAATATACCGAGAAAAGTATAAACCAAACCGTAGCCCAAAAACGAAAAGATAACCTGATTTAAACTTAAATTCTGACTAACTGCATCTTTGGTTTTTAAAAGCCCGTAAACGGCCCAGGGCTGACGACCGACCTCCGCCACAATCCAGCCTAACTGCATAGCTATATACGGAAGAGGTATAGAATATAACATGGCTTTCAAAAACAAAATGTTATCCAGTTTATTTTTATAAGACAAATAAACCGAAATAAAACTTAAAGCTATAAATAAAAAACCTAAAACAACCATTATTCTAAAACTTAAAAAAGTAATTAAAACCGGAGGTCTATCTTCCTTTGAAAAATCTCTTAAACCCTTAACCTCATAATTTGGGTTGTAGGCCGCAAGTATACTCAAAAATTTTGGTATTTTGATAGCTTCTACAAGATTTTTTTCATTTTTCTCATCAGGAACTACGATCAAAGGATAATCGGCTCCTTTTTTAGTTTCCCAAACCGATTCCATTGCCGCAAATTTAGTCGGTTGAAATTTTGAAATATCTTTTGCATGAAAATCTCCAAAAATAAAAACAAAAACTGAACTCAAAGCACCAAAATATGCGGCCAACTTAAATGAACTTCTAAAAACACTCTCTCTATTTTTTAGCAAATGATAAGCCGAAACCCCCATAACAAAAAAAGCGCCGACCACATAAGCCCCAAATACCGTATGAAAAAATTTAACCCATCCGTATTGATTTAAAAGAAACTCAGAGAAATTTACAAGCTCAACCCTTCCATTAGCCAAAATATACCCGACAGGTCTTTGCATAAAGCCGTTCGCAAACAATATCCATAAAGCCGAAAGATTAGAACCCAAAGCTACCATCCATATAGATATTAAATGTATTTTTTTACTTACCTTGTTCCAACCAAAAATCCACAGCCCCAAAAAAACCGATTCCAAAAAAAACGCCACGGTGGCTTCTATAGCCAAAGGAACACCAAAAATATCCCCCACATATTTGGAATACTCCGCCCAGTTCATGCCGAACTGGAACTCTAACGATATACCCGTAACTACGCCTATAGCGAAATTTATAAGGAAAAGCTTACCGAAAAATTTAACAAGCTTTAACCACCTTTCCTCACCGGTTTTATACCAAAAGGTTTGCATAATCGCTACCAAAACCACAACCCCTAAAGTCATCGGAACAAACAAAAAATGAAAAGCGGCGGTCATTGCAAACTGCAACCTCGACAAAAACAACAAATCCATAAACTCCTCCTAAAACAATTTTATTAAATTTATTCTGGAATTAAAATACCAAAATATTAAAATCTGCGCCTCTGCTCCAAAAACGGGTCTCCGACATCATGATACCCTCTTTCTTCCCAGTAACCTCGTTTATCATTTTCCATAAACTCGATTTTAGATAACCACTTTGCACTTTTCCAGTAATAAAGCGAAGGAATTAAAAGTCTGGCAGGTCCTCCGTAGGAGTAGGGGATATCTCCGTTTTCATATGAGTAAGCGATTATAGAATCTTCTTTTAAAAAATAGCCAATGGGCATATTGGTGGAATAACCGTCATAAGAATAAGCCAAAACGAATTTAGCTTTTACGGGAGACAAAAAATCGTAAATTGTTTTTGTAGAAACTCCCTTCCAGTTTGTTCCAAATTTAGACCACGTGGTAACGCAATGCAGATCGCAATATAGTTCTACTTCCGGCAGAGAAATCAAACCATTAAAATCCAAAACCTTTTTCTTGTCTTTATAAAGCAATTCCAGTCTAAAATTATTTTTGTTTATATTCGGCTTATTCCCCAAATCTAAAACCGGAATCTCCTCAACTTCATACTGTCCCGGAGCAAGCCTGTTAATTCTTTTTGTATCTGGAGATATTATCTTCATTTTAATTCCATCGTTTTTCTTACCGCCTCAAACATATCATTTGGCATCTCGTTTAAATGAAAATTTCTATTTATACAAACCATATCGGTTCTAGCGATGGTGGTTCTTTGGTTATTGGAGTTATAAATCTCATAATAAAATTTAATTCTGTATTGGCTTAACTCCTCTACTTTGGTTCTTATTTCCACCAACTCTCCGTACCATATCGGAGCCTTATAATCTATCTCCTGTTTTCTTATGGCAAACAAATATCCTTCTTCAGATAATTTCTTTAAGTTAAAACCCAAATCTTCTATAAATTTGGTTCTGGCCTCTTCCAAAAACCTCATATAATTTCCATAATATACAACCCCCTCCGCATCCGTATCGTAATAATATATCTGTCTTTTGGTTATATGCATAACAACTCCGTTAAAATTCAAAAATATATTTTATATATTTTTAAAAAATTTTATATTGTGTTTTTATCGTTTAGCCAAATTATCAAACGACTTTCGCGATTTTAAAATATTATGCGACAAAAAAAGCCGATCGGCTAATTTTGTCGCATTTTTTTGAAACCCATAATTTTAATCAAATTTTAATCAATTATTATAATATAAATACACTAAAACTATAATTTTTTAATAAAATATACTTATAGTTCTCTAACTTCACTATTATAACTTTCAACTTTAAACTTAACTTTGAACTTGTAACTTTAAACTTTTAACTATATGGAAGGGTGGCTGCTCTCGACTTAACGTGGGTCGTAGCTATGGGAGAGCCCGACGATATGCCGAGCATATCCGTCGGCGCGGTGTAACCGCGAAGCAAAAAGCCGTTAAAACTTTAGTTCTTTTAAAAAACATTTTTAAAACCAAGAATTTAATATATGGAAGGGTGGCTGAGCGGTTTAAAGCGCCGGTCTTGAAAACCGGTGTGCGGTTTTTCCGCACCGTGGGTTCGAATCCCACCCCTTCCGTGCTTTCCTAAGAAATGCGAAAAGCATTTCGCGGGATTCGAAAGTCCGCAGAAAAACTTGAGCTTTCGGTTTTTCGAGGAGCGGCCCGCGAAAAAATGAGCGGTAAGCGAATTTTATTTGCGGGAGAATCCCACCCCTTCCGTGCTTTTCTCTAATAGTTTATAAAAATAAAATTACAAAACAATTTAATTATTATAATAATACTAATTACTTAGAAACACTCAAAGATAATTTTGATGATTTTTTAACAGTCTTTTTAAATAGTTTTCCAATCAAACGTATATTCTCGGTATTAAAGAGTTGGCGGCGGTTCTTCTGACGGCCAAACTTACAATTGTTCCGACTTTTGCTTCGGGTATTTCAGTTATGTCTATCAATGTGTGAGATATGGAAGGTTTTGAAATAAAATACGCTTTTTTTCCGTTTATATCAGCCCATTGTTTTTCGCCTTCGGTTATCTTATAAACGTTATCCTCAGGCCTCATCCCCAACCCATCCGAGTATCCTACGGGTATAGTCGCTATCCTCATATTCTTTAATGCGACTATTTCATTGGCATAACCGAAGGTTTCGCCCTTTTTAACTTCAGTAATAGATATTATCCTAGCAAAAAATTTCCATGGTCTTTTTATGCCTAATTTAATCGGATTGTTTTCTCTTTTTGAATATATATCGGAGGGGTATATTCCATAAATCAAATTTCCTATTCTAACCATATCCAAAACGTAATCGGGGAAATCTAAAAAAACTAAACTGTTTGCGGCATGAACGATTATATCAGGAAAAATTTGTTTTATTTTTAAAGCCTCTTCATTAAATTTTTCTAACTTTTCTTTTGCGTCTATCATATTCTTATAAGGAGTGTATGCTATGTGAGTGGAAACGGAAAACAGTTCTATATTTTTAAGTTTTTTAGTTTCTTTTGCGAAATTAACCGCTTCTTTTAATTCCACTCCCCATCTTTTAAGGCCGGTATCTATGTCCAGATTAATCTTAACTTTTTTGTTAAATTTTTTATTTATATATTTGACCGAATCCATATTATCTACTGTCGGTATAAACCCGCTTTTAATGGAAGTTTCAATATCTTCCTTCAAAGAAGGCGCTAAAATCATAATAGGCTTTTTAGATTTTTTTATATTTAAAGCCTCATAAACATTCATAACCCCCAAAAAATCCGCGCCGTTTTCCGAAGCTATTTCCGAAACTATCTCGGCACCATGACCGTAGGCGTTAGATTTAACTACGGCCATTAATTTTTTGCCTTTTAATCTGGATTTGATAATTTTTATGTTATTTTTTAAAGCTTTGCAATCTATTTCGATCCATTTAATCATAATCTAATTATACTAAAACGGAAAAACAAAAGGATATATATCAATTGTGGAAATAAATCTTTAAAGATATTATGGTTTCTATTACTATAACTCCGAAAATTCCTCTGTATTCTTTATTTTTTTTAAAAGCCGAATAATCGTAATTTTCGGGCTTAAAAATTTCTTTTAAGCAAGAAATTTTAGGTATTAAACAAGGAACCGTTCTGACATATTCTTTAAATTTATCCTGAAACTTTTCTTGTAAAAATTTTTCCTCGGACTTTATGGTATGATAATAAACATAAGACATAACTATCAAAACCAAAATCCATAAAAGAACCGTTTCGGTTATGTGAGAATAGGAAATCTGTATCATAACTCCTAAAATTATTAAAAAAGTTCCCAAATAAAGAGGGTTTCTACATACGGCGTAAGCGCCGTTAATCGATAACTCTTTATTTTTTCTTATACAGGCGGAAGATATTATTCTAACCAACTCGCCTATTATTATAAAAACAAGTCCTATAATAAATAATTTGAAACTCTCGGGCTTAGATATCAAAACTATTAAAAAAGCGACTATGTTGGATATTAAAATTCTTTTTTTCATTATTATATTTTATAAAAAAAGCCCGCCATATTTTAAAAATACGACGGGCTTTTTATAGAGGGTTGTATTAGAATTTAAAAGTCAGGCCGAAATCGAAAGCATCCTCGGACAGTTTGGATTCTATGCTTCCGGCCGCAAAAGTTTCTTTTATGGTTTTCTCAAAAGCATGTTTATAACCTAAGTTTAAAGAAACCTTTTGGTTCAGCTGATATCCAAAACCGAATGTTATATGATGCTCGACTATCGCGGGAAAACCGATTATTCTAAAGTATTCGTAATTAAGGTTATTCATGGTTTTACCCTGAACTATGGTACTCCCCATCATATTAAAGTTATCGTGTTTTTTTACGGGATTTTCTCCATAGTTATAACAGGCTCTAAAGCTTATTTTATCGGTAGCTTTATAATTTAAACCCAATGAATATACTACCTGAGATTTCCAATCGAAATCCTTATAACCGTCGGCGTTTTCCCAGTCGAGATATTTAACTTCTACGGAAGATGTAAGTTTATCGGTGCATTTATGGGAAATGCCAAGCCCATACTGAGCCGGATTTTCTAATTTAAGATTATCAAAGGTCGAATCTCCGTCAAAATCGAATATCCTTTCATGTTTTACGTTCTGAGGAGTAACGTAAACCAAACCGAAGTTCCATTTTCCATATTCGTAATTTGCTCCCAATCTGGCTCCTAAAGCGTAGTTATGAGCAAGTCCCGAGCCGAAATCCGCAGCCTGATAATCTATATCAAAACCAAGGCCGTAAGAAAAGTTTCCGTTTTTATAAGCCAAAGCGGGAACAAATTTCATAACGGAAAGTTTCGTATTCATTTGACCACCAAGGTCTTTGTTTCTATAATCCACACCCATACCGCTTACGCCGTAAGCCCCTATGCCGAATGTCATCTTTTCGTCTATTTTATAAGAAAGCCCTATGGCGGGAACCGCATAAGCTTTATCCTGGCTTTCGGCTTTCCAGGAACCCAAAGGAGTAGTTGTATTTACGTTAGCTTTAACGGTTGGATTGAAATAAGTGCCGGCAAAATTAAACTCGTCCCCTTCTATCTGAGTAAGGGTAGCCGGATTTGAAAATATTGCGCTTATGGCATCCTGAGCTTTTGCTATACCTACACCGCCCATTGCTCTTGAAGTCGGACCTACTCCTATGAGGTTATCTCCGTTTGTGGCATATGCTAAATTTAAGCCAAGCAATGCCAGAGTTATTAATAATATAATTTTTTTCATTTTTTCCTCCTTAATAAGTAAAAACCGCCTTGGCGGATAACGCTTCCTGAGCGACCTTCGCCGCGCCAATTATAACCGCATTTTCTACTAAATCGTTTTCTATTTTTCTCGCTTTAACGCATGGACCGCAGAGAAGCAATTTTTTACCCGAGGACAAATAATTATCTATAAGCTTTTTTAAAGGATCAAACCCTTCATGAGTTATCTCTTCCGCATAACCTTTTTTAGCCAACATCACTCCTTCGCTTTGAAGTATTATGGAAACATCTATGTCCATAGCTAAAGCTCCGTTTGCCAATACAAAAGGAATTATGGCTTTTTCCGGATTGTTTTTACCGTTAGTTATTACATAAACTATTTTTTCGCTATTTTCCATCTTTTTCCTCCTCATATAAACAATGTCGCTTTGCTTTTTCCGGCCTCAGCAACAAATTTTGCTACTCCGGCGCTTTTCATATTCGGATAATTTATCATCTCTTCCCATTTGTATCCCATCAGATCCATAGACATCTGACAGACATAAATATCCACATTCCCCATCTCACCGGCTAATTTTATCAAATCTCCCAACGATTTTACATTATGTCTTTTCATAAGCCCTTTTATCATTAAAGGCCCCATCCCGAGCATATTCATTTTAGAAAGTTTAAGCCCTTTGGTATTTTGAGGAAGCATTATCTCAAAGGCCTTTGAAACTATATCTTTAGGAACTTTTTTATTTGGGTCTTTCAACAATGGAATTGCCCAGAATGTAAAAAACATTACAACCTTTTCATACATTGCGGCCGCGCCCGTCGCTATTATAAAAGATGCTAAAAGCTTATCCAGATCCCCGCTCATAACGACCATGGAAAACTGGTCCGAGGGCATATTCGACTTAATAATTTCTATCTCCGATTTTAAATCTTCTATCTTTTTCTCTAACTCTTTTATATCGCTCATTTTTTCCTCCTTAAGCCAACTGTTTTTCCTTTTTAAGATTGTAAAGATAAATCGCCATCGGCCTAAAAAATATGTGTATCCATTTTGTAAAAGGAACTATTATTATTATCCACGCCACTTCTATGGCTATGTTTATTTTGTATGAAATAGCAACCGCTTCGGCGTCCGGACCCATAGCCATATTTAAAATATAAGTCGTAAGAGTGGATATCCCTATCAAAAACAACATCGCCACAAAAAGCCAGTCGGTCGGATGAGAAAATTTAGATGACTGAATTTTTTTAAAAAACCTTCTTCCCATCATTACAAAACCCCCGGCTATTATGCCGAATGCCGCATAAAAAACCAAAGGTGTGGTAATATCCAAAAGGCCGTAATGTTTTTTTAACGGTTCTAAAAGATGAAGATTGGATATTATAAGCGTCAGGGTATAGCCGCTCATAACAAGAAGATGGGCTATCCATCTGGTCCAGTCGGTTTCCGAACACCCCGAAAAATTCTTCTGAGTCAGTCCGTGAATCAAAGTTTCTTGGTCATGTCAATAGATGTGTGTAAATTTGATTAAAAGAACCTGAGTATTTTTTAATCTTTTTCCTTTTTTCTTCCTGCTTTTCGTTATATTCCTTAAATACCTTATACATTATCCTTATCA
>Ga0116166_1002740_pt1 | contig 14195 bp, 14 predicted proteins | sample AD_JPNMR2_MetaG_FD_89884 | JGI IMG/M metagenome (GOLD analysis project Ga0116166, IMG submission 89884) | Active sludge microbial communities of municipal wastewater-treating anaerobic digesters from Japan - AD_JPNMR2_MetaG | ecosystem: Engineered > Bioreactor > Anaerobic > Digestate | place...
GCTCTGGCCCACGCTGAAAATGGGCACCAAGTAGGTGCCGGTTGGATAAGAAGCCGAGGTGATGCCCGGAGCCACCAAGGCCCGGATCGTGAAAACATACATCTCCGTTTCCGGATCGTAGTACAGATTCTCGTCGTTGGATAGACTCCTCCCGGCTACCGCCGGATCAAGCGTAAGAGATTCCAAACGGGGGGAATCCGGATAAGTCCAGACGTCAGCATCGCCCTCCGTCCACACCTCGAATCCGTCCGGGAAGGGATTCGTATAGGGACCAGAAGGCTCCAAAGGACAAGGCCGTTCCGGCCAGTGTACCGTGAAGGATAGACCGCCCCCGCCCCAGGCTCCCGGCAAGAATATCAAGAAAAGGAGGAAGACAAGCGCAATCATCTGGTATCCCTCAAACGTAAAGTCCCCTTGGCCTTCATATCCGTGGTGAACCAGCAATAGGGTTGGTAAATGGAGATGAATCCGTCCACCGTCACCGTCGCGCACCGCACGGGTATGGGAATTCCTACTTCCAGCCACATCAATTCCTGGACTTCCTTTCCTTCCGGCAGGCTGATCTGAAAGGTTTGCTGATTGCTGTTGGCAGGCACATCAACCGAAAAGTGCAGGATGTTGTCCACTTCATCCCGAACCCGCCCCAAGGGTTCATACCGCAACGGATTGTCTTTGACCTGCCACCAGCCCGTCCAGAGTGTGATTTCCCCGGCAGGCGCCGAGGCGCCATAGATCAGGGCCGGAGCACGGATGAAATCGGAAACATCGCGCAGATCGGGCAGCGCGGGCCATTCCTTGCTGTCCAATACCGGGCCGTAAATCGCCGTCGCGCTGTAGAGAATCCCGCCGAAATAAGCATTGTCCGGCCAAATGATCTCGAAATATTTATCCCAGAAGGACTCCCCCATGCCCTTCACGGGTTGCGCCGGAAGGTTCTGCGGAACCAAGGTCAACGCCAAGAGAACCAGCCCAATATTCTTCATCGGAATCGCTGGAACTTAATCTGGAAGGTGATTTCTACCGTATTCCCTGGAATGTCCGGGGAACGTAAAACACCCGACACACCATACCGGGACGGAACGTATCGGTTGAAAGCGGCCGAATATACCGGTATACCCCATGCGAATCGGTCTCTTCCTGGTAACTGCCATCTCCCGGATTTCTCTCCCGCGTTCCGGCCACAGTCACCCGCGTCAATCCCGGTTCAAATGCTTCCGGCAACTCGATCCGGTCCGTATTTCCGCCACCGATGAACACAAACGATTGCACCGGACGGCGCAATTGCTTGATCATCCAATTGGCCCGCTGCAACGCGCGACGCACTTCCACCGGATTTTCGGACGCTTTGAATCTCATCGCCGATGCGGTCCCCACGTTACAAAACGGGCGGGAATGCTTTCCATCGCCCACCGCTGGGTACTGATCAGCCCCAGCGCAAAGCAGGCCCCTTGCAATCCCGGCCTGTTCACGGTTCCTACTCCGCCACGCCAGGAATAGGTCTCCTTGGCTACCCCTTGAATGCAGGCTTCCGGACTGTCCCCGGTCATCACCGCACACGTCACGTGCCCGCTCTTGCGATCCAGTACCCCCGTTATCTGCAACAACTTGCCGTCTTCGTCTTCCACGCGTCCCAACCGGACCGGTCCGAGAATTACCCGCGACGTGATGGGCAATCCGTCATCCGTCGTGTTAGTCGACCGGTACGAACGCAAATAACCGTCCCGGCCGCCGAGAATCACCCGGCTTTCCTCCAAACGCGTGGTCTGGTAACGCAAACACGAAAACGGCTCGTGCGCCGCATTCAACCGCACCGTGTAGAATGATTTGGTTTTCCAGTCGATCCACCAATGCGCCTGTTGTCGGTTTCCCTGGGATACCTTGGGAGTGATAAACAAATGAATTCCGTGATCCCGCACGTCGTAGGCCATGGTAATTTCGAAGAGCGAGGGATCTACATTAAGCAATTCCCGCGGTAACCGTTCCCGCGAAAATCGCTCTGGCATGGCCGCCGCTCCAGCGCCCATGATGTATAACCCATCCCGGCTCAGAAAGATCACCTCCCCCTGCGGACCGAAACACCACGACGTTCCGCTCACCACCCCGGCGATATGACTCAGGATGTCAATCTTGCCGTCATAGGCTGGATGCCCCCGCATAACATGCAACGAATCGGTTCCGCCCATCAGCAGATAGTCGTCATGAAAGGGCACCAAGCAGGTGATTGGCTCTCCCACCCGACCCGCTTCCGCGTTCAGGCCACTAACAGCCCGGGTAGGATCATGGGGATCGGAAAAATAATCCGCATCAAACGGATCGCCCACGCGGAGCATGTACCACATGTGCGGATCAAGACGGTCCCCAGCCAACACAATGGCGTCCGCGTACCGGCAGATCAACGAACACCCGGTGGGAATTTGTCCCTTGGCGTCCCCTTCCGGACGAATGTCCGTGAACCAGAGATCCAACTTTTGGGTATCGGGATCGTACACCTTCGGACCAGGCTCTACGCGGAACGTGCAAGTGCCCGTGCCGATGGATTTGGTCAAAACCAACTTATCGGTGTGGTTCCATGCCGAATCGATGGCATACGTACCGTCGATAACCGTACCGGTCCCATTTGACACCACCACCACATCCGCCGCGGGATCAATGAAGTGCGCCGTCCAATCCGTTATCTCCTTGCAGGTCAGGTCGGTTCCGGCCATTTCGCCGACGCCCTCCACCTTCACCTCGCCGTGATCCGCGATGAACAACTTTTGCCCCCATTCCGCCGCTTGCAGATTGCGGTCGGATACCAGCAAGGGATTCTCGGCATCGGCCAGTTCCATCACGCCGGTTAAGGGATTTTCGACATACAGCAATCCATTCGACACGGCAATCAATTGACGACGGTATTTCTGCTCCTTAAGCGTGGTGTAGTACTTGATGAGAAACTCATCCACGACACACACCTCGTCTTCATCCTCGGCGGTATTGGCAACCATGCCGAATCCCACCCGGTGTCCGGCGTCCACGCCCAAATCGGCCGAAACGTCCTGCGAGAGCAACTCATGATCCCGCCAGAACACCTTGACCACGTCCCCGGAATCAATGAGCAGAATAAACCATCCACCCTCGTAAGAACCCAAGGGAGATTCGGTGACGCTGAAATCGTATGTACTTTGGATTTCCCCCGCCTTGTAAGTCCGCAACGTCCCGGAAAACGCGCCATTCTCCCCCTCTAGCAGCAAATGCGCCGCAATCCCGTCCTCGGTCACATCCGGCTCGGCGTCGTTCATCCGGGCATACAAGCGGTATTCCCCGTGATGCTTGTATTCCCAGGGCAAAATAAAAATCCCCAGGGAATAGGGACGGCTTCCGTCAAAGTCCTCCACCGCCTGCAGCACCAGGGCGGATTCCGGCACTTCCTCCAAAGCGTCGGGATCCTCCGGAAGAATCTTAGGGGCGGATCCGATCCAGGGGGCTGTTATCCACCTGTCTCCCACTACAGATCCGTAGAAAGGATCGTTCCAGTACCGGAATCCGTCATCCCGCACGGAGATGAGGGAGGACAACATTCGCACGGGATTCCCGCCTCCCAGTTCTGTCGGATACGCTTTCGACAGCCCCGGACGCGATCCGCCCCTCGCTCGTCCTTCCAGGGAGTCCATTGGGCGGACGTTCTCCGCGAACGGCGTAGCATAGGGGGGTTGGGATTGATACGCCACCGCTTTCTGCACGCCGCCCAATGGAAACTGGATATTGACATACCGTTCTCTGGCCATGATCTAGGCCACTGTCACTTTGTTGAAATCACACGATGCCTTCGTTCCGACGTTGAAATACAGCTCGTTCGGGGTGCCTTCCTTGACGAACAGGCAGCCGGGAGCGTATCCCTCACTGCCGTCCGTGGGCACCGCTGTGCCTGTGGCGTACAACGTCCCCCGCCCTTTCCGCCCGATCACCGGATTGGCGGGTACTTCGGCATCCGCCAGTTGGTACAACAGATTGTGCGCACTCATAATTCACCTCACGGCATTTCGCCGTTGACGGTCACGATGTAACTGCCCCGAGTGGGTTCAACATCGCTCCGGAAATAATTCCGCGTATTGCGGGCTTGCCCGTGGTTGCGAGGCGCCAGCTGCTTATCCTTGTGGATGCTGGCCTGCAGCCGCTCCATAAACGTCTGCCACTGCGGTCCCTTCTCCTCGCGGATGTGCAATTCCGCCGCCGCCAGGCAACTCTGTAAAATCGTCTCGGCGTGTGCCTCCCCGCCGTAGGGGTAAATCCGGTTGTCGGACAACGAATACGGCAACGCCTCGTAGACATACGTCAACGTATACACCGCATCGGGTACCGGCCAAAACAGAATCTCAAACCGCTGCCCGGTTGATCCATCCGTGATTTTCGGACGCACCGCAGCCAGTTCCGGCCTGCGGGTTCCCGTCGGGCTTTGCCGCAATATCCGGATCTTGGGCTCATCCGTCACCTGCACGAATATGGACTGGGTGTTGGAGGGATACGTCAAGAATTCACTGCCCAGCGAACCGTAGTCGTCCGGCAGATCGTAATCCCCCTGTCCCGCCACCAAATCCAATTCGGCGTTTACCTTCAAAAACCGCCAATCGTGTTCCACGGGGGGAGCGTAAAATTGCCGCAACCCCGATAGAATCACGTCGGTGACGTCCTGGCTTTCCGCCGTCGTCCATTGCGCCGGATTCCGGTCGTACCCCAAATACCGGCCTACCCGGCGCCGCAACTCGACGTAGGACAGAGACAGGGTAGATTCCGACATGACTTACACCTTGATCTCCGGCACCGAAGGCGGTGCGGTCTTGCGGGAAGAACCGGGCACCGGGGGAATCTCAACTCCCGACAACATCACCACGCACAGCATGGTCTGCGGCGTCAGTTCCGAAATCCCAGCCCGGTCAGCCATGGCCTTCACCCGCGCGTGAAAGTCCATGAGTTTCTTGGGCGGCGTCGGCACGCCCAGCAAATTGGCATACTGCTCTTCGTAATACTGATTGAGACGTTCCACTTCGGGAATCATGCGAACCTCCAAGGAAGGGGAGGGCGCTGAACAGCACCCTCCCCGTATAACCGATTACGTAGATTTGTCACCCACTCGGGGCAGCCACCGTGGCTCCGGTCTTGTGCAGAATCTTCCATTTGTCGCCCACCCACTCCACGATGATCAACTCGTTTGCGTCATCCACGGAAAACGACACCATCGCAGTGCTGTCGTCCGCCTGGATGCCACTGGTCACCGTGACTAGCAAGTCATTGGTCGTCTGCGCCCCGGAACAGAAAAACCCCTTGCGCTGGCCAACGAACGTTCCATTCTCCAGGGTGTACGTGGCGTTCGCCGACAGGGTTTGCGCCAGCAAGTGCGTCATCCCGTTCTTGGTGAACGTATGCGCTCCGCCGGTCGCTTTCAGCTGCACAACTTCCACCAGACCGGATTGCGGCCCCCAATTGACCAGCTGCGCCAGTGCCATGCCCTCACCCGTCAATGTCTGCATGACCACGGCGCATCCGATGCCGATCGTAGTCACCGGGGATTTCATGAACTGGCCTACGTCGGTGCCGCCGACAATGCAACACACCACATCGCCGATGGTCACCGCGCCATTCACGTACACCTTCGCCACCGATCCCGGACGCAGCACCTCAATCCACTGCCCCTTGGCGTTGGCCGCGTAGTCGTGAATGGTTACCCCGTAAAAGTGCAATTCGTAGCCCTTCGTGGGAACATCCACGATTTTGCTGCGTTTGCCCCAATCGTCCGTGGCGGTCTGCCCCGTATCCGTCGTTACCGCATCCGGAATCAGCACCACCCCGGTGCCCTTGGCCAGAGCCCCCGTTCCTCGAAAGAACACGCGCTCCGGCGCTTGCCGTAAGACATTTTCATGCGTTGCAATAACCATCGCCCTAGCTCCTTAGTTCTCGTACAGCACGAACAGCCGCCTCCGGTTGGTGCACTTGAAGTTCAGCGTGGTGTCCAAGTGCGTCACCGCCACCGTGTGCTGGTTGGGAGCCGCCTTGGTCTCCTCGCGCATGTACTCCCCGCGCAAAAAGACCGGCTGGAAAACACCCCAGTTGATTCCGTAGAACGGATTGCTCGTGTCCGATTCCAAGTACGGCACCCACGTAATCGGTGTGCGGCGAAACAGCGCCTGGTCGTTGTATTTGACAATATCCGATCCCAGATTGTCGTTCCGCGTCTCGAGCATCCGCTCGATCTCGCCCAACACGTTCCAATTGGTGAAATACTCGTACTTGGTGTAGGCTTCGTAGTCCGCGTGACGAGCCGGAGACTTGAAATTCGTGAACGTCGCCGCTCGGCGCAACTTCTGGAACAAGTCCGTGGACGAGATTTCACTGTACGTATCCGTGTAGTTCTTCCAATTCGGATATAACGTACAGTCCAGGTTTCCCGGTCCGGCCGAAAATCCGGCTGGATTCCCGCCGTTGAAACCCTGGGACGCGTTGGGTGTGATCCAATACTTCACACCAAACGGCGTCAATTCGTCGCTGGAATCCTCCGGCTTGCCCCAAAAGATCTTCTCCATAAAATCGGCCAGGTCGATCATCATTTGCGCCCGCCGCGTCTCGATTAGATCCACGATCTTCGACGCGCCCGAGTTCATCGTAACCTCCCGCCGATCCACCGGGAAATTCGTCGTGATATGGCGCCAGGGAATCGACGCGGTCTTCATCGCGTCGCCCACATTGACGGAATCCACCGCGTACAATCCGGTTGTCTTCGCCGATTGGGTAAACCCGACCATCACGTTCCATTGAATGCCCGTCCCGCTGTCAAACTTCACTTTGTGCTTGTTCAGGAGCCGCGAGAGCGCGATGTACTCCTGCAAGTTGGTCGCCAGATTGGTCCACCGCAACTTCCCCAAATCTTTCAGGGTCATTGTGATCAGATCAATCAGTTTGTCTGTGGTAATCATGGAATAAGCTCCTATCTGCGAACAGAGGCTTATGAAAACTCCTCCTCGTCAAATGCTTCTTCAGCCAGGTTGTAACCTTCATCCGCCAAGAACTTCGCAACGGATTGCACCGCCTTCTGGCGGGGTGGGAGAGTGCGTTTACGATTCTCTGGACGGCCCAAGATCTGCCCCTGCCGCTTCTGCAACGAGCTGCGGAGTTCATGAGCCGCTATCTGTTTCATTTGGTCTTTAAACACCACGGCCAGCGCCTGGGAAAACAACTCCGCCGTATCCGCACCCGGCTGCGTCTTTCCCAAGTTGGCCATCGCCTGCAAAACCCGAATCCGGTTCTGCATCTGCGGACTATGCGGGTCCATCTCCCTGCCAGGTTGCTTCCCCAGCAGCGCCGCGTAGGAATCATCCAGCGCCTCAATCATGCCGTCGAACTCCCGTTCGAACGCGACACGACGCTCATTCTCCAACGCGGTCTTTAATGTGGTTACGTCTTCATTTAACCGTTTGATGACGGGTCCGAGCTTGCTCTTGATCTGGTTGTTCAGCTCCTCCGTCAACTCCGGATCGAAGAAATTTTCGTCCAGTTCGATCTTGAAATCGTCGATGCTCCCGGCATCATCCGAAACTTCGCCCAACGGCGGTGTTTCTGTCGTGGAGGGTTTCCATTGAACCTTCTCCAGGGAATCCAAAATCTTGCCCAGATCCCCCAATTGGGAGAATTCCCGGATCTCCTCCGCCTTCAGCCCCATCGCTATGGCCCGGGCTACCTGGTCCTCGGCCGCTACGCCGGAATTTTCCGCCGCCGGAATGGATTCATCAGCGACGTCCCCGCCCTGAGCGCCTAGCGCTTCTACTTCGTCACTCTCGTCGTCAAAATCGTATTGAGACGCTAAATCCCCGGGATTTTCCGGAGGAACAAAATCGTCCTTTTTCTCCGGCACATCCCGTGGAATGCCCGTATCAGGTAAATCGTCTTCCGGAGCCAACTTCTGATCCTGGGCGGGATTGTTCATCCCGTCGTCCATTTCGACCGCCCGGCTTTTCGCCACCTTGGATACTTCGCTAAATAGGTTCATGATCCCTCCTTACGGGTCGCTGTACCCGCCATCCCGGTCATGAATGGCGTATCCCGAATCCCGGTTTAACGCCTTGATATATTGGTTCCGGTGCCTGCGGCTTTCAAACAACGCGCAACCTGTCCGGCGGTCAAACCGCACCGGCACCCCCAGTTTCCTGGCCTCCGCCTCAAACTCCTCCGCCTGGGACGGATGACAACCCAGCGCGTCCGACTCGATGGGACGCTCCGTGTAGCGGATGTCCCCCGCGTGTTCCGCGGAGTAGTCCCGCACAGCCTCCACGCCGCCGTCCAGCACAATCCGTCCATCCCGCTCCCGCGCCTCCTTTTCGGCCACGGTCATGATCAATTCCACCAACTCCCCGGTATCGGTACGCCGGTATACATAGCGCATGTCAGCCTCCTGGGGACTCCGAATGCTTCCGCAGCATAATCTCCTGATACTTTTCCAGCTGGCAGGGGCGGGAAATCAGCCGGTCGTGAATATCCCGCAACAACTCCATCTCGCCTTCCGAACCGTCCACCAACCGCTCGATGGCCGAAGTGTTCGCCTGAATCACCGTATTGGTCTCCTGCAACACTTCCAGCACTCGTCGTACCAGCCAAAAGATCAATCCCAGCAACAGTACGCTGAATCCGGCAAAACCAAACTGGATGAACGGCGACATTGTGCTTAGCTCTTTTTCCACCCGTCTTCCCCTTTATTGATCTGGATTGGCAGAGAGCAGCTTGCCCCCCGATCCCAACAAGTATTGCATCATCGCTTGATCCCGCCCCGTCCGCGTCCCCCCGGTCGAACTGCTCAGCCGGTTGTAATTCCGCGTGGTCACCGGCGGTTTAACCGGAGACGCCACAATTTCCTGCTCATGATTGGCCTGCATCGCCGGATCAATGTACTCAATCAACCGCGCCAGTTCCGGTACATCGGCGTATTCCGCCAGCAACTCGAACAATTGATCGAATTTGAAGGAAATCCCCATGGACTGCATCACCGGCAAAAGGGGCATGATAAACTCCCCCACAATCGACCGGATCTTCTGCAACTGCCCACCCGGCGTTCGCGGCCGCAGCGAATAGGGATCGATCTCGAAGTTGTAATCCAGAAAATCCCCTTCCCGGTTCTCCGCGCTGAAAATGGACGGAATTTCCACGTCGGTCCCTGGCACACGCTTGACAATGGGCAATTCGATGAGCGGATCGGTCCAGAGATACCACAACAAATCCTCCACTACCCGCTGCGTGGCCTGAATCACCCGGTCCCGCATGTCTTCGATAACGCGGAAAGAATTGGCGTCCAGCATCTGTTCCTGCCCCAACGTGTCCGCCATCGGCGACAACCCGCCCATGGTGTCCAGGTTTCCAGCCATCCACGAAAACAAATCCTTCACCTGGATGAAAAACGCCATGTTGATCTGATCCGGACCGCCGTACCGCACCTCTTGGGCCTTGTCCGGCTGATCCAGTTCCAACACGTCCCCGTCCGCCGAATTCTTGATCGCCTCGGCATCCCCCTCACCGCCCCGCGGCACCACCAGATTGCTTTTCTGTCGGTCCGCCTGATCCCCCAGCTTGTTCATCAAACTGTTGGCCAGCCGGTGCAAATCCAGCCACGTAGCCGACGGGGGCATGGGCATCAAATTGTCGGGGATTTCATCCAGATACAGCAAATGGTACGGCCCGTGCTTCGGCCCCTCCCAATCCACCTCGCGCAAAACCCGCCAGTTCTGGTAGGGAGCCACCGTGAGCAACACCTGCTCCCCCGGCAGCCACAAATCCAACAAGGTTACCTTGTCCGTGAACTCTTCCTGGGAAGTCTCCTGAAATCCCCCCAGCGTCTGCGCCGTCTCGTCGCCGCCAAAATTGTTTAAGTAGGTCTTCTCCTCCGGTTTCAATCCCCCCGCATTCTGAAACAAACCGGATTCCGCCACGTCCCGCAATTCCATGCGGTAGAAATCCCCCGCAAACGTGATCTCCTCCCACTTCCGGGCATTGGTGTCCAACACGAAATTGTCCAAACTGACCACGTCCGCAAACGGCTGGCCTACGTCGTGGGTGAATCCCCCAATCTCCACCGTGCCGCTCTTGTTCAGCCCAACCTTCATCACCCCCGCTCCGTAAAACGCCTCCACGATCCAATGCCGCAGCGACGTGATGAAATCAATCTTCTTCAAAAGCATGTTTCCCGCCTGCTCCAAATCGTCCGCCGCGGGAAACAACATCGCGTTGTGCGTGTTGACCAACACCTTGACATACCCCCCCGCCAACTGCCGCAAATAAATCGAACCGGCCATGGCCAGCAAATTGACCGGACGCCGCTGATCCGTCCCCTCGTCCGAATAATGCGTCCCAATCCGCTCCCGCAAACGCTCCAAACGCTTCCGGCGGTAAATGTCCATGGCCGCCATCGACTTCGTTACCGCCACTTCCAACCGCTTGAGCGCCTTGCTGTCCATTTCACCAGAACCTCGACCGCGCTTTCTCCGCCCTCCGGCGCTCCAACATCCGCGAAATCAGCGAACCCGGCAGCACCACCTTCTCCGGCTCCACCGTCTTGTACGCCCGCTTCGCCGCTTTCCACGCCAGCGCGTCCGCTACCACCCGGTCGCCGTGGCTCTCCCGCGCCCCCGACGGATCCTCCTCCCGGGTACTGCTCGAATGCACCACCGCCCCGTTCGGCAAAAAGATGTACTGCAAACACTCCTCCAACGCCTCCCGGCTCCGGTTGATGTACTCCCCGCTGTCCAGCGCCCGCCGGTAATCCCCCAACAACACCATCTTGCTTTCCGTGGTGGCGAAAAACCCGGGAATGTCCGTGTACCGGCTCGCAATGCTCTTTTCGTTCTTCTCCTTCCAGTAAATCTTCCGGTACCCAGCATCCGTTACCGCCTGCCCGAATATCCGCCCCGGACCGTTCGCCTCCCAAACCAAAAACGCATCGTGAAACCACCGGCACACCGCCACCGCATACTGGCCAAACAAATCCGGCCGCAAATTCGGATTCGCGTACTCGGCAACCTTCTCCCGCGTCCGGTTGTTGTACACCACCAACACACTGTTGCTCGCCCCCGTCCCCTGCGCCACATCGCACGCCGCCGTGTATACCCCCTCCGGCGGATTCCCCGAACCCGTCAAATTTATCCACAACCGCAGCCGCGAATCCCCCCGCCCCCGTCCCGGCCGGAACTCCCGGGGATGCAACGAACGGTCATACCGCAAATCCCCCTCCGCATAGGGCAACCGCGCATCCCGCCGGATGCACCGCTCAATCACCACCGGATCAAAAAACTGCGCCGCACTGCCCAGATAATCAATATCCAACTCCTGGGCAATCTCCATCGGATGCGCTGCCCGCTTGCACTGCAAGTCGTACCACGGCGACCGCAACTTCCCGTCCAACACAAACTCGTAGTCCGGCTCAAACGGATACTCCCGGTCCAAAATATCCAACTTCCCGTCTTTCCCCGTGTACAACCCACGCGCCTTCTCGGGATGATTCGACCAGTGGAACCGCAACTTGGCGATGCCCGTCAACGTCATGTCATAGAAGGCATTGTTCGTCCCCTTCGGCGTACTGTTGAACATCCGGCAATTCGTGTTGTGCTGCGTCGCCTGCAAAATCGCGTACCCGTCCTCCACCGACGCAAACTCGTCCAAGAAAATCGCCGTCCGACGCCCCCCACGCCCCACATCCCCCGTCGTACTCGAACCGTCAATCGTTGATCCGTTCCGTTCGTTGTGATAGTGCATCCGCGTCCGCGTGTACTCCGGCCGCAAAAACCACGGCAGATTCTCCAACATGAAATCCACCTTCCAAAACAAACTGTCCGGATCCGCCGGTTTGTCCACCAAATCCTCCTTCCGGCTCACACACAAAAACGTCTGGTAATCCTTGAAAATGAAATGCCACGTGATGACGTACAAGTACAACCACGTGGCGCCCATATCCCGCGACTTCTCCGCCAGCACATCGTGATCGCCGACGGCATCCGTCACTTCGAGTATCGCTATGTCTTGAAATGGGTATGTGATAAACGGCAGGACCGGACAATCCTTCTTCCGGGGATCATACGTGTACATGAATGCGTTGATCGTGAACAGCACATCCCTTGAACACATAATCCACAACTCACGGGCGTACTCGTCACTCTCCCGCGCCAACTCGATCAACTTCCGCCGGAAGGCCAGGTTCTCCTTCATCCCCTTCGGCACCAGATCGTAGTACGGACACTCAACCGCGGCTCTCAATTCGCTCAATGATCGCCAGCTGATGACGTCCGTCGTCCGCAAACCCTTCCGTGTCTCCATCTCTCAACTTCGACGGAATGAACTTCGGCCAGATTTTCGTCCAAAACTCCGATTCGTTCCCCGCACTCGCATTCACCCAGTTCAACAACGCTACCGCCTCACGAGACGGAGGAGGACTCGTAAAATGTCGAGAATCAAATACACCAATGTTCTTGGAAACCCACGTCGCGGTCTCTCGTAACGAACCTTCACCATCGTTCCACGCCTCCAACGGTATCCTCGGCACATTCCGGCTGCCGTCTCCTCCCACCATCGGAACCGGCCTCTCCTCCGATGGCGCCCAGTCACCAAGCAATTCCCTCAAAGCAGTCCGCCACGCATCCCGCGGATTTTGACCGTTCTCCCGGTACAACTCCCGCAACTGCTTCCGCCTCGCAACGTACTCCCCGTACAACCCGCGACGCCTTAACTCCGCCTCCCCCTGACTCTTCCTTATACGCGCCATTGAACACACCCCAGGCTACGTCCAAAAACACTTCCACCATCACATCCGGCAATCGCCTCCCTCGGCTGCGAAACCCACACTCCCCCGCATACGCCAACCGCACCGGCTTCGGCCATCCCGCTATCACCTTCACAATCCAATCCATCACCACCACCGTTACGCGGGGACCGGCTCACCCTTAAAGATCCCCGGCCCCCGCTCGCACCAGAAAAGATCCACAACACACCTATTCAATCACAACGTCAACCACTTGTCAATTACATTTTGATAGATGTCATTATGCTCACTAATTTTTTAGTATATATTTTTCCCATATGTGCGTCGAAAGGGATAACTATGGGTCCCCGCGGCGAAGCGGCCGGGGGGCGTGGCTAAAAAACCTCTAAAACGGGTCCCATCTGCTCTCAAACCCACCCCGCCCCGCACCCCCCAGGTGCATCCGCCCACGCCCAGGCGCCCAGGCCTGCGGCTGCGGCCACGCTCGCCTCCAAACCGGCCCGAAACCGCCCCGAAACCGCCCCGAAACCGCCCCGAAACCGGCGACTCGCTGGTCAGGTGGGAACGCACCTGACCACCGACCTGGTTTCAGTTCGCTTCGCTTTCGTCGGTGCGGTCGCAGTGTTCACGCCTCTAGCTCAGCTAGGACTCAGCTAGGACCAAGGTCCAAGGCAAGAGTGTTTACTCCACCCCTCCAACTCGCTCCAGGTGAACTTTCTGGCCGACGCCTAGAGCCACAGGTTCAAGAGACCTAGACCAGAGCAGCAGGCGCAGCCGCAGCAGCAGCACCCGGCGTCGCCGCCGACGCCTAGCTCAGCTAGGTCCTAGGTCCAAGGCAACAGACTTCCCCCCCTATAATCCCCCCCACAAATCGAGTGGAAACCGGGGTGAAACCGCCTGCAAAAGCGAAGAAAAACAAAAAAAAGCGAAAAAAAATGAAAAAAGCACTTGACACACGTCACAGGTGACTATATTATAGTGGTCAGAGACATATCCCACATCCGCCGGTTGGCGGAAACCAGGAGGCAACCATGAACAAGGGAGATTATTACGTGACGTATCGGATCTTTGGAGGGCCGAGTGCCCTATCGCAAACTGTGGCGCCCACCGTATACCGCGTGGCGTCTTGCCACGCTTCGCTGGATGCCGCAAAAAGGGCGCTCCGCCGGAATAACGCGGCCGGTATTGCGTTGGTGTCAGGCCGCCACAAGCCGGGGGACCAAATTTGGCCCTAAGCGGTAGTTCTTCGAGCGAGACCCCGAGCCGCCTCTCCTCTCCGATCACCCGCGGCTCGGCGGTCTCCCTCGCCCACCGGCTCGTTCGGTGGGTCATCACGGCCCACGGGCCGAACAGAAACAACCGGCAAGGAGGACACCATGCACAAACCAATTATTCTACTCGCTGCAGTGGAGGAGCAGGGCGCCATTACGATCAC
>Ga0116166_1002744_pt1 | contig 14184 bp, 10 predicted proteins | sample AD_JPNMR2_MetaG_FD_89884 | JGI IMG/M metagenome (GOLD analysis project Ga0116166, IMG submission 89884) | Active sludge microbial communities of municipal wastewater-treating anaerobic digesters from Japan - AD_JPNMR2_MetaG | ecosystem: Engineered > Bioreactor > Anaerobic > Digestate | place...
ACCACGAGGCAGACGAGCGCGACCAACCCGACAGTGCCGAGGATCGCCGAGACCGTCGAGGGCAACGCACCCAACGGTGGCGCCTGTCCAGGATGCTGCTCGGAGAAGGTCTCGCCACTGCCCACAGCCCCGACGACGAACGCCACGACCCCCAAGACCTCGGCGCCGAGCCACCACCGCCATCGTGGAGACGGCAGGGCACCGTCGGGAAACAGGTGGGCCATCACGGCCGACCAGACGAACAGCAGAACCCATGCGCCCTGAGCGAGCTGGTCGAGAAGGAGGCCGGCATTCCCGCCCAGGACGTCGAGCGCCTGCAGACCGATCAATGCCACGGACGCGCCATGGCAGACGAGCAGCATTCCGATTGACACCTGGGCGCTGCGAAGGACCACCAAGAGTCCGAGAGCCACCGGCAGAGCCGCCGCGAATGTCACCGCACCACCCATGGACACCAGTGTGGGGTCGGCCCAAAGCCTCGTCAGCCCTCCCGGGACGAGTTCCCGGCCCGTTCGGGACATCTGCCTCATGCACCTGGACTTCTCGTGGCCACACCATCGGGCAGTCGGCGATGGTCGCGGACGCAAACGAGAGGGAGGCTGCCATGCCGCTCACCAGACTCGAGAAGCTCCTGCCCTGGACGGGTGCGATCGCGGGAGCGTGCTGGATCGGGCACAGCGCGTTGCAGTCGGTGACCGAGACGGACAAACCGGGAAGCGCAACCAGCCAGGTCATCAGCGACCACCTCCTGCTCAACTACGCGAGCGTGGGCTGCCTCGTCCTCATGGGGATCGTCCTGCTCTTCTTCGCGACGGCCGTCCGCAACCTCCTGCGCTCCACCGAGCCGGCGGAAGCCACGTGGTCCTCGATTGCCCACGCCGGTTGGGTGGTCACCGCTGCCGCGCTGTCCCAGATGGTGACGTGGAACTGGGGCCTGATCATCGGGGCCGCCGCCGCGTCCGACGACGCCGCACTGAAGTCGCTGAGCTACGTCCACTTCTTCGGCTGGGCAGGGATGGGGATAGGGCTCGCCACGGCCTTCATCGCGACGGGCTTGGGTGGCCTTGCCGGTGCAGTGCTACCGCGGTGGTTCGCGATCGCAACCGTCGCCTGCGGAGTGCTGGGGGCCCTCGGGAACGCCGGCATCCCCCCAGGAGGGTTGGTCAACTACGTGCTCCTCCCGTTCTGGCTGATCGGCGCCTCCGTCATCATGGCCCGTCGTCAGCGACTCACCACCCGGTCACCTAAGCACCAAGCCTGACCGCACCCAGGCATCGAAGCCCCACGCAGCTAACCACCCCGCCAAAGCGGAGCAGGGCTGAGCGACCGCCAAACCGCCACGCATTGGGGATCGAGCCTCGCCAGCTCGTCACCCACTCGGGCGCCACCTGCGTTCAGACCTTCGCCAGCTACTTGACTGTGGCAGAAAGCGGACCGGACCCCTCTTGGGGGACGGCTGCGACCCGACCATTCGTGCTCACGACCCAAGTGTCGCCCCGTGCGACTGGAGACCGGTGCGGCGAATTCTGGAGCCCATGTTGGGGCCCAGAGGCCCTTCGCGAGCCGTCCGGAGTCCGGACAGAGCAAGGCCCCGACCGCGTTTCCGCTGGCCGGGGCCTGTCCTACTGTCTCAACACAGTGCGCGCCCGAAGGGATTCGAACCCCTAACCTTCTGATCCGTAGTCAGATGCTCTATCCGTTGAGCTACGGGCGCAACGAGAATCGATCGTACCCGTCGACCGGCCCGGCCACGAAATCGCCTGCCGAGGGCGCACCCGGCTTGTCCGCCGCCCCAGCATTCGCGGCCGAGCCAGCCGCCGGGGGGACCCCCGCCCGAGCGTCTGCAGTTGCGCCACATACGGGCGCATGTCACATGCGCCACCATTTGGCGCATGTGACATGCGCCAAATGGTGGCGCAACTGCAGACGCTGCGGACGTACCCCCTGGCGGATGCTCAGCCGGCGGTGCCGGGGAGAGTCGGGGTCTGGCGGGACGAGGTGCCGGAGCCGCCGTTGGGCGTGGTGGTGCCGGCGTTGGGGTCGGTCTGTCCGCTTCCCCCGTTCGGGTCGGTCTGGGTCTGGCCGTCCAAACCACCAGGCGGCATGCCGCCGCGGCGACCGGGGCCGCCCTGCCAGTTGTCGCCGTCCGGATCGACCTGCCCACTTCCGGGGCCGAACTGGGAGTTCTGGCTGGTGCCGCTGCCCTGGTTGTCGTCGTGCTGGCTGAGCGCGACGGCCGTTGCGCCTCCAGCCGCTCCGACAGTGGCAATGCCCAGGGCCGCAGCTGCGACCGCAAGCGTCTTCCTCATCGACCACGAGGTGCGCGCCAACGGGACGGCACCGGCCGATACCGGCACGGCCGGCACCGGGGACACGGTGGACCCCGCCGGCACGGCCGGGGTCGCCTCCGACGGCACGGGCACTGCCTGCATCGGTTCCACCCGCTGCACGGGCTCGTCGACGCGGGTTGCCGCGTCGAGCGGCCGCTCCACCGCAGGGGCGTCGGCCCCGGGCTGGGCCCGCGTCTCGGCCCCGGGCTGCGCTTCCGGCTCGGCGGCCGCCCACGCGGGGATGTGTTGGGTCTCGTCAGCCGGTGTGCCGGACGGAGTGGATTCGGACACGGGGTGCTCCTCGGGAGGGGGAAACGAAGTCATGACCCCGAGGTTCGAGGGCGCCCCTGTGCCGCGACTGTGCACAGCCCACGCGCAGGCCATGAGGCGACGCGCAGGCCAGGACATGGGGCACAGGCCATGAGACCGCGCGCAACATGGGCAGGGCATCGCCGACCCGGCGCACCAGCCATGAGACGTCACGCCCGCCCACGGCATGCGCTCACAGGGAGTGCACAGCCAACCCATGGGTGGTGCCGAGCGGACGGGAGTTGACTCATCCTCATGAACAGCACCAGCGCCTCCCCTCGGCTGACCCGCATCGACGGCAGCCCCGTCCGGGTCCTCGTTGTCGATGACGAGGCCAATCTCACCGAACTGCTCTCGATGGCCCTGCGCTACGAGGGTTGGGAGGTCCAGGCCGCCGGCACTGGGCTCAAGGCGGTGCGGGCCGCCAAGGAGTTCCAGCCCGACGCGGTCGTGCTCGACATGATGCTCCCGGACTTCGACGGCCTCGAGGTGATGCGCCGGATGCGCGCCGACAACTCGACCGTGCCGGTCCTCTTCCTCACCGCCAAGGATGCCGTGGAGGACCGCGTCGCCGGCCTCACCGCCGGTGGCGACGACTACGTGACCAAGCCGTTCAGTCTTGAGGAGGTCGTCGCCCGCCTGCGTGCCCTCATGCGCCGCACCGTCGTCGTCGCCGATGAGGCCAGCAGCCTGCTGGCCGTCGGTGACCTGACGATGGACGAGGACAGCCACGAGGTCACCCGGGCGGGCACCCAGATCAGCCTCACCGCGACCGAGTTCGAGCTGCTCCGCTACCTCATGCGCAACCCGAAGCGGGTGCTCTCCAAGGCCCAGATCCTCGACCGCGTCTGGAACTACGACTTCGGCGGCCAGGCCAACGTCGTCGAGCTCTACATCTCCTACCTGCGCAAGAAGATCGACGCCGGGCGTGAGCCGATGATCCACACCATGCGTGGCGTCGGCTACGTCCTCAAGCCCGCCGACTGATGCCTGCCACCCTGCTGCGACCGGCCACCTGGACACTGCGGTCGCAGGTCCTCGCGTCGGTGCTCGCGCTCTTCGTCATCGTGATGGTCACGACCGGCGCCCTGACCATCGGCTTCACCAAGCACCATCTCGATGATCAGTTGCGTGACGAACTCAATGGGGCCGCCGGCACCACCAACTCGGGCCCGTCGCGCCCCGGTGATCTGGGCCTGACCCCTGACGGCGACGGCCGGCCTCGAGGAGGGCCCCAGCAGCGCAACTCCTCGGCCGTCCTTCGCCTCGTCGTGGTCGGGGGCACCAGCATCGGTGTCGACAACAATGGGGACCCGATCGCCTACATCACCGCCTTCGGCACCTCGCGCGAGGCTCTCAGTGACGACCAGGTCGCCACCTTGGTCAAGGTGACCAAGAGCCTGACGGCCAACGATCAGGAGCGGGTCGATCTCGGGGACGGCACCGGCTCGTACCTGGTGGCGGTGAGCACCAGCGGCACGACCAGGACGATCGTCGGTGTCCCCACTGGCGCCGTCGACCGCACCCTGGCCACGCTGATCCAGCTCGTCGCCGGCGGCACGCTCCTGGGCCTGGTCATCGTCGGCGTCGGTGGCAACTGGGTCATTCGCCGCAACCTGGCACCCTTGGTCCGGGTCGCCGACACCGCCCGCAAGGTCAGCGCGCTCAAACTCGACACCGGTGAGGTGGCGCTGCCTGCGCGGGTCGCCGACCGCGACACCGATCCCCACACCGAGGTCGGTCAGGTCGGCCTGGCCCTCAACCGAATGCTCGACAATGTCGAGGGTGCTCTCCAGACCCGACACGAGAGCGAGATGCGGGTGCGTCAGTTCGTGGCGGACGCGTCGCACGAATTGCGTACGCCGCTCGCCAGCATCCGTGGGTATGCCGAGTTGTCGCGTCGCGAGACCGACCCCGTCCCCGCGAACGTCAGCCATGCCATCGGCCGCGTCGAGTCCGAGGCGTTGCGCATGCAGGGCCTCGTTGAGGACCTCCTGCTCCTGGCGCGACTGGACTCGGGCCGACCCCTCGAACGCGAGCCGGTCGATGTCACCCTGCTCGCCATGGACGTCGTGTCCGACGCCCACGCCGCGGCCCCCGACCACCGTTGGGAACTCGACCTCCCGGACGAGCCTGTCGAGGCACCCGGCGATCGAGCTCGTCTGCATCAGGTCCTGGCCAACCTGCTCGCCAACGCCCGCACCCACACCCCGGCCGGCACGACCGTGGTCACGCGCATCCGGCGGGAGGGTCAGCACGTGCGCATAGACGTCGCGGACAACGGGCCGGGGATACCCGCGGACCTGCAACCGCGCGTCTTCGAGCGCTTCACCCGTGGTGACGACTCCCGCAATCGCGCCTCGGGGTCCACCGGGCTCGGGTTGTCCATCGTCGCCGCAGTCGCCGGGGCGCACGCCGGACGGGTGGACCTGGCCAGCGAGCCGGGCCGCACCGTCTTCACCGTCTGGCTCCCCTCGGACGGCCCGCATTCCAGCAACCCCATACCCCAGACACAGTGACAGCACAGGTGACAGGACGACCGTCGATCACGTGATGACGACTGCGGCCTCGCCCTCCGGTCGACTCCGCCGGATCTGGCGCGGACCGGACACCGACCCGGCGTGGGCGCGGCCGGCCCTCTTTGCTCTGCTCCTGGCCACCGGCGCCTTCTACGTCATCGGCCTCACGAGCAATGGCTGGGCGAACAGCTTCTACTCCGCCGCAGTCCAAGCCGGCAGCCAATCGTGGAAGGCCTTCTTCTTCGGAAGTTCCGATGCCGGCAACTCGATCACCGTCGACAAGCCGCCGGCCTCCCTCTGGGTGATGGCGCTGTCGGTGCGGATCTTCGGGTTGAGTTCCTTCTCGATCCTCCTCCCCGAGGTCCTCATGGGAGTGGCCACCGTGGGCGTCGTCCACGCGACCGTGAAGCGCTGCAGCACGGCGGCGGCCGGCCTCCTCGCCGGCGCCGTGCTGGCCCTGACCCCGGTCGCGGTGCTCATGTTCCGCTTCAACAATCCCGAAGCCCTCTTGGTCCTGCTCATGACCCTTGGCGCGTGGGCGACGATGCGCTCGATCGAGCAGGGATCACCGAAGTGGATGGCCATCGTCGGCGTCTTCATCGGGCTCGGCTTCCTCACCAAGGCACTCCAGGTGCTGCTCGTCGTGCCCTTCTTCGGCTTGGGCTACGTGCTCTTCGCCAACACCACCCTTCGACGCCGCATCGTCGGCGCGATCGTCGGCGTCGGCGCGATGCTGCTGAGCGCCGGGTGGTGGGTCGCCATCGTCGAACTCATTCCGGCATCCATGCGCCCCTACATCGGCGGCAGCCAGGACAACTCCTTCCTCTCGGTCACCTTCGGCTACAACGGCCTCGGCCGACTCAGCGGCTCCGAAGTCGGATCGGTCGGTGGCGGTCAGCGTGGCCCGGGATCGGGCACGGAGAGCATTACGCGTCTGTTCACGCAGACCATCGGCGGCCAGATCTCGTGGCTGCTCCCGACCGCGGCGCTCCTGCTCATCGCCGGGCTGGCGTTCCGCGGTCGACGCCCCCGCACCGACCTGCGCCGCGCCTCCTACGTCGTCTGGGGCGGCTGGCTGCTCGTGACCGGTCTGGTCTTCTCCCTGATGGCCGGGATCTTCCACGAGTACTACACCGTCGCCCTCGCTCCAGCCATCGCCGCACTCGTCGGCATGGGAGCCTGCGAGGCCTGGGACCGCCGGACTCATTGGGCGGGGCGGGGCGTCCTGGCGGCCGCCGCGGGGACCGCCGCCGGGATGGGCTTCTGGCTGCTGGGCAGAACCACGGCCTACGGTGGGTGGCTGCGCTGGAGCGTCCTGGTCGTGGGTTTCGCCGCGGCACTCCTCCTGCTCCTGACCGACCGTCTGCCGCGCTTCGCGACCGCGGTGACCGTCGGCGGGGCGGTCGCGGCCGCGTTGGCCGGCCCCACGGCATACGCGGTGACGACGGTGACCACCCCGCACACCGGTTCGATCGTCACCGCGGGGCCCAACACCGGCGGGCCGGGCGGCATGGGCCGCGGTGGCGTCCCCGGCGGCGGTATGCCGCGGGGCGGGTTCCCGGGTGGAGCGCCCGGCGGGTTGGCCGGCGGAATGCCCGGTGGTATGCCGCCCGGTGGCTTCCCGGGAGGGAGCGGCCAAACCGGTGGCCGGGCCGGCGCGAACGGCATGGGCGGCCTGCTCAACGCGAGCACTCCCAGCGCCGAGGTGGTCGCTGCCTTGCGGGCCGAGGCGAGCAGCTATCGATGGGCCGCGGCGACCGTCGGCTCCCAGAACGCCGCAGGCCTGCAACTCGGCAGCGGGGAACCGGTCATGCCGATCGGCGGCTTCAACGGCTCGGACCCCAGCCCCACCCTCGACGAGTTCAAGGGGTATGTGGCGTCCGGGGACATCCACTACTTCGTGGGCGGTGGAGGTTTCCGCGGCCAGAACGGCGGTGGCAACTCCGGCAAGGAGATCAGCTCCTGGGTGCAGGCGAACTTCACCCAGGTGAGCATCGGCGGCACGACGATGTACGACCTCACCCAGCCATTGAGCACTGCGGGCACGGCGTCATGACCCTCGTCGAGCGCCGGACGACGACAGACGTGGCCGAGGGAGACCCGGAATACACCGGAGCGGCCGAGCCCGGAACGAGCCGGCCGGAACTGCGCCTCGTGCTGCTCTTCCTCGCCATCGGCGCCGCGACGACGATCCTGCACCTGGGAGCGTTCGCCGCGCTGCGCGAGCAGTGGTCGGCGCAATGGAGCAACACCGCAGCCCTGGCTGTCGCCACCGTCGCCAACACGTGGGCCAACCGGCGGTGGACCTTCGGTGTCACCGGCGCCAAAGGCGCCGCGACGCACCAGCTGCAGGGTTTCCTTGTCTTCGCGCTGACCTGGACGTTGACGTCCGGCGGACTCCACCTGCTGGCGGCCGAGTGGCCGGGCGCCCCGCGCTGGGTCGAAGTGGCGGCCGTCGCGGTGGCGACCTCCACCTCGACGGCAGTGAAGTACGTCCTGATGCGCTACTGGATGTTCCGCAGGATCGTCAGTAACCGACGACGAGGAAGTCACCGTCCTCATTGATCAGGTGGACACAGCTTGTCCGTCCGATCGCGTCGTGGTCACTTTGCTCGCAGTGGGGCGTGACGGCTACCCTGACGGGGCACTGGAGGCGTCGCCTAGTCCGGTCTATGGCGCCGCACTGCTAATGCGGTTTGGGTTAAACGCCCATCGAGGGTTCAAATCCCTCCGCCTCCGCCACCGCATAGTGGCCTCCGACCTGCGCCAACGCAGGTCGGAGGTCTTTACCGTTTGCGTGGCGTGTCGGATACGTGTCGGACCAGCCGTGGGCGAAGCACACTTGTCTGGATGCCGGGAGTGACTACCCAGCCAATGAGTGTGCTCCCACAACAGGGTTCCGGTTGGTCCACGAACTCGCCGTGTCAGGTCTGCGACAGGCTGGCGACAGACCGTGGAGCAACCCTGTGGGCAATCGTTCATCGGAGGAATGTCATGCCCACCACCCACCCCAGTGCACCGTCGGTGCGACCACTACGAGCCGGCGAGGTCGGACCGTTGATCGAGGTCTTCGACCGGCTCTCAGCCCAATCTCGCTTCCTGAGGTTCAACGCGCCGTTGCCACGCCTCACCGCGTTGATGGTCGAGCAGTTGACCGCGCAGGAAGAGGGTCGCCACGAGGCGTTCGTCGCGTCTGTGGACGGCATGGCCGTGGGTATCGGTCGCTGGGTCAGGTATGCCGCGCACCCCCAGCGCGCGGATGTCGCCGTCGAGGTCGTGGACGCGTATCACCGGCGCGGCATCGGTCGCGCGCTGATGCAGGCCGTCACGGAAAGCGCTGCCCTGGCCGGTGTCGAGTTCCTCCTCTTCTGCGTCCGACGTGACAACGACCCCGCGCGAAAGCCGTTGGCAGAAGCTGGAGTCCTCACCAACGTCGACGACCCGGAACAGTTGTGGATCCCGGTCTCGCGGCTGCTCGCCCACCTGCGTACGCGAGAGCCGGCCGACGGCACCCTTCCTCGGGCAGGCTGATTGGGGCTGGTTCGGCGGCCACGACCCGGCCCTGACTCGACTCAGGGCCGGGTCCGTTGCCCGACCGCTTGGATCGCCTCACAGATCGGGGCGATGAGTTCGTCGTCACGCACGGCGACCCAGCGACTCACGTCGTGACCTCCCTCCAGGTCTCCGTCCGCACCCCCTGTCGACGCGGGGGCGGCATCGACGGCTGCCGTCAGCCGGGGAAAGACGGGGACACCTTGCCGGCGGCACAACTCAGCGGCGGCTGCACTGTGCCCGCGCGCGCCCGGGACGCCCAATCGGCACAGGGTGGCCGATGCCCCGGATGCTGCCTCGGCGAGGAAGAACTGCACGACACGCGGGCTCTCGTTGAGTGCGCGGTCGAACCAATAGACCGCTTGCTCGGGGACCTCGCAGTCCAAGGCTGCCCAGCCGGCGTTGAGAAGCAAGGTGCCGCTGGGCTCGACTCCCAACCGCCGATCGGCGTCGTCGATGGCCTTGGTGAGGATCGCGAGCGCCCGTGATGGATGCCCGGCGTCGAGCAGGGCGAGACCGATCTTGGCGACCACGGCACTGAGTTGAATGACGCCGGGCGAGGAGCCGATGAGGTGCCAAGCCTCCTCGGCCGCCGTCAGCGCAGCGTCGTGCCGTCCAGCAGTGGCTCTCATGACGGCCACGGTGGCGAGGACTTCGGGTAGGGCGTGGGCGGCGGTGGTTGCCGCGGGTTCGAGGAGAGCCTCAGCCTCGAGGAGCGCAGTGTCGACGTCGCCGACGACGTACGCGCCGATGCTCTCGACGAGACCGGCCAGAACGGACCACGCGGGGTCGTCGGCGAGTAGGGCCTTCGTCGTTGCTGCGTCGGGCGCCGTGGCGTGTGGCGTCAGCGATTCATCGAGGGAGCGCTGCATCAGCGCGATCTTGGCGTGGTCGGCGGGACTGAGCAGGCTCGAGCGCAGGATGCGATCCAGCCAGGGCGTGGTCGCTGCCTCGTGGAAGAGCCAGTACCAGCCCAGAGTTACCCCGAGCCCGGCCACGCTGTGTGCATCACGGCACGTGAGAGCGTTCTCCAGGGCTTGGAGGTAGTCCTCGAATTCGTCTTGGACCTCGTTGAGCATCTCGTCGTGGAAGGGGACACCTCGCCAACGATCGGCATACCACTCGCGATGGCGAGATTGCAGACGGGCGAGCTCGTCCGGACCGGTCTCGGCGACAAGTTCGAGCGCCAGGTCGCGCATGGTGCGAAGCAGGCGGAACCGCACCCGAGGGCCGCGCCGGTCCAACTGGATGATGGCGTCGCGGGCCAGCGCCCGCAGGATGTGGTCGGTGGCGGCGTCTCCGACCACGACTCGTGCGGCGTCCGCGGTGAAGGATCCGCGGAAGACGCCGACGCCACGAAAGGTGGCGCGCTCGGCAGGCCCGAGTCGGTCGATCCCGGACTGCGCGAGCGCGCGCAGTGAGCGATGCCGATCAGTGCCCGTGGCCCGGTCGTCCTCGACGTCGAGGCGCCGCGAGGTGAGCTCACTGAGTTCGGTCAAAGAGCGGGTCGCGGCCTGTCCGGCGATGAGTTCGATGCCGAGCGGGAGTCCGTCGACGTCACGGACGATCTGGCCGAGCTGGTCGCCATCGTCGTCGGTGATGAGGAGCCCGGGCGCGCGGTCGGTCAACCGTGCCTCCAGCAATCGAACGGCGGGAAGGGTCCGGGCCAGGGCACCTGCCTCGCCCGATTGAGGGCAGTCAAGGAGTTCGACGGGTACGAGCCGTTCGCCCGGCACCCCCAGCGGGGTGCGTGAGGTGATGACCATGGACACGCCGGGGCAATGCTCCAGGAGCACCCGCGCGATCGTCGCCACGGCCGTGGACGACCACTCCGCCTCGTCGACGAGCACGGTGAGGTGGGCCCGGGTCAGCGCGGCGCTCAAGGTGGCGACCGGGTCCGGCCCGGCCGCTCCGAGGCGGTACTCGATGCAGATGGCCGCGGCGACCTCCTGCGCGGAGGCTTGCGTGAGTCCGGACAGGTCGACGTAGACCAACTCCCCACTGACCTCACGGCCAAGTTCGTGCAGCAACCGACTCTTGCCCACTCCGCCCGGACCGACGAGGGTGAGCAACCGGTGGCCCGCCTCCCGCCACCTCCGGAGCCGTTCCAGGTCCTCCTCCCGCCCGATGGTCTCGGACGCCGGCACCGGGATCGCGGTGGTGATCCGGCGGTGCTCGGGGCGAGCGGGCGCCACGAGTGACTCGGCCTGGGCCAGCACCTGGGCGTGCAGGGCCTGCGTCGGGGGGCTGGGATCGATGCCCAACTCCTCCCGGAGCCGGGTGCGCAGGTCGGCATAGGCGCGCAGCGCCTCCGCTTGGCTCCCCAGCGCGTACGCCGCTCGCATGACCAACCTGGTGGGCCCCTCCCGCAGCGGGAACTCACCGACCAGGTCGTTCGCGACCGCCAGCGCCTCCTCAAGATGCGGGACCGTCCCGCCCTCGAGCAGGAGGGTGGCCAACTGCTCGTTCGCGGTGGCCTTGGCGTCCTCGAGGCGCGTCCGCTCCGCCAGGACCAGCTCATCCGTGACACCTTCGTAGGCCAAAGGCCCAGACCACAGGGCCAGCGCCCGACGGTACCGACGGACGGCTTCATCGACCTGCCCGGCCGAGCGCAGGTCACGGGCGCTCCTGATCAGGTGCTCGTGGTCGACCGCGTCGACATCGACCTCCAGCGGGAGGAGGTAGCCCTCCCTACCGGTCCGGACGAGGTCGGGGGCCGACAGTTGCCGACGCAGGCGAGCGACGACGGTGTGGACCGCGGTCGGGTTGAGACCCAAGGCAGCGTGGCCCCAGACCAGGTCCAGGAGAACCTCGGGGGGGACGCTGCGCCCGCGCCGTTGGACGAGGACCGCGAGCACGTCCCTGGGTCGCTGACCGGTCACTGGTCCCCGGCCAGCTGGGGTCTCGACCTCGACCGGGCCGAGGACTCGAATCCGCACCCGTCCATGGAACCACCCGACGAGGGCCCACGGCCACCGGGTTGTCAGCCCCGCACGGTCGCCAGGACTTGGAGGTGTCCCAACCGAGGGTGCGCGGTGGGCCTTCGAGGACCTGCGCCCCGAGGGATGGATCGTGATCGAGCGCGGAATCGCCTCGGTGTGCCCGACAGACCTTCGTTATGCCGTGGACCTCACCATCGGCTCGTCGGCCGCGTCTGGCTCGGCCGATCGATCGCGGTGAAGGTCGAGATGTGCGTCGAGTTGCTCGGCCAGCCAGGTGATCGCTGCGTCGGCCCCGTCAGCGGCACCGGTGAGGTGATCCCCGGAGTCCAGTTCGGCATGGGTCACGTGGACGCCCATGGCTTCGTAGGCCGCGGCGAGCTGACGACTCAACTCGGCGGGCACGATGTCGTCACCCTTTGCGTGGTAGAGGTAAACCGGCACCTCGGGGGTGCCGCCGGGGTTGCGTTCAGCCCGCAGGAGCGCTGCCCAGAGCGGGTCCTCCCACGGACGCTCACGCGTCGTCCAGGCCGCCATCGGTTCCGGGTGGGACACCACGAGTCCCGTCACGTCGAGGGTGGCGGCCACCGCGGCGGCTGCTCGGCCTCGCGCGTTGAGTATGTCCCACAGCCGAGGGTCCTCGTGAGCGTGGGCCAGGCCTACGAGGACGGCCAGGCCGAGACCGGAATAGGGTCCACCGTCGATCGCCTCGACGACGGCCGCGAGGTCGGTCGGGACTCCACCGGCCGCGAGGGCGACCAAGGTCAGATCGCGCGCATAGATGGGCTGATGCTCGGCGGCCCACGCTGCGCAGCGACCTCCTTCGGAGTACCCCCAGAGCAGCACGGGAGCGCCGGCCTCCACTCCGTCCACGCCGGCGACGGCTGCCCGGACGATGTCGAGCATCGCCCGCCCCCCGACGCGGCCAGCTCCGTAGGTGTGGGGGCCGGGCAGGCCGAGGCCCTCACCATCGGTGACGACGACCGACCAGCCGCGGCTGAGGGCAAGCTCCAGGAAGGCGAGTTCGCCCTCCATGCCGGTCGCGAGCAAGTGGCTGGGTGCGCTGTCGCGTCCGAGCCCGTGGACGCCGACGCCGTACGAGAGCACCGGCCGAGGTCCCGGTCCACGCCACGACATGGCGGGAACGAGGACGGTCCCGGAGACGGCGATCGTTCTGCTGTTGGTCGCTGCCGTGGTGTGGACAACCTGGGTGGCCGCGCAGGTCAGCCCCGGCACGACGACTGGCCGGGTGCGGAGCATGGTTCCTCCGCACCGGGGCATCGAGGCGGGTGTGTCGTAGAAGGGGTCCGTGGAGGGGGCGTGCACAACGCTGTCCTTTCGTCGAGGTGCTCTTGACCTCAGGCAGCATCGCGAACCCGGCCGTCACCGATCTGTCACGCACGGCCGACCGGCTGACAGATCGGTGACAGGGCCCTCGCTCACGCTGTGACCTGGTCGGCCCGCAACGGATCGGCCACCACCGAAAGGACCACGTAGATGAGCAACACACAAACCCGGAACCGCATCCTTCGGATCGCCACGCTCGGCGGCGTCGGACTGACCGTCGCCGCCAGCGGCCTGGCCATTCGCGCGGTGCGGTCCCTCGACGAGGCCTTCACCAGCGCTCTCTCGGACCCATATCTGGCGACTGCGGAGTCCTGAGTCCATGGGGCAACCACACCACTGATCGCTCAACAGAGCACACTTCCCGTAGGAGCGCACATGGACACTCTCGACACCGTCCACCTGCCCATCGGACCGACCGCCCTGAGCGCGAGTGGCCTCTTGGGCCCCGATTCCGAAATCATCGCCAACTTCACCTGGCCGGGACTCGGACGGCCGCATTTCCCGCCGCCGGCCCCGAGCGATCCACCGACCGTGCTGCCGAGCGCGGTCCGCGTGCCGGGGCCGGAGACGGATCCCACCGCTGTCCGACGGGCTCTCGAGGGGCGGATCGCGCTCTGGGACAACGGCGACCCCTACCGGATCGTCCCTGCCCTTCTCGCAGACCCGCTGGCCGATGGAGACGGCTGGGTCATCCCACTCCTTGCCTCCGTCGAGGAACGCCGCCTCTACGATGTCGCCATCCGTGGCGCCCACAACTGGGTGACCGTGGCCCCCCACGCGATTTACTACCGGAGCGTCTGGGACACCTTCGGGATCGCGCACATCTCAGACCTGCACGTGGCCCGCCGGATCGACGGCTTCGCCGCCGCCCTCGCCCGCGCCGGGCACGAGCAGGCCAATGAGCGCCTTCTCAACATGAACGACCAGTTCCGCCACGTCGTCAAGTACGCGAACCGACTCCACGACGAGGGCCACCTCGATCTCATCGTGGCCACCGGTGACCTCATCGACTACCAGTACGAACGCGACGACAACCGCAGAGGGTTGGGCAATGTCGGCTTCCTCAGGGACCTCCTCCTGGGCCGTTCCACCAGCAATTCCTGCCCGGCCGTCGAGGAGTTGCGGGTGCCGATCCTGCTCACTCCGGGCAATCACGACTACCGAAAGAACCACTACCACCTCGTCTTC
>Ga0116166_1002755_pt1 | contig 14164 bp, 4 predicted proteins | sample AD_JPNMR2_MetaG_FD_89884 | JGI IMG/M metagenome (GOLD analysis project Ga0116166, IMG submission 89884) | Active sludge microbial communities of municipal wastewater-treating anaerobic digesters from Japan - AD_JPNMR2_MetaG | ecosystem: Engineered > Bioreactor > Anaerobic > Digestate | place...
ACTCATCCTGGGGCTGAAGAAGGTCCCAAGGGTTCGGCTGTTCGCCGATTAAAGAGTTACGCGAGCTGGGTTCAGAACGTCGTGAGACAGTTCGGTCTCTATCTGTTGTGGGCGCAGGAGATTTGAGGGAGTCTGACCTTAGTACGAGAGGACCGGGTCGGACGAGGCAACGGTGTACCTGTTGTCGCGCCAGCGGCATCGCAGGGTAGCTGTCCTCGGACGGGATAACCGCTGAAAGCATCTAAGCGGGAAGCCCTTCCCAAGATAAGATCTCCCGCGGGGACTTCGGTCCCCCCTAAAGACCCCTGGAAGACTACCAGGTTGATAGGCCGTGGGTGGACGCATGGTAACATGTGTAGCCGAACGGTACTAATCGGTCGTGTGGCTTAACAAACTATCGCGCTGCAGTATTGCCCGACAACCGGTACAACTCTTCAACACGCCGAATTCGTCAATCTACCAACATCGGAATCCTTTTCCGGTGACCATAGCGAGGGGGAAACACCCGTTCCCATCCCGAACACGGCAGTTAAGCCCCTCCGCGCCGATGGTACTGCCGGCGACAGCCGGTGGGAGAGTAGGTCATCGCCGGGAAATAACTAACCCCAAAGGCCTCTGGATCTCCAGGGGCCTTTGGGCTTTTAGGGCCCTCCTGCGCAATACTCCTGGAGAAAACAATGAACTGTTGCCCGATACTCTTTGTGCGGCTCGTACTCCCCGGCGCGTTCCTTTTCGGTCGATACATTTGTCCGGCGCAAACGGCAGTTGACAACGCGGAGCGATTCAAAAATCCACCCTCCTGCCCAAGGACCGCCGGATACATTCAATCCAGAAAAGATTTTTTGTGGTTCTCTTGGGCCTCAACGAAGAATACACCGTGGCATCGGGAGAAAAATTGTCGGAATATCTTCAGGCCAACTATTCGAATATCAACTGGAATTCGGATTATACCAAAACCTTGGATATAGCGGCGGTGGAGATTCAATGCCCGACGCCGTCGACAAACAACAAATTCTGGAGCCGGCCGAGAGGACGCTGATTGGATTCGAAGTGATGATGAACAGCAGCGATTCCCAAAATCCGGGCGTGCGCACGGGCAAATGGGGATGGCATACCAGCGATGCCAACGGCGTTCCTTACGAAGCGTACAACAATGAGTCCGGTTGGACATTGCTGCACCTGCTGGATAATGGAACCCCGGTTCAGGACTGGACCCTGTTTTAACTGTTTCTTTTCATGGAGAGATCCAAAGGGGGCTTGTTGGACAAGCCCCCTTTTTTTATGCCGGCGTATCGCTGCCGGAGGGATTACCCGCGCAGCGCCGCAACGCCTCCAAGTCGAAACGTGTGGCCGATTCCAATCCAAAATACCGTTCGGGATGGCAGGTGAGGATCAGCAGTTGCATCTTTTCCGCGTATTCTTCCAAAATGTTCAAAACACGGGAAAAACGGCCGGGATCGGTGAAGACCATGGTGTCGTCCAGTACCACCAATTGTTTATCGTGCCGTGACAGCACTTCGGCAAGCGCAATGCGGGTGGCTAGATAGCATTGTTCCTGTTCGCCCCCGGAGAGCAGATCCATCGGCACCTCGTTATCGTAGGTGTCGGGCAGCACCGCGGCGGTGGTGAATTTCTCGTTCAACCGAATCCGCCCCAGCCGGCTGCCCGCGATCCGGTAAAGGATGCGGCTGGCGATGGTCTCGACCGGACCGGTGACGGCGGCGATGGCCTCCGCGCGGCATTGGGTCAACGTGTCGTAAAGCAAGCGGATGGCGGCGATCCGCTCCTCTTCCGCGTGGATTTCAGATTCCAATTTTTGCCGTTTTTCGTCGGCCGCGGCCCATAGTGAATAGGGTGCCTGGGCGCAGAGGTTTTCCAACCGGGCTTCTTCTTCTTTTTCTTGCACCAACGCGGCCTCGGCGGCTTTCTGAGCCTCCTCGTATTGCTTCTCCAGCCGTGCGGCCACGGTGGAGGGATCCTCTCCGAATTCTAGCAATTTCTTTTCGATTTCCTCTAATTTCACTTGGGCGAGATCCAGATTGAGAAGGATTTGGTTGCGCTCCTCCATGCGTTGCGCTTCCGTCTTACCGTCTTGTTTCAGATTGTTGAGTTTTGCCTCCAGGGCGCGCTGCTGACTTTGGGTTCCCTCGATGAGCGTGTCGAGTTTGATTTTTTCTTCTTTGGCGGCATTGAACGCGGTTTGCCGCGTATCCTGGCGGCGTTCCGCGTTCTCTACCTGTTCGATAAATTCTGCTTTAAGTTTTTCTGCCTGTTCCCACAATCTCTGATAATCGGGAGGATTAGCTTCCCATTCCGGATGCTCTTGCAGCAAGGTTTGGAACAGGCCTTCCAGTTCGGCGCGTTGCTGCTCAATTTCCTCCAGTGTCCTCCCCGCCAGCAGAGTGTCGAATTGGGTGGCCGCGTCCCGGATTTGTAGGTCCATCTCCTTGGCCCGTTCGGCCAGGGCTTCGAGTTGATCGATGTCCCGGGTCTGGAACGGCGCGGTGAGATCCTCGATTTTTTGTACCGCTGCGGCGTGTTCATTGCGGAGGGGAGTGATGTCTTCCACTGGACCGGTGGCGCGGATCCGGGCCACCCCTGGCCAATTCACTACAACGTCGGGCGATCCCTTGATAATGCCCGGAATGCCTTCATGCAAAGGAACGGAGCCGGGATTCTCGGCGGCGATGGCTTCCAGCGAACCGTCGTGTTCGGGAACGATCTCCAGACTGATAAGCGCCGATTCGATGCGCGTTTGGGCTTCATCCCGCTCTTTCATGGCTCGGCGGATATCCCGGAGGGTCTTTGCGTCAGGGGCAAGGAACCGGGTGCGAGCATCCCGCCGTTGGTCCAATTCCAGCCGGGCCCGCTGGATTTTGGTGACCAACAGATTCAACTCTTCCCGTTGCCGCCGGGTTTCCACAAACCGCTGGGCCTGTTTCGCCAGCGATTCGGCTTCATCGATCGCGGGGCGGTTTTTCCGGATATCTTCGAGGGCCGTGCGGATTTCGTTTAATTCCCGTTCCCGGAGTTGGAGTTCATTTTGGCGCAGAGGCAGACTTTCCAACAGGCCGGTAAGATTGCTTTGGCATTTTTGAAGTTCATTGGCCGCGTCGTGGATTTGTTGAATCCGTTGCGTTATCAGGTTGTATTGAGCTTCGGCGGTTTTCACTTGTTCTTCCCGCTGCTTTTTCTCTGACAACAAGGCCTTGTATTGTTCCACTTGCCTCTGGATCTCGATCCGTTGAACGCGCAATGATTCCAAATGACTCTTGGAATACTCCCTGCGCTGCCGCAGATCGGCCACATTGCGTGAACTCTGTTCATAGGCTTGCAGGCGCAACTGGGCTTCCTGCAGCTCCCCTTTGACACGTTCCAACTCCTCGCGTAGGAAGATGATCCGCGGCGCGTTGGCGCCTGTGCGTATCCGGCCGCCTTCTGTGTAGATTTCCGAGTATAGTTCCTTAATACGTTTTTCAAGCGGGCCGGCATCCGGGCCGGAGATCTGCTCGCCTAAGGCGGCCTGAATCCCGCCGATCACATCGCCCGAAAAATCGGGCAGCCGCATGTCTCCCTGGGGCGCCCAAAGCACCTGAGCCAATCCCCAGTTCGCTTGTCTGAATAAACCCCGCCCCGGGGGATTTTGGGTAAGGATCCCCTGGCACCACTGATCGGCGTCAGTTCCCTCCTTCCAGCGGACAAACGCACCCTGTTCTTTCCGTTCTAACACCGATTTGGCGTTATCCAGGTATTGTTTGGTGATCCGGTAGTCGATGCCATCATGGCAGAATTCCACCATCACCTGAGGCGCGAGCGAACGGCCCAGCGGACGGATGGCTTCCATTTCCTGCCCTCTGACCCTATGGCCGTCGAGCAGAGCGCGGCGGAAGGCCTCGAACAAGGTCGATTTGCCTGTGGCGTTGGGCGCGTGAATAATATTCAAGGTTTCAGAAAATGGACCCACCTCAACCGGGTCGATGAAACATTTCCAATTGGCGGCACGAATTTTTCTCAGGATCATCTTCCCACCTCCTTGGCCAGCGCGTACAGTTCCAACAAGGCCCGGCTGGCCATAGCCGGCGTAACCCCTTCAGGCCGGGAGCCTCCGGCCGTGGGATCGCTCCAGGCTTGGATCCGCCTTCCGGCTTCTTGCAGATAACCCGCCGGGAGAATGTCGATCCACCTGGGATCTTCTGGTGAAGGCCGCAGACAGGTTTGATCCAGGCTGCCATAGAGAAAGCGGGAGGAAATGATCTCTTGAATGCGGTTTAGTTCCTCCTGTTCCTCTCCATGCAGCAATCCGGCCAGGCGGATGTCCAATAGAGTGGATTCCGGCTGTTCCATCGCTTCGATGCGCGCGCGCAGCTCGGCCAATTCGCCCTTTTGACGCAGGTCTTTTTCCACCACCATCCAGGTCAACCGTCCGGATCGGACCGGCGTGAGCGTAGGAACCGCGCCAGGCTCGGCGATTTCCACAAGCAGCGCATTCCCACTGTCGCGTTCCCCGAACTTGGTGGTTTCATGCGTACCAGAATAGGCCATGCGTGGGGCCCCATCCGGGGAGGAGAACAAAGCGAAAGAGTGCCAATGCCCCAAGGCGAGGTAATCCAGCCCGGCGCGCGTGGCCGCGTCCCGGGGAATCGGGTAATCCGGCTCGGATTGAACACCTTCCACCGTGCCATGCGCCATCCCGACGGTGATCCGCGACAGATCCCGATCCTTGATCCATTTGGTGGGATCTTGAAAACACGATTTCTCCCGGCAGGGGCAGGGATACAACACGCCGCCAGGGACTTCGACAGCCTGGGGGTCGCGCAAGACATGAACATTGGACGCGGACTTCCAGGCCGGATGCTCCCAAACGGAACCGGGAACCAGGGGATCGTGGTTTCCGGGAATCACATAGACCGGCGCGGGAAACTGGTTCATCCGGTCCGCCACTTTTTGGATCAACATCCGATCGACGCCGTTATCCTCGAAGACATCACCCGCCACGAGGATAAAGTCCACCCGGTGCTCCCGTGCGATGGCTGCCAGCGTGTTGAGGGATTCCATCCGTGCCGTCCGGACTTTTTCGCCGGCATCTCCCGTATGGGAGGCTTTCATGCCCATCTGCCAATCCGCTGTGTGCAAGAATTTCATGATTTCGTACCCTCGATAGGTTTTCAGATCTTTCCAAGGTAATCTTGTTTATCAAGCGGATCACAAAATAAAATCCCATATTACCTTACCATAAAGAAATTAAATATAAAATATTGAAATTCAACAATCATTTACCTGCTGCAGAATAAGGATGCATAACGCCCTTTCAAGGCTTTCCTTTCCCCAATCCCCCAGGGAGAAAAGGATTGGATGCTGGACGGTTCAGCCGGCTCGATTCGACTACAGCCAGCCAAACATGAATTAAGTAAGATCTTGGCCTATGAGCCAATTGCGCTGGAAATTTCAGGCATGTTTCCCTGAATAACCTGCAGGATTGGTGCGTGTTTCAATATATATTTTGATCTGAAGTTTGTTTATTGTGAATGTGAATATTGGCCATCCAATTCTCTTCTTGTATCCACCAATCATTTTTTTGTTGTTTTGTCGCTATCCAGGTCAGTAAGTTGCTGCGGGCCGATTGGCTCCTAGATCCATGCGTTGCGCCTAAACCATGCGGTATTTCCTCGACGCTGAAAGACATCTCCAAGCAGAGGTATTTCTTTGTATCTCTGACTGTTGAACAGAATCTGGAAATGGCGCACGGGGTGAAAATCCAGGTTGGACCGTAGCAAGTAAGGCATACCGATACATCCCCTGTACCGGCAGATCAATCCAGACAGCGAGGTATCCTATGATGGCTGCACCGGAACCCCAAACCGCCTGGCCTGTGAATGGAGCGGACCGGGAAACGTCGGCTGCCGCGCCAGCACTTTCGCTGCCGAAGGGCGGGGGTGCGCTTCGCGGCATGGGGGAGAAGTTCGCCGCCAATCCGGTGACCGGCACGGGCTCCATGACTGTGCCCATATTGACCACTCCCGGCCGTTCCCAATTTGGGCCGAGTTTATCGCTCACGTACGATTCAGGATCAGGCAACGGCCCCTTCGGAATGGGATGGTCCCTTCCCTTGCCCGCCATCACCCGCAAAACAGACAGAGGCCTGCCACAATACCGTGACGCGGAAGAATCGGACGTGTATCTCCTCTCCGGGACCGAAGATCTGGTGCCCGTACTCCAGCCGGATGGTACGCGCTTCGCGGACAGCACGGCCGCGCCGGGATACATCATCCACCGTTACCGTCCCCGCGTGGAAGGATTATTCGCCCGTATCGAGCGTTGGACCCACACCGCCACGGGCGAAATCCACTGGCGCTCGATCAGCCGTGACAATGTGACGACTCTCTATGGGAAAGACAACCATTCCCGGATTTTCGATCCCGCGGACCCTAATCCCGCCCATCCGGTGCGTGTGTTCAGTTGGCTGATCTGTGCGAGCTATGACGGCAAGGGCAACGCCATTGTTTACGAATACGCCGCGGAGAACAGTGATAACGTGGACACCGGCTTGGCCCATGAGCGCAACCGGATTCGCGCGGCCAACCGCTATCTGAAGCGGATTAAATACGGGAACCGCGTCTCACGCCTTGTCCAGCCGGACCTGGCCCTGGCGGAATGGTTATTCGAAGTGGTTTTCGATTATGACGAAGGCCACTGCGAAGAAATCGGCCTTGATCCCAACCTGCCGGAAGACGCGCAGCACCGGCAGGTCCGGGCTTCGGCGGCGGCAGGGCAATCCTGGACTGTCCGGCCTGATCCGTTTTCGTCCCATCGTGCGGGATTCGAAGTGAGGACTTACCGGCGGTGCCGGCGGATTCTTATGTTCCACCATATCCCGGATCTGCCCACCGGTGAGAAGGGCTATGACGGCCTGGTGCGGTCCACCGAGTTCGAGTATGACGACCTGGATTACTTGCAGCCTGTGCCGGTCGAAACCGAACTGGCCCACCCGGGCAGCACCCGCTTCGCGTCGTTCCTCCGCCGGATCACCCAAGCCGGCTATGTGCGGGATGAGAACCAGCCCGTGATGGTTTTCAATGGCATACCTTTCTCCACGTACTTGAAAAAATCGCTGCCGCCGCTCGAGTTCCAGTACAGCAAGGCGGTTATTCAGGAAGAGGTTCGGGAACTCGAGGCGGGCAGCCTCGAGAACCTCCCTACCGGCCTTGCGGGACCTGGCTATCTGTGGGCCGACCTGGACGGCGAGGGTGTCTCGGGCGTTCTGGTGGAGCAGGCGGGGGCCTGGTACTACAAGCCGAATCGGGGCGGGGGAAGTTTGGGGCCGCTCCAAACGGTGGCCGCGAAGCCTTCCTTGGCGGAACTGAGCCGCGGGCGGCAGCAGCTGCTTGACTTGGCGGGCGATGGCCAACTCGACCTGGTGGTTTTGGACGGCCCGGAACCGGGTTTTTACGAGCGCACTTTCGACGAAGGCTGGGAGCCGTTCCGGGTTTTCCGCCAGAAGCCCAACCTCGCGTGGGACGATCCCAATCTGAAATTCATCGATCTGGACGGCGACGGGCACGCCGACGTGCTGATCACCGAAGACGACGCCCTGGTCTGGCATCCTTCGTTGGCGGAGGAGGGCTTCGGTCCCGCGATCCGGGTGGCGAAGGCGTTGGACGAGGAAGAAGGCCACCGGATTGTCTTCGCGGAAGGAGCGGAGTCCATTTATCTGGCCGACATGGGGGGTGATGGCCTCACCGGCCTGGCGCGCATCCGTAACGGCGAAGTGTGTTTCTGGCCTAATCAGGGGCACGGCCGGTTCGGCCCCAAGGTCACCATGGACAATGCCCCCTGGTTCGATTCGCCGGATCAGTTCGATCCCAAACGCGTCCGTCTGGCCGATATCGACGGCAGCGGAACGGCCGACATCATCTACCTGCATCGGAACGGCCCGCGGATCTATTTCAACCAATCGGGGAACCGGTGGAGCGAGGCGCGCCCGTTGGCTCCGTTTCCACCCGTCGACAACATCTCAACGATCATGACAGCCGATTTGCTTGGCAACGGCACGGCCTGCCTGGCGTGGTCGTCTTCCCTGCCGGGAGACATCCATAGCCCCCTGCGCTATATCGACCTGATGGGCGGCCAGAAGCCTCACTTGTTGCTCCGGGCCGTCAATCACCTGGGCGCGGAAACCCGCGTATACTATGCCCCCTCCACCGGCTTCTACTTGCGGGACAAAAAGGACGGCAAACCGTGGATCACCCGGCTGCCGTTTCCGGTACACGTGGTCGAGTGCGTCGAGACCTACGACCACATCAGCCGCACCCGCTTCGTCACGCGCTACGCGTACCATCATGGGTATTTCGATGGAATCGAGCGCGAGTTCCGGGGATTCGGAATGGTGGAGCAATGGGACACGGAGGCGTTCGGTGTGCTCCAGGCTGGCGGCCAAATGCCATCCGGAGAGAACATCGATCGGGGGTCTCACGTGCCGCCGGTCCTCACGAAAACGTGGTTTCATACAGGAGTCTATCTAGGCCGCGAGCGGGTATCCAACTATTTCGCGGGATTGCGCGACGCTCAGGACGTGGGCGAATACTACCGCGAGCCGGGTTTGACCGGCGCCCAGGCCCGTCAACTTCTGCTCGAGGATACGGTCCTGCCGGAGGGCCTGACAGTGGAGGAGGAACGCGAGGCCTGCCGTGCCCTCAAAGGGACGATGCTGCGGCAGGAAGTATATGCCCTGGACGGCACGGACCAGCAACCGCATCCCTATGCCGTCACCGAACAGAATTTCAGCATCCGCGTGATGCAGCGGCAGGGCAAAAACCGCCACGGCGTTTTCTTCCCGCATTCCCGGGAATCGATCCGGTATCACTACGAACGCATTCCCGATGATCCGCGCGTCAGCCACGCGTTGACGCTGGAAGTGGACGATTACGGGAATGTGGTGAAATCCGCCACGATCGCCTATGGGCGGCGGCAACCGGACCCGGCCTTGTCTCCGAAGGACCAGGCCATACAAAGCCGGATCCTCATCACCTATACCGAGAACGGGGTTACCAACGCGGTTGAGACGGCCGATGAGCAACGCAATCCGTTGCCGTGTGAATCGCGGACCTATGAGATCACCGGGGTGTCCTTGCCGCCTGGCAGCACGCGCCTGACGTTCGAGGAAGTTGTGAGCTCTGGGTCGACGGTGCTGGTTTTGGATTATGAGGAGGAACCTAACCTAGGGCTTCCCCAAAAGCGGTTAATCGAGCATGTGCGAACGTATTTCCGCCGGGACGATCTGGCTGGGCCGTTGCCGCTGGGCCAGTTGCAGCCGTTGGCGTTACCTCACGAGAGTTACAAACTCGCGTTCACGCCGGGATTGATCGCGGCTGTGTACGGCGGGCGGGTCAGCGGCGCCATGCTGGAAAACGAAGGCCGCTATGTCCACACGGAAGGCGACACCAATTGGTGGATGCCCTCGGGCAGGATTTTTTATTCCGAGGATCCGGCGCATACACCCGCCCAGGAGTTGACCTTCGCCCGGCAGCACTTCTTTCTGCCGCGCCGGTACCGCGATCCATTCCACACCAACGCGGCCAGCACAGAGTCAATCGTAACTTACGATCTTTATGATCTCTTGATTCAAGAGACACGCGATCCCCTGGGCAACCGGGTTACCGTGGGAGAACGAAACCTCGATCCTCTCCTACCGCCCGTTCTTTTCCGGCAGGATTACCGGGTGCTGCAGCCGGCGTTAATCATGGACGCCAACCGCAACCGCACGGAAGTGGCCTTCGACGCCCTCGGCATGGTGGCCGGCACCGCGGTGATGGGCAAGCCGGCCCCGTCGCCCGCCGAAGGGGATTCGCTGCTCGGATTCAAGCCCGACTTAACCCAAGCCGAGATCGATCAGTTCCTCGCGAATCCCAAAGGACTGATGACCGCCGTGTTGCTCGGCAACGCCACCACGCGGATTGTGTACGATTTGACGGCATATTGGCGGGAACCGGATCCGGCCACGAAATCCCCTCCCTTTGCCGCGGCGCTCACGCGGGAGTCGCACATCAACGAACCTGTGCCTCCCGGCGGATTGAAGATTCAGGTCAGTTTCACTTATTCCGATGGCTTCGGCCGTGAGATCCAGAAGAAAGCCCAGGCCGAGCCGGGACCGGTGCCGCAGCGAGACGGCACAGGCCAAATCATTGCAGGCACGGATGGTCAACCCCAGATGACGCCGGGGGATGTCAGCCCCCGGTGGGTGGGGAGTGGCTGGACAATCTTCAACAACAAAGGCAAACCGGTTTGCCAGTATGAGCCCTTTTTCACCGATACGCACCGCTTTGAGTTTGATGTCCGGATCGGTGTCAGTCCGGTGCTTTTTTACGATCCGGTGGAACGCGTGGTGGCCACGCTGCATCCCAACCACACCTGGGAGAAGGTGGTCTTCGATGCCTGGCGGCAAGAAACCTGGGACGTCAACGACACCGTATTGATTTTTGATCCCCAGGCCGATGCCGATGTGGGGGACTTCTTCAGCCGGTTGGATCCCGCGGAATACCTCCCCACATGGTTCACGTTGCGGACCGCTCCGGCCTATGCGGCCGCGTTCATGGCGCGGTATCCCCATCCAACCGATCGAATGAACGAAACGCGGGCGGCCCAAAAAGCGCAAATCCACGCGGCGACGCCTACGGTCACATACGCCGACACCCTCGGCCGCGCCTTTCTCACCGTGGCTCAGAACCAATACCAGTACAGCGATGCCCCGCCGGCCGCTCCACCGGTGGAGGAGTTTCAAGCCACCCGAATCCTCCTCGACATCGAAGGCAATCCGCGGGAAGTGATTGATCCCATGAATCGGACCATCATGCGTTACGATTATGACATGCTCGGCAACCGGATCCATCAGGCCAGCATGGAGGCGGGCGGGCGCTGGACGCTGATGGACGTGGCGGGCAAGCCGCTCTACGCCTGGGACAGCCGCGGCCATCGGTTCCGCACTGCCTGCGATTCCCTGCGCAGACCCACGGAGGCATTCCTGCACGAAGGTCTGGGCGCGGAGATGACCATCGGACGGACGGTCTATGGCGAGAGTTTTCCGAATCCGGAGAACAACAATCTACGCGGCAAGGTGGTCCAGCTGTTCGATCAGGCCGGAGTCGTCAACAGCGGCCCGTATGACTTTAAAGGCAATTTGCTGTTAACGCAGAGGCAATTGGCGCAAGATTACAAGAATACGCTGGACTGGTCGGGGGCAGTGCCTCTGGAACCGGAAATCTACACGAGCCGCTCGCGCTTCGACGCATTGAATCGCCCCATCCAGATGATCGCTCCCCACAGCGATCAACCGGGTGCGGGGATTAACGTCATTCAATCAATTTTCAATGAGGCCAACCTGCTGGAGCAGGTGCATGTCTGGTTCAACCAGGCCGCCGAACCAGCCGCCTGGCTCGATCACGCCACCGCTGACCTGCACGCGGTGACGGATATCGATTACAACTCCAAGGGCCAACGAGTGCTCATTGATTACGGCAATGGCGTACGGACCACGTACCAATACGATCCCTTGACCTTCCGGCTGATGCGTCTGCTCACACGCCGCGACGCCGGAACGTTTCCCAATGACTGCCCTGATCCGCCGCCGCCGGGGTGGCCCGGATGCCAGGTACAGAATTTACGTTACACGTACGATCCGGCGGGGAATATCACGCATATCCGCGACGATGCCCAGCAGGCGGTATTCTTCCAGAACCAACGCGTCGAGCCGGAAGCCGATTATATGTATGACGCCTTGTACCGGTTGATCGAAGCCACCGGCCGCGAGCATCTGGGACAAGCGGGTGGCGCGCCGGTACCGCATCCGTATAACGACGCGCCGCGCGTCCGATTGCCGCATCCTCACGACGGCCAGGCCCTGGGGCGCTACCTGGAGCGATATGTCTACGACGCGGTGGGAAATTTCCTGAGCCTGCGCCACATCGGCAGCAGCCCGGTCCATCCCGGCTGGACGAGAACCTACGCCTACAACGAATCCAGTCAGCTGGAACCCGGCAAACAATGCAACCGCCTCACCAGCACCACGATTGGCAGCACGACGGAAACCTACAGTACGCTGGGAAACGGTTACGACGCCCACGGCAACATGTTGCGCATGCCGCACCTGCCTGTCTTACAATGGGACTTCAGGGACCAACTGCGGCTGACGCAACGGCAGGCGGTGAACATCGCTGACGCGGATGGGGCGCAGCATCAGGGAGAGCGTACGTGGTACGTTTATGACTCTTCCGGGCAGCGGGTACGCAAAATCACCGAGTCGGCGGCCGGCCAGATCCGGAAGGAACGGATATACCTGAATGGATTTGAAATCTTCCGTTCCCAGGGAATGAATCCAATCACACGCGAAACGCTGGACATCACGAGTGAACAGCAGCGGATTGCTTTCGTGGAGACACGGACGCAAGGAAACGAACCCGGTGTACCCGCCCGGCTCATCCGCTACCAGTACGGCAATCACCTCGGTTCGGCCAGCCTGGAACTCGACGATCAAGGGCAGATTATTTCTTACGAAGAGTACACGCCGTATGGCTCCACCTCGTATCAAGCGGTGAGGAGTCAAACCGAAACGCCGAAACGCTACCGGTACACGGGCAAGGAGCGGGACGAGGAGAGCGGGTTGTATTACCACGGGGCCCGCTATTACGCGCCGTGGCTGGGAAGGTGGACGAATTGTGACCTGGTGGAGAAAACCAACCGCTATCTCCATGTCCGCAACAATCCCATTCGATTCGTTGATGCAGATGGCAAGGATGAAGACGAAGGATGGAACCGGTTATGGGGTGGATTGCGCATGATCGGCGGAGCGGGGCAGCTAGTACTCGGGGGGTTGGCTCTGGCCGCACCGGAACCGACCATGGTGACGAAGGTGGTTGGAACGGTCGCGGTTGTAAACGGCTCTGATGATTTCATGACCGGATGGAGACAGATGATTTCAGGCAGTCAAGAACGAGGCGCGATCGAGACCGCTGTCACCGAAACCGCCGAAGCGGCCGGGATGAGCCGTCCAAATGCCGAGGCGCTCGGGACTGGAACGAGCATGGCGCTGGGATTTGTCAGTCCGACTGGCCCCATGACCAGTGGTCCGCGGGCAGCGCCAGCGTTGGCGCGCCTGAGTACCGGCGAACAAGTTCTTGTCACCGTGACGGCCGACACGACACGCCTTGCGGACCACGCCCGCGGCGCGCAGCTGGCTTCGCATGGCGTAAGCGCCACCGGCATGATGATGTCGTCCTCCGGTGAAGGCGAATCCTCCACCAGTTCTAGTCAAAGCAGCAGTGAAGGCCCGGCTTCATCTCCTTCGGAAGAATGTCAATGCACAATGATTCCCGATGAATATTTTGATGAGGCCTTATCCCGCATCGATCAAGGCGAGTTGCGGGCTTCCGGCGCACACTTGACCGATTTAACAAGCCATGCGCAATCCTCCGCCGCCCGGGCGGAGCGGGGGGTCTCGGGGCAGTCCGCACACATCTCGGCACGTTCCGCCATGCGAACGGTGCCGGGATACGATCCCCGGGCCGCGCTGACGAGGCTACTGGACGCGACAACCCACCGGGGATTCGACGACTATTGGAAGCGGGTTTTCCGGCAAATGGCTCGTACGTCGGGGGAGAGCACAATTTCTGTCCGGGATTATTTCAACGTCATGCGGGACGCCATTGGAAGCAATCCACACTTCACGAACGCGGAAGCGAATTCGATGTTGGAACTGCTGCGCGATGAGCTCTTTGTGCAGCACGGTTTAAGCGAAGACGACCTTCTGCGGTTGCCCTATTCGAAGTGAATCGCGTGTAACAATCCAAAGGAGAACAGCCATGCGTACCTTGTCGTCCAACCCACCCGGAGAATCCCGGACGTTTCGTGTTACAGGCGTTGTCCGGTTCGCGGACGGCTTTCCGGCTGCCGGGATCCGGGCCGCCGCGTTTGACCAGGACCTCCGCAGCGAGCAGCTGCTGGGAGAAAGCCGGACCGGATCGGATGGCGCGTACCGGATCGAGTACACCGCCAGGCAGTTTCTCCACCGGGAACGCGGCGCCGCGGATTTGACCGTCAAGGCGATCGCGGAGGACGGTACGGTGCTGGCCGTCTCGCCGGTGTGGTTCAACGCGCCCGAGGAGGCGCAGATCGATCT
>Ga0116166_1002758_pt1 | contig 14159 bp, 12 predicted proteins | sample AD_JPNMR2_MetaG_FD_89884 | JGI IMG/M metagenome (GOLD analysis project Ga0116166, IMG submission 89884) | Active sludge microbial communities of municipal wastewater-treating anaerobic digesters from Japan - AD_JPNMR2_MetaG | ecosystem: Engineered > Bioreactor > Anaerobic > Digestate | place...
AAAAATAATTTTATTTTTTATTTTTTTATTTGCGGCGCGCATAGGTTTTGCGAGCGCTGTAAAAAATATAGATTTTTTGAAAATAGAAAATGTAAAAGAGTTCAAGACAGTAGATTGGAATAATGACGGCAAGCAGGATATATTAGTTTATTTTAATGACGGAAGATTTGGAATATTTATAAATAATTCTAAATCAATAGATGAATTATCATTTGAGCCGATTCGTTATATAAAACTAAAAGTTGATAATTTTGATGAGATGCTTAAAAATTCTGCTGTTGAAGATACGGCGGTCAAGCACTTAAAAAAACCAGAAATAGAGACAGCTAAAATCAAAATTCCGAAAATTCAGCAAGTTTATAAAGATAACAAAGATACAAAAAATATAGAATTATCAGCGAAAAAAGATGGTGCGGATAGCGTTGTAAAAATCACTGAAAAATCCGATGTGTCAAAAACACCGTCGCAGATTTCACAAGGTTTTATTTATGATGCGTGTATATTGAATTTTATTAATGAAACAGATATTTCTCGCGCTTCTGAAGCGGAATGGCTAAAAATAGGGATACCGAATTTATTAGCATTTGAATTAGAAAATTTTAAAAATATAACAATTATGCCGCGCGATTTATCAGGGAAACTAATGCCCGGCAACCCCAAAATTAACAGCCGTATAGTAATATACGGTTCGTATAAAATATTAGAGAACGATATTATTATTACGGTTTTTATAAACGACGGCAAAAAAATCAAGCAGCAAAAATTTGCCGGTAAAAATAATACTGACGGCTTTTTGACTACAATATCATCTGTCGGCATAGAATTAGCAAAACAAGTATCAGAAATTTTAAATCTTTCAAAGTGAGAGGCGAAAGGAATTATGTCAGAAAATATAATAAATGATATAGTGGCATATACGCTCGATGAAGCGCTGGTGAGCAATTATTATTTATTTCGTGTGCCGCCGCTTACTATTGTTGGCGACGGCGCAACTGCGAAATTAGGCGAGCATATGAAGAAATTAAAGGTAAAACATTCATTTATAGTAACAGACAAAGTAATTGTAAAATTAGGATTATTAGAACAGACATTGCGCTCATTAAAAAAGATGAATATTGCTTATACAATATACGATGAAGTTGAGCCGGATCCAACTGATTTGATGGTGTATAATGGCGTGAATTTTTATAAACAATCGCAAGCGGACTGCATAATTGGATTTGGCGGCGGCTCGCCGATTGATGCTGCAAAAGCGATAGCGGTGTTAGTTAATAATAATTTACAATTGAATTCTGCTAATATTGAAGAAAATATAAACGATCGACCACCGTTAGTCGCAGTGCCTACTACTGCCGGAACAGGCACAGAGGTAACAGATGTTACGGTTATAACAAACACTACAACAAATGTTAAGATGGTGATTAAGCATCCGTTGATGGTGCCGGATATAGCGTTAATAGACCCGAATTTAACTCTCAATATTTCGCCGTATATTACTGCTGCTACTGGAATTGATGTTTTAACGCATGCAATAGAAGCGTATGTTGCGCGGAGTTCGTGCACGCTTGCGCGAGCATTATCGCATCGCGCAATTAGATTAGTTATGAAATATCTGCCGACAGCGGTTGGATATGGGGCTAATATAATAGCGCGTCATAAAATGGCTGTTGCTTGTTATATGGCTGGTATGGCATTTTCAAATGCTGGATTGGGATTATGTCATTCAATGGCACACCAACTTGGTGCGACATATAAAATACCACATGGCGTAGCAAATGCTTTGCTGCTGCCGCATATTATGCGATTCAATCTGCTTGTGCGGCTCGATAGATTTGTGGAAATTGCGCATATTATTGATGAACGATTTGAACAATTGACAAAAAAAGAAGCGGCGTTGAAAGGCATTGACGCGATAGCACAAATGATTAGCGAAATAGGATTGCCTACGCAATTACGCGAAATCGGTGCAATTTGCGAAGATTTTAATATGATGGCTGAAAATGCGCTTAAAGATATAACAATCAAAACCAATCCGCGCAGCGCTAATATTGACGATATTATAAAAATTTTTGAAAGTGCCTATTGATTCCATTTTAATTTTGTTTTTATTAAATCGTAATATCTGATTTTATTTAGTTTGACTATATTGAATGTATGTTTAGCGCTACGGATAATTATTGAAATGTTTTTTTTCAAAGGTATCTGCAATTGTCCGTCTATTGTAATGGCTGCGCTGTCTAATTTTTTGCTTGTATAACTTAATTCTACCATATCTTCTGCTGACAAAATAATAGGTCTGATTGCCAGGGAATGCGCGCTTAACGGCGTAAATGCAATACAATTTAGATTAGGATTGACAATAGGTCCGCCTGCTGATAATGAATGACCTGTTGAGCCGGTCGGCGTTGATACTATTATTCCGTCTGCGCGGATATTCGTAAAATGCTGGTTGTTGATATTTACATTTATAGTGATTAACCGCGATATCGCCCGCGGCGAAATTGTGATTTCGTTTATCGCAAAACCTTTATTATTTTCGATTGTATATTCTAAAATCATTCGTTTTTCAATATATATATCATTTGAATTTATTATATTGCTATTTTCAAGAAATTGCTCTGCTGTTAGTTCTGATAAAAATCCCAAAAATCCGATATTTATCGGCAAAATATTAATGGCATATTGCGAATATTCGCGCGCAACTCCGATAAAAGTGCCGTCGCCGCCAATAGCAATAATTGTATTGACAAATTTCGGTATTTGTTTGGCATCAATAATTATGCAGTTCTCATCTTTTATTTTTTCAGATAATTTTTCTGTGATATATATAGTCTTTTTTTGATTTAATAACTCCGCAATAATTTTTTTAGAAATTGCAATTGCATTTTTTTTCTTGAAATTTACTATTACTGCCAATTTATTTGGTATTTGAAATTTCATTGCCTCGCCATAAAATAAAAATTCAATTTATAAATCTTTCAAAGTATTCTTTTATATAATAATTATTTTCTTGTTCATATTCTATCGTAGTTTTTGGTCCGTGTCCGGGATAAACGATGTAATCATTATATTCCATTAATTTTTTAAGAGATTGAGCCATTTCGTGGTCATCACCGCCGGGCAAATCAGTGCGTCCTATATTTTCAAAAAATAGCGTATCGCCTGTGAACATTATTTTTTGAGATGGGAACAAAATACAGATGCTGCCTTTGGAATGACCGGGCGTGTGAATTACTTCAAAATATAAATTATCAGTTATAAAATATTTTTCAAAAAAATTATAATTTTGAAATTTTGTATATAATGGTCTGCCGCTGATATTTCGGATTATAGATTCCTGAGCATTATACATTTTTAAATCTAAATTATGCAAATATATAGGAGCGTTTAATTTTTCGGCTAATCCGCTTATTCCAGAAATATGGTCGTAATGTCCGTGTGTCAACAAAATATACTTGACATCTATTTTTTGCTTATTTAAAAATTCTAATATTTTATCTTCGTCGCCGCCAGCGTCTATTACTATGCCGTTTGCTTTATCATATACAATATAACAATTTGCTTCGAGCGGCCCTACTTCTAAAATTTTTAATTCCATTATTTTTTCTCATCCTGTTTATTTTCTTTTAATAATGATTGCAGCATTTCAAATTTTATAGTGTCAAACGCCATAGGCGTTAGTTCTGAAATTTTATAGCCGTTTTTCATTTTAAAAAAAATCTGAGCGGTTGTGTAAGCGTCTATGTATGCTCTGTGTTTATTGCCTAATGTGTAGGTTACTCTAAAATGTTTCATCAAATCAGATAAATGCACTTCATAAGTATCTTTAAAATTTAGTTTTGCAAGCTTTTTGTCTAATTCATAGACATTAATTGCAATTTTATATGTGTCGAGCACAATATTTTTAGGAATAGGAAATTTACAAATTTCGCAGAATTTGCGGATAAACACGCAATCAAAGCCCACGCGATGACCTACTACCACATAATCTTCTTCCAAAAATTTCAAAAAATCTGACAGCACTTGGTCTATTGTTCGACAATTTTGCAATTGTTCTTTTTTTATGTTATGCGTTTTTGCAGCCATCGGCGACCAGAAATTAGTTTGCGGTTTTATTCGTTCGCTGAATATATTTAAAATTTTATATTTTTTTTGACCGTGTTTTTTGCAATATTTTATTGCGCCGATTTCTATAATTTCGCCGACTTCCGGCAATCCGGTAGTTTCAAGGTCAAACACTATTATTTTATTCAAACTCGGTTTTTTTGTATTTTTTTCGTCTGCTTCTTTTGCCATATTTTTATTTTTTCAATTCAAAATCTTTAATAAATAATTTTATAAAATTTTCTAAAATTTGTGTGTCTATCTGTTTGCCGTCAGGTCTATAATTATTTATGAATTCCAGCGCGCTGTAAACATTGCCGACAAACACGCAATCATTATCAATATTAGAAATATCTATTTTAGTTTTATCATTTGCAAAAATCACAACTGATTTTATATAGTCATCGCTAATAGCGATATTGTTTAATTTTAAATACTTTTTTAAAATATTGCAATGATAATCATTTTGAGTTATTGGATTTGTAATTTTGAATATTTGTTCTTTATTATTAATAATTTTTTTTTGCGTGAGATGATTATCAAAAGCTGAGCCGGATAATTGCCCGACATAATTTTTAGTTTCAATTACAAATAGTCCATTAGGCGAAATTACTAAATGGTCTATTTGTGATTTTTCACCGGAAAAACCTGTGATATTACAGTCGTTGATAATATAATAATCATCGGATAATTTTGTTTTTAAATGCTCTGTGACCAGTTCTTCGCCGCGTTTGCCCCAGCGCATAAAGCCCGCATCTTTGGTGTTATGCGTAGCTTTGACTTTTTGGCCATAGCCAATAAAAGCCAGAAAAAATCCGATGATATAAATACTGTCAACGCTTTTAAAGTCCAATAATTTTAATATTAATCCGAGCGCCGCTAAAATAACGCCCGTGATAATAAGATAACGGCTTGTTTGGGATAATATCTTATTTTCACGGGCTAATTTATCTGCTTGCGTATTTAACGACTGTTCGACTGTTAAAATTATCGCCATAACAAATTATTCAGTAGTATTAGCAGTTGGATTGACAAATACTCGCGCCGCGAGCTCTTTGTCCAGCATAAATATCATACTGCCGTTATCGCCGATTAATTTTAATTTTTGACGAATATCGTCAACAGAAGATTCTTCTTCAACTTGCTCGCCGACAAACCACTGCAAGAAATTATGCGATGCAAAATCTTTTTCTTCGATAGCGATAGATACTAATTTATTGATATTTTCAGTCACAAAGAGTTCGTGTTTATATGCCGCGTCAAAAGCGTCAAATGGCGATTTCCAATCAGCCGGCGGTTTATCGATTGCATCTAAAACAGCTTTGCCGCCGCGCTCTAAAATAAAATCAAAAAACTTCATCGCGTGAGTGAGTTCTTCCTGCGCTTGCACGCGCATCCAATTAGCGAAGCCGTTCAGATTTTTTTGAGCGAAATAGCCAGCCATTGCTAGATATAAATAAGCAGAGTAAAATTCTCTTGTTATTTGCGCGTTAAATTCTTTTTCAATTCTTTCTTTAATCATTGTTTGTTCACTCCATATTTCATTTTAATAGTTTTTTTATTTTTTCCATAAGCCGTGAAGATTGCAATATGCTCTGACGATATGCGAATCTTTGGGAGTTAAGTAAAAATCAGCTTCTGGCGCATCGCCCGGCTTTAAATATTTTCTGTTGACATAGTCGCCGTTAATAATTTCTATCCATTCAATATAATGTTTGTCTTCCATTGGATGAGCAACTGAGCCAACCTTTACTTTTGAGCCGTTGCTGATTTTTTCGACTACCGGCTTATGTTTTTCAACTGACGCTTCGACAGTATTTTCTTTTTGTAGAGTCATCGGTTGATTGCAGCAGACCAATGTTCCGCCGCCTGAATGCGTAATTTCTACAATATTTCCGCAGATGTTGCATTTATAAATTTCTAATTTTACAGTCATAAAAAACCCTCCTTTTATTTATCTTAAACTTCACCTTTTAATACATATGCTATTGATGACGAGTTGATAGCGCGATAGCAATTTAAAATATCTAAAAATATCGAAGTAGTTGCCTGCGCGTCTTTGTGGCTGCTGCAGATATATTGATAATGCTCGCGGCGAATTTCATTTTCAAATTTTATTGACGATAATTTCATTTTTATTATTTCGTCTGCTATTTCATATTCGTTTTTTTCAAATGCTTCAAATAATTTTTTAAACATTTCTTCTGATATATCGTGATATTTTTTTAATTTTTCAAAATCTTTTTCAAAAATCGTGAGATTGTTATCTATAAGTTTATTTGTTAAAAGCATAATTTCTTTGTTGATAATGTCAGCGGTGTGTTCGATATATTCAATAATATACAAATAACTTATATTTAGCATTGCTTCATTTTCAGATAATTGATTTTGTGAAATTTTTCCCAAATATTCTTTAATCGCTTCTTCTAATTTATCGATTTTTTCATCTTCCTGAATTATTTCAGTCACTAAATTTTCATCTTTTTTTTCAATAGCAATAATAGTTTTATCTAACATTTTTTTTGTGCTGAACGCCGCTCTGATAATCTCGCGTTTCGCTAATAATAACGCAGTTGCTGGAATCATCAACGCATTTTCGTCTAAATATTTTGGTTTAAATACCAATTCTTTTTCATCTTTTATTGTCAATTCGCATAGTTTTGATAAAAATTTTGTGAATGGTAAAAATAAAATAACAGAGACTATTTTAGATATTGTATTTGCATTAGCAATTTGACACGGGACATAATAACTAATTTGGTCTGGATCTATGGCATGAACGCCGTCAATTGCTTCGACAAATTTTTGAAACGGCGATAAAATAATGAGAAATAAAATTGTTGTAATTAAATTAAAATATATATGTGCCCACGCCGCGCGTTTTGCTTCAGTCGTGCTGTTTAATGATGCTAACCACGCAGTAATACAAGTGCCGATATTAGCGCCTAATGTCAATGGGATAGCGGCTTGTAATGACAATATTCCTTGAAATGCTAATGCAATAAAAATACTGATTGCCGCGCCTGATGACTGTATCATTGCGGTAAATACAGTGCCGACCACTACTGCCATTATAGGATTATCTAATTTTTTGATGTATTCGATAAAAGGTCCGTAACTGCGCATCGGATACATTACATCAGACATTATTTTCAATCCGTAAAATAATAGCCCGAAGCCCAAAAGGATTTCGCCCAACATTTTTTTTCTGCGGCTTTTAGAAAAAGCGCTAATTATAAAACCAACACCTATAAATAAAATCGCATAGTCAGTTAATTTGAATGCTACAATTTGCGGAGTAGTAGTAGCACCAATATTAGCGCCGAATATAATACCTATTGATTGCGAAAATTTCATAAGCCCTGCATTTATCAAGCCGACAAGCATAACAGTTGTAGCAGAACTCGATTGGAATATCGTAGTTATAATTGTGCCTAATATAATTCCTAAAAAATGATTTGCCGTTAGTTTTTGTAAAATTTCAGTTAATTTTGAGCCGCCTAATTTTGTAAGATTTGAGCCCATAAGCGATAAGCCGTAAATAAATAATGCCACGCCACCAATTAAGCCGACTATCAGTATAATCCACCAGTAAGAAGTTTTCGCTTCTATTTCAATATATTCGACATTTTCAGCAGTTGGTGAATGCGCAATTATCACATAAATACCGGGTTTGTCGCCTAATATCATTTTTGTAGATGCTTCGCCTAATTCGTTTGTTATAGTTTTTTCTACGGTTAATTTATGCTCTTTGGATTTTGAAGGGTGTTTGATTATCTGAAAATTTACAGGCGCATTTGCTAGCGGTTTACCGTCTTTATTTTGCAATTTTACTTTTAGCGGCTGGGCAAGTTCGCTTTCAACAAATCCGCTTAGTTTATCTTGACCTGTTGGATACGATAGATTTTCTAAATTATTCGCTGATATCTGAGTATTAAAAAATACTATTAAAAAAATACTGAAATTTAAAAAAAAACGAAGGAAGTAAATCATAATTTTGCTCCTAATTAAAAAAAACTTAATTTGAACCCTTGCGCAAAATCGAGTTATATCTTAAATTTAAAATATAAATAAATCAATAATTATTTTATTTGATTGACTTATTTTCTTTGATAAATATAATGTCTAACAAAATTGTGAATATTTTTATGGAAAATTTTAAATGAAAAAATTATTTGTGGTTATTTGTATTTTTTTTGTGTTTACTTTTAGAATTTTTGCCGAAGACCAAAATCAGAATACGGATATGAAATCAGTTGTATCACAAAGAATTATAAATTTGCGCGATATAAAGATTTCAGGTAATATAACAGTTTCAGAATTTGAAATCCGCGAAAATATTTTGTTAAAAGAACAATCATATGAAATTAACAAATTTTATGATTTATTAGATAAATCATTGAAAATATTATATGCCACGAATAAATTTAAAAATATAGAATTTACTATTGATAAAACAGATACGCAAGTATTATTTTTGAATGTTGAAGAATTATTAATATTAGATTCATATGAAATAATTGGATTAAATAATATTAAAAGCGGTAAAGATGATACTGATACAATAAATAAAATAAATGAACTTGTTGATTATATTCGCGGTGAGTATATTTTAGAAAACAGGAATCATCAGATCGCCGAAAAAATCCGAGCGCATTTAATGAATGAGGGCTATTATTATTGTAAAGTAACTCCTTATATAGTGCCATTAACAGAAAATAAAACGCGCGCAAAAGTGATATTTGATGTTTATGAAGGACCGCAAGTAAAGGTTAAATATGTCAATATCTATGGCAAAGAAAAATTGTCAAAGTATAAGAAATTAAAAACAAAATTCAAAATGAAAACAGATGTCGGCGATATTTTCAAGACTGGCGACTTTGAAATGGATATAAATAAAATAAAAATAGAATTATGGAATTATGGTCATATAAATTCTAAAGTTAATTATGATATAAAAAATTTGAATTTAGAAGACGGCGTGGGCATTGATATTTTCATAGAAAAAGGTAATAGATATAAAGTAAGAGAAATAGCGATAAGCGGCAATAAAAATATTGAAACTGCAAAATTAGAAAAATTAATAAAACTCGAAAAGAATAAATATTTCAATTATGATAATTATATGGAGACAATTAGATCGATAACAGAAAGATACGCAGAAGAGGGCTATATCGAGACGAAAATCGATCCAGAGCAAAAAATAATAAGCGAAAATGAAGTTAATTTTAATTTTAAAATAACAGAAGGCGAAAAATATTTTGTTGAAAATATATTGATTATCGGCAATATCAAAACACGCGAAAAGGTAATAAAGCGTGAGTTATTGATTAAACCCGGCGAAGTTATGAATGCCAAACAAATAGATTTAAGTCGCCGCAATCTTATAATGTTGAATTATTTTGACAAAGTAGATGTTAAAATATTAGACGGCTCCAAACCGTACCACAAAATATTAATATTTGAAGTAGAAGAAGGCAGAACAGGCACATTAAGTTTTGGCGCTGGATATAGTTCAGTTGATAAATTTGTGGGATTTTTGGAAGTATCAAAAAATAATTTTGACGCTACTGATTTTTGGTCGTTTACAGGCAAAGGGCAAAAAGCATCTATGCGCGTAGAATATGGAAACTCGCGGAAAAATTACGAATTAAGTTGGTCGGACCCGTGGTTTAATGATAATGTAAATGATACCAGCAAACCGAGTCCAGCAAAGCCTCTGTATTTGGGCTATACAGTTTATAGATTGACGCGTAGTCCTGACGATTATGAAATTCAAAGAACAGGCGGAAATGTAACAATAGGTAGAAGATTAGGGATATACAATCGGGTATATTTAAAATACAAATTTGAAGAAGTAAAAATTTTTAATGTTGATCCGTTTATTGCGCCAACTGATATTTGGAATGAAGTAAAAGATTTGCCTGGTAATCGCAAGAAAGAAATTCAGAGTAGCGTGACATTAGAATTTTCAAGAAACACAACAGATTCCCCGCGCTGGCCAACATTAGGGTATATATTTACAGCTTCTATGCAGGTATCCGGTGGTTTTGTCGGCGGCGATATTGAATTTAACAAAAACGAATTAGATATAAGTTATTTTATTCCGTCTGTTAATACGAAATTAGGCAGGCAGGTATTTGCTTTGCGATTAAATGCCGGCGCTGTAAATAATCCATTTTCGTCAGCAGATGTGCCGTCTTATGAAAAATATTTTTTAGGCGGCGCTAATACAATTCGCGGATATAGAGAACGGTCATTAAAAATATATAATTATAATGACACTGGCTTGATAGAATCAACTTACGGCGGTAAAACTCAATTATTTTTCAATGTGGAATACAGAATACCATTAGTAAAAGATACTATTTCTACATCGCTGTTTTACGACGGCGGAAAGATTATAGAAAAAGATTATTCATTTACTGCAAATAAATGGAATTTTGGCTACGGTTTTGGTTTTAGAATAAATACTCCTATGGGGTTATTGCGCTTGGATTGGGCGCGCAGAATAAATGAAACATTCAGCGGCGCCGGTGATGCTGGGCAAACAGAAATTCATTTTAATATAGGAAATATGTTTTAAAAAAATCTTGTCTAATTAGAAAAAAATAGTATAATATAAAATTTTATGAAGAAAATAAGGAGATATTTTATTATGAAAAAGTTTCTTGTTTGTTTATTTATTATTAGCGCTGTTATATTTTTTACAAACTCATTGTCTGCTAATAATTTGAAAGCGGCATTTGTTGATTCGCAAGATGTGGCTGATGAGCATCCGGTTTATAAGGAAAAAATTAAAGAATTAGAAAGAATATTAAAACCGCAAAAAGATAAATTAACACAACGACAAAAAGAATTGGAAACTTTATCGCAAGATTTGAGTGCCAATCAATTAGCAAGCGATGAAGTAAAAAACGCTAAACAGCGTAATTTACAAAGAAAATCAGAAGAATTTCAAAAAATGGTAGCAGATTTTCAACTTGAATTTCAAAAAAAAGAATCTGAAATATTGCCGGAAAATTTAAAGAAAATAATTCTGGAAGAAGTAATGAAAGCAATTGAAACAGTAGCAAAACGCGATGGCTTTAATGTAGTGTATGAAATTAATAAAGCGAATATAGTTTATTTAGAGTCGGCGTTAAATATTACTGACAAAGTGAAAGAAGAATTACAAAAAATAGTAGGTGCTAAGAAAAAATAATTTTATGAAAAAATTTTTTTTAAAAGATATAGCGCGTATTGTCGAAGGTAAGATTAAAAATGCTGACGGCAATATAGAGATAAGCGGAGTCAAGGGAATAGAATATGCCGCAAGCGGCGATATTACATACGCTGAAACAGATAAACATATATTATTAGCGGAACAAACAAATTGCAGCGCTGTAATTTGCTCTGAAAAAAATCAATCATTAAAAAAACCCTGTGTAGTAGTATCAAATCCGAAATTAGCGTTTGGAATAGTAATTGGTTTGTTTTGCAATGAGCCTAAAAAAGAGCCGTTAATATCTGAATATGCGCATATTGACGCTACTGCTAAAATAGGAAAAAATGTTTATATCGGTGCAAATGCTGTAATAGATAAAAATGCAATAATTGGCGATAATGTAGTGATTTATCCGGGAGTGTATATTGGCGAGCGCGTAGAGGTTGGAGATAATACAAAAATATTTTCGAATGTTTCTATTTACTATGACTGCAAAATAGGTAAAAATGTTATTATTCATTCAAATACAGTTATAGGATCTGATGGTTTTGGTTATGCTCAAATGCAAGGCAGACATATCAAAGTGCCGCAAGCTGGAAATGTTATAATCGGTAATAATGTAGAAATAGGCGCAAATACAGCGATAGATCGTGCGACTACGATGTCGACAATTATAAGCGACGGCGTAAAAATAGACAATCAAGTGCATATAGCGCATAATGTATTTATTGGCGAAAATACTTTAATAATTGCACAGGTAGGAATAGCAGGTAGCGCGCGTATAGGTAAAAATTGTATAATTGCCGGGCAGACAGGAATTCGCGATCATATAACAATAGGAGATAATACGATAGTTGCGCCGCAGTCAGGCGTTACTAAAAATATTAAAGGTAATGATATAATTTCAGGATTTCCAGCGAAACCGCATAAAGAAGAGCGAAAGATGAAAGCGGCATATATGCGTTTACCAGAAACAGTAAAATTAGTGGGCAATTTACAGCAAGCGATTTTAAGATTGCAGCGAAGATTAGAAAATATAGAAATTAAAAAATAGATTTAATTAGAAAGGTTATTTGATATGATGATTACTGAACAACATACATTAAATGCGGAAATAGAATTGTCTGGGATTGGTTTGCATACTGGAAAGTTTGCTAAAATTATTTTAAAGCCCGCGCCGCCGAATACAGGCGTAAAATTTATAAGAGTAGATTTAGCAGAAAAACCGTGTATTGAGGCATTAGTGACAAATGTAATTGATGTTGAACGAGAAGTAATACTCGGTAAAAATGATGTTAAGATTCATACAGTCGAGCATTTATTAGCCACATTAAGCGCATTCAGCATTGATAATGTGATAATAGAAATAGACGGGCCAGAAGTGCCGATATTAGACGGCAGCGCTAAATTAATAGTTGAAGCGATAAAAAAAGTCGGCGTGAAAAATCAATATAAACCGCGCAAAATTTTTAGAATTAAAGAACCGATGTCCATCACAAAAGATGAAACATTATTGATACTACTGCCATCCGCGGTTCCTAAGATTACCTGCACTATAAATTTTAAGCATAAGATATTAGGAGCGCAGCATTTGACGCTTCCTATAAATCAAGAGGTATTTGTAAATGAATTAGCGGCTGCGCGGACATTTGGTTTTGAAAAAGAAGTAGAATATTTACGAAGCCGTGGATTAATAAAAGGCGGCAGTTTAGAAAATGCTATTGTTATCGGCGAAGATAAAATTTTAAATCCTGAGGGCTTGCGTTATCCAGATGAATTTGTCAGACATAAAATGTTAGATTTGATTGGCGATTTTTCGCTGTTAGGCGCGCAATTATGCGCACATATAATTGCTATTCGTTCAGGGCACGAAGCGAATGTCAGCATAGTAAATAAAGTTTTACAACTATATAAACGCACATATTCAGGAATGAAAAGTTTTTTGAATATAAACGAAAACGACGATATGCTCGATATTAGAAGAATTATGGAGGTTTTACCGCATCGTTATCCGATGCTTTTAGTAGATAGAATAATAGGCATAGAAGGAGAGCGCAGAATTGTCGGCTTGAAAAATGTCACTATAAACGAAGATTTTTTTAATGGCCACTGGCCCGGAGCGCCTGTTATGCCAGGAGTATTAATAATCGAAGCGCTTGCGCAATTAAGCGGAGTAATGCTTTTGAGAAAATCTGAAAATTTAGGGAAACTGCCGTATTTTATGGGATTAGATAATGTTAAGTGGCGTTATCCTGTTACGCCGGGCGATCAATTAATTATGGAAGTCGAGACTTTAAAAATAGGCACACGTCGCGGATCATTGAAAGGTTGCGCGTATGTTGAAGGAAAACTTGTCTGCGAGGCAGAATTCAAATTTTCATTAATAAGAGATTAATTTTTTTAGGGAGATGTCGGAAAATGTCAGCACAAATTCATCCAACAGCAATTGTCGATAAAAATGCAAAATTGGGCGAAAATGTCAGCATAGGGCCATATTGCATAATTGCTGGAGAAGTAGAAATTGGCGATAATACAGAATTAAAAAATAATGTGTTGATAGATAATTTTGTGAAAATCGGAAAAAATAATAAAATTTTTACAGGAGTAATCATAGGCACGCAGCCGCAAGATTTAAAATTCGGCGGCGAAAAAACTTTCGTTGAAATCGGCGATAATAATACTATCAGAGAATATGTTACTATTAATCGCGGCACGGGGCACGGCGGTAAACTTACAAAAATAGGAAATAATAATTTGTTAATGGCTTATTCGCATATAGCGCATGATTGTAAAATCGGTTCTAATATAGTGCTCGCTAATGTTGCCACGCTCGCTGGTCATGTTGAAA
>Ga0116166_1002763_pt1 | contig 14142 bp, 10 predicted proteins | sample AD_JPNMR2_MetaG_FD_89884 | JGI IMG/M metagenome (GOLD analysis project Ga0116166, IMG submission 89884) | Active sludge microbial communities of municipal wastewater-treating anaerobic digesters from Japan - AD_JPNMR2_MetaG | ecosystem: Engineered > Bioreactor > Anaerobic > Digestate | place...
AGACGGCGATTTCCGAAGCCCAGAGTGTATCGAACTCTTAAAACAGGCCGACATCGTTGTCACCAACCCGCCCTTTTCACTATTTAGAGAATACGTCGCACAGTTGATGGAATACGATAAAAAATTTGTGATCCTTGGAAACAAAAACGCGATTACCTACAAAGAAATTTTCAAGTTGATTAAAGAGAATAAAATCTGGGTTGGAAACACTCCCATGGGTACTGATATTTTGTTCGATGTGCCGGAAGATTTTGCAAAAGAAGTGATTTCGAATAAAAATGAAGGCAGTGGATATAAAATAATAAATGGTGTCGTTAAAGCAAGAGCGCAAGCCGTTTGGTTTACGAATTTAGATATTGATAAACGACACGAGGATTTAATACTCTATAAAAAATACAATCCGGAAGAATATCCAAAATACGATAACTATGATGCAATAAATGTCGATAAGACAAAGGATATCCCCGCCGACTATGACGGGGTTATGGGTGTGCCGATTACATTCCTTGATAAATACAACCCCGACCAATTTGAAATTGTAAAATTTAGAAAAGGAAATGATGATAAGGATTTATCAATTAATGGTAAATATCCATATTTTAGAATTTTAATACGGAAGAAGAAGATTAAGAAATGAAAATAGAACTTAAAGAAATTACAGTCCGCCAGTTGGCGGATGGTTATGCAGACAACGCCGAAGAGGGCGTTGTCGGCTTCGGCGGCAAACTGGATATTCGCCCCCCCTACCAGAGAGAATTTATCTACAAGGATAAACAAAGAGACGCCGTTATCACTACCCTGATAAACGATTTTCCGCTGAATGTGATGTACTGGGCGGTTCGGGAAGATGGCAAATTTGAAATTATAGACGGCCAGCAGCGAACCATTTCCATTTGTCAATATGTCAACGGAGAGTTCTCTTATGAAAAAAGATACTTTCACAATCTCAAAGATGACGAAAAAGAGCAAATCCTAAACTATAAACTGATGGTCTATTTTTGCAGCGGCACAGATAGCGAAAAGCTGGATTGGTTTAGAACCATCAACATCGCCGGCGAAAAACTTACCGATCAGGAACTGCGAAATGCCGTTTATGCCGGTACATGGGTTACCGATGCAAAACGCTATTTCAGCAAAACCGGTTGCCCCGCTTATCAAATCGCAAGCGATTATCTTAATGGTTCACCCATTCGTCAGGAATATCTGGAGACAGCTATTAAATGGATCAGCAATGACCATATTGAAGAATATATGGCGCAGCATCAGCATGACCAAAACGCCGGTGCGCTGTGGCGATATTTTCAGGACGTGATTACTTGGGTAAGCACGACGTTCACAAAAAAAAGAAAATTTATGAAAGGCGTGGATTGGGGAACACTTTATAATACTTACAAAGACAAAACATATGACACAAAAAAAATTGAAGAAGAAACGGCAAGACTTATTCTTGACGATGATGTAACAAAAAAGAGCGGTATCTACCCATATATCCTGACCCGTGATGAAAAATATCTTTCTATTCGTACCTTTTCCGATGCAATGAAACAAAAGGTCTATGAAAGACAAAAGGGGATTTGCGAAGGATGTAAAAAACACTTTGAGATTGAAGAAATGGAAGCCGACCATATTACACCCTGGCGCGAAGGCGGAAAAACAACCGAAGATAATTGCCAAATGCTGTGCAGAGAGTGCAACAGAAGAAAATCGGGAAGATGAAGCAACAGCAATGCAATGGCTCAAAGAACAAACCAAAGACAATGGATAACGATGTGAAAGGAATATAATTTTTGGTAATTATAAACGATTTTGCACTAATTTAGTGACATTTGAGGCTGTAAAATAAACTGTGTAAATGGTCATAGATATGTTAACCTTAATTGGAAAAGGGACTTACTATGGCCAAGCAGACAGATGAACAGAAACGGCGTGTTGAATTAATTGACGAATTACTCAAGGACTACAAGGGACCGGAGTCGTGTTGGGGTCAATCGGGGCCATTTGCCCGGCCGCTGCGGGTCGAAGGGGGAAAACGGCGGGCATAATCAACGGGACTCTGGCCGCCCAAGGCATCGTGTCCGCGGTCATAATTGTATTGCAGCAGCCGGCAGTAAAGACAGCAAGCCCCGCTGCCCAGTTGGGCTCTTATTCAGGAGAAAAATCCTGCTCCAGCATAGTGCTGTCAAAGTGTGTTATGCCCTTTTTTAAACACGCTTTACAAGCTTCAGGGTCCCTTTGAAGCCCCCTATTTTGATGCCGTCCGGGCGGTTTTTATTTACATTCCGTGCGGACTTGTTGTATAATAATGCTGTTTGAAAGCGGAGGGTATGATGCATAAAAACCGTCTATCTTGCTATGTGGGGACGACCCAAAAAAGTCGCTGTGCTGTTTGTTCTATTTTTCTGCTGTTCTTAATCCTTTCTTCTGTCTGCCAACCAGTTTGGGCGAGGAATCCCTACAAAACCAATTTTATGACCGCTTATCCTTCGGCGACCAATTCGATTTTGGATAAGGTAGCCGGAACATCCCACTGCGGCCTGTGTCATTATGCCTTTGGCGGCGGGGGACCGCGAAATCCGTATGGACTGGCTATTGAACCAACCAATAAAAGCGCAGCAGCCATTCTTGCTTTGGGCAATCTGGATTCCGATGGCGATGGTTACAGCAACAATGACGAAATACGGGATTTGGGCCTGCCGCTCTATATCAATACGCCCACGTTTCCGGGATTGACTGCCTCCAATATCAGTCAGGTGACGGGTGTGGTGATTGCAAATATCCAAAACCGTCTGACACCCTCTACCGGAGCCGATACAACGCCGCCTTCTGTGACGGTACTGACTCCCAACGGCGGCCAATCTCTTACCGCCAATACGGAGACTGTGATTGAATGGACTGCGCAGGATGCCGGCGGTATTGCCGCTGTTGTCATTTATCTGTCCTTGGATAACGGAGCGACATTCAGCATCCTTGCTTCCGGCATACCCAATACAGGCACTTATATCTGGTTTCCTGCCAATCGCCCCTCAAACCAAGCTCTTATTCGTATCGAAGTCTCTGACAATGCATTCAACACCGCCTATGACGACAGCGACGCGGTTTTTGCAATTGTCTCGCCTGCCGGCGGCCGTGTTCCGACGACCCTCCGCGATTTTGATATGCCCGGAACCCAGCCGTTTGAAGCGGGTACCCTGAACAATCCATCCAATTGCGCTGCCTGCCACGGCGGCTACAATCCGGCTGTGGAGCCGTACTATAATTGGCAGGGCAGCATGATGGCCCAGGCCTCCTTAGACCCTTTGTTTAAGGCCAATATGGTCATTGCCAATCAGGATGCCCCCGATTCCGGCGATTTATGCCTGCGGTGCCACCTGCCCGCCGGCTGGCTTCAGGGGCGCTCCGTGCCCACCGACGGCAGGGCCATGCTTGAGGCTGACCAAATCGGCGTAGCCTGCGACTTGTGCCATCGCATGCTGGATCCGGTTTACAAGGATGGAATCAGCCCTGTTGAAGATATCGATATTTTGGCACTTCTCGGATTTCCAGCTTCTGAATATGCCCTTGGGATGTATACAGTGGACCCGGCCGGCGGCGCCCGCCGCGGTCCCTTTGTCAATGCCGCTACCGGCCATCCAGTGATTGTTTCTCCATTTCATCAGGAGGCCGCATTCTGCGGGACCTGCCACGATGTAAGCAATCCTGTTTTTGAAAAGGATGGTCAGGGCGGCTATGCACCCAACGCTTGGAACACGACCACGGCTGCCGACAAATTTGGCTCTGTCAATCTGGCCCCCGTTGAACGAACGTACAGTGAATGGCTCAACAGCGCTTACAATACTCCTGCCGGCGTGTTTGCCCCGCAGTTCGGCGGAAACAAGCAGTTTGTGGCGACCTGTCAGGATTGCCATATGCGGGATGTAACCGGACAGGGCTGCAATATGAATCCCCCGGTCCGCAGCGACCTGCCGCTGCACGATATGACCGGCGGAAGCACTTGGCTGCCTTCTCTGCTGCCTGTTCTGTATCCGGGCAAGGTGAATTCGGATGCCGTTGCCAGCGGGGTTGCCCGCGCCCGCTATATGCTTCAAAATGCGGCTCAATTGACCGCAGCACAGCTCAAAGAGACTCTCCGAGTGACGGTGACCAATGAAACCGGCCATAAGCTTCCCACCGGCTATCCTGAGGGCCGGCGTATCTGGATTAATGTCAAATTCTTTGACAAAAACCGCTCCCTGATTAAGGAGTCGGCGGCCTATGATACCAGCACCGGCCAATTAAGCCATGATGACGAAGCAAAAATCTATGAGGTTGAACCGGCTATTGACAGCAGGGTTGCCGCTGCAACGGGTCTTCAAGAGGGCAAATCATTCCATTTCGTTCTTAACAGCACGGTTGCCAAAGATAACCGCATACCGCCGCGCGGCTTTTCCAATGCGGCCTTTGCCCAGTTCGGCGGAAGCCCCGTTGCCTATTCCTACCCTGACGGGCAATACTGGGACGACACACACTATGCTGTACCCCGAAATGCGGTTGCGGCACAAGTAGCCCTGTATTATCAAAGTACCAGCAGGGAATTTGTAGAGTTCCTTCGCGATGAAAACACGTCCAATCCCTCGATTGGCCAGCACATATATAATTTATGGAACGACAACGGCAAGTGTCCGCCGGAACTGATGCAGCAGGTTGAAATACAATTAACCGTGCCGGCTGACTTGGACCGTTCTTTCCATGTAGATTTAGCCGATTTAATCAGTTTGGCCGAGTACTGGCTGGATACGAATTGCAATGTGCCCGAAAACTGCGGCAGGGCAGATATTACAGAGGACGGCAGAGTTGATATCAGCGATTTTGCCGCATTTTCCAGCTATTGGCCTTGGCCGTAAGAGTTCTCCAGCGGCTCGATTTTTTGCCGGCCCGAAGATGACATAAAGCCCTGTGTGGCAGCTTCCGCACAGGGCTGCTGTTATTTTAAAGGGCGGGATTTGTTGTATTGTGTCATTGTGAGTCCATAAATGCTTGAATAAGCACATTCTTTTGGTTTTTGAAAAATTTTTTTATTTTTCCGAAATTCCGGGAATTCTGCGGGAGAAATCAAAGCGGAGAGAGTGTCTTTTCTGTTTATCAACAAGACATATTTGTAGAGCCGGAAAGGCGGAAAATGAATGTGAGTTTTTTGGAGGATTGGAAAGATGAAGAGATTGTGTGTGGTTTTGCTGGTGTTTTCTTTGTCGCTTGCCGCACAGGCAGCACTGGGTCTTGTGGAGGATTTTGAGGCGTTTACCGTTCCCATTAATCCGGATGGACAGCTATGCACAGGCGTATTAGGCGGTTTCTGGGATACGGAGAGCGAAGCGACGGGGAATACCAGCATTGAAGCGAAGGATGGAAGTAATGTCATTCGGTTTATGACAACCAGCGGTACCGGCAGCGTCAGCGGCCGGGGAGTAGCCTTTGCGGGCATTGACAAGCCCATCGAAAACGACTCAAGCGGTACGCTGTTTTTCCGGTTTACTATTCGTACCGATACGCAGGTCGTCCGCAGCTACTTCGGGATGCACACCCGCACCGGCACCAATCCATTAGACAGCACGCGAACAAATAATCCCGCCGGCGCCATTGCGGCCGGATTTGCGGCGCTGGATAACGGACAAGGCGGATACGATATCAAGACAACGGATGGAGCAACTACACTGCTGGCAGGTTTGGCACGCAGTCAATGGTATAATGTCTGGATTGTGGCCGACAATGTCAACGACATCTTTGATCTGTATATCAGTGAAGCGGCAGGTCCGGGCAGCGGAGTGCCGACAGCAACGCCGGATATTGCGTACTTGATTGCCGATGACCTTCCTTTCGGCTTTTCGACAACCAGCGCACTGACGGGCGGGATGTTTGTTTGCCCCGCGGCGACAGACGGGCAGTCATCGAGAACTTACATCGATGACATTTACTGGGAAATTCCCGAGCCGGCGACGCTGACTTTGCTGGGTATCGGCATACTGGGCCTGCTCAGACGCAGATAAAGCCTTCGTTTCATCATCGGCGAACAGTCTGTATTGCATCAGGGAATCCCTGAAGAGGGAGTCCCTGTTTTTTATCTTTGTTCATTTGTGTTTTCCGGCGGCAGACCGATTTCCGGAACGATGACCTCTACCGGTGCGATGCCGGAAAGGGTCTCTTTGAGCTTGGCGGCATCGCCGACCACAACAATCGACAGCCGCTGGGGATCAAGACTGCGGCGGGCCAGCTGGACGCAATCCTGCTTGGTTGCGTTCTTGAGTGTTTTAAAGAGTTTGCGGAAATAGTCCCGTCCGAGCTTCTGCGATTCTATCAGCCATATATCCCGTGCAATGTCCTGCGGCGTTTCCCGCTGAATGACAAAGCTGCCGATAAAGTAGCTCCGCGTGTTGTTAAATTCCTCATCCGTCGGTTCAGCCGTTTGCAGACTGCGAATCTGCTCCAGCAGAACTTGGATGGCCGCGGCGGCGGCGTCGTTTCGGGTGAATGTGGACGCCTCGAATGTCCCGGCCAGATTCTGCGCCCGCCACCCCCCGCGCGCATCATACGTCAAGCCGCGCTGAACACGCAGGTTGTCCATCAGGCGGCTGTGGAAGGCGCCGCCGAAATAATTGCCGGTAATCAGTGCGATAAAATGATCCGGCTGCTGCCGGCGGGTCAATCCCAGCTGGCCGACCTGAATCTGGGCCTGTGCGCTGCCGGGGCGGTCCACAAGGAGAATGCGCGTGCTTTGGGGCGTGGGGACAGCCGGCAGCTCGATGCGTGTTGCAGCCCCTGCCGCACGCCAGCTGCCCAAATACCGCTGGGCCAGCGCCGCCGCCTGCGTTTTTGTTACATCGCCGGCAAAAATCAGCACGGCCTCCTCCGGCCGGGCAAACGACGACCACCATTTCTTCAAATCGTCCGTCCCCAGCTGCTGGAGATCTGCAACGCTGCCCTCCGCTGGGCGGGCATACGGATGCGATCCGAACAGCGCCTGTCGGAAGTACTTATTGGCCAGATACTCCGGCTGCTGCTGGCGGACAGCAAGTTCAGTCATCCGCTGCTGCATCAGCTTGGAAAACTCAGCCGGGTCAAATGCCGGTTCCAAAACCGTCTCGCTCAGCAGGGACATTCCGCGTTCCAGATGCTCCGAAAGGCAGTTCATGCTGACGGTTGCCGTGTCCATTTCTGCCTGTCCTGTCAGCGTAATGCCGTATTGTTCCAAATCTGCTGCCAATTGTCCCTCCGTGCGGCGGGCTGTCCCCCGCGTCAGCATCGCCAGCGTCATGGAAGCCGTACCCGGCTTGTCATCTGTCCAAGCGCCGCTGGTCAGTCCCAGCATAACCGAAACAAAAGGAACCTCATGATTGGGGATAACCCGAATCTCAAGACCGTTGGAAAGCCGTGCCCGCTGGCAGGAAATATCAAATGCGGCGGCCGTTTTGACAACAAGCGGCGGCGTGGCCGGAAAGGATGCCGGACGCTGCAGTCCGGGCCGTCCGGGTGCCGGCGCTGTCAATTCCGGCTCTGCGGTAACGGCAGCTGTTTCATCGTCTTTGCTGGCTCGCTCCATTCCCTGATTCTGCCGGATGATAAACCGCACCCCGCGCTGCGGCGTCAGATACTGTTGTGCTGCCCGCTGAATGTCTTCCTTTGTTACCGACCGTATCTCGGCCATCAGGGTGTTAATCCGGCTGGTGTCGCCGATGGTAACCGCTGCCCGACCGAGCATTGCAGCCTTGCTTTCCACCTCCAGATTGGACGTCACCAGCTCTTTGAGAAGCTGGTTGCGGGCCTTTTCAAGCTCTGCATCGCTGATGCTGCCGGTTCGAACCAGCTCGATTTGCTTGTCCAGAGCATCCAGCAGGCCGTCATAATCCTGTGAATCCGGCTTCAGGGTGGCTTCAGCGGCAAACAATCCGTCCTGCTGGAGATTGTAAGTCCACGTATTGGCCTCCACTGCCGCCTGTGTTTCGGCTACCAGCGTGCGGTAAAGCCGGCTGCTGAAGCCCGTGCCCAGTATCTGCGAGAGAAAATCCAGCACCGTTTCATCGCGGCTGCCGGCCGGCACCGTCCGCCAGACCATCATGACCTGTCCGGCAGGGGCGTTTTCATCGTCAATAACCACCGTCTTGGCTTCCGGCTGCGGCTCCTGCACCGCCACCTGCGGCGGAGTCTGACCGGGGGCAATCCACCCGAAATAGCGCTGGGCCAGCTCTTGGGCATCCTGATGGCGGATAGCGCCGGTAATAATCAGTGTAGCGTTATTGGGTACATAATAGGTCATCCAGAACCGGCGAAGGTCTGCCACACTGGTTGCCCGAAGGTGTGCCAGATTGCCGATGGGTGTCCACCGATACGGATGCACGCTGAACACCGAAGCGACAATTTTCTTAAACACATTGCCGTACGGCTGATTTTGGCGCATCCGAAGCTCTTCCTCGACGACTTTCCGCTCGGTGTCAAAGGCGTTCTGGTCGATTTTCAGAAAACTCATCCGCTCTGCTTCCAGCCACAAAGCCAGCTCAATCTGGTCGGCCGGCAGCGTTTCAAAATAAACGGTCTGGTCGTAGCTTGTATAGGCGTTGCACACGCCGCCTGCCCTGCGAATCAGTTCGAAATGGTCTTTTTCGCTGACCCGGTCAGTGCCTTTGAACATCATATGCTCAAACATATGGGCATACCCCTGCCGGTCGGGTCTTTCATCTTTCGAACCCACCTTGTACCAAACCTGAACCGATACAATCGGACACGAAAAATCCTCTAAGGTAATGACAGTCAGTCCGTTGTCCAGTGTAATTTGCCGATAGTCAAATAGGCCTCCGTTCTGCTCCGGTGCCGGTGCGGCAGTCCTGTTGGCCATCCCCCAGCAAATGCCTGCGGTTAAGGCGGCCAGCAGCATACAAAATACAGAAGTTCGCTTCATAATAAATCTCCAAAACAGTGGTTGATATTGGTATGGCACTTATAGTCGAAATGGACGCGGCTGGTCAAATAAAAAAAGTTGAACAGCAGCCGCTTGTAGGATACCATAACGGCCGTTAATGCCGTTAATAGGGTATGAAAAGTGACTGGCAATCGATAGAAAAGAGCCGTCTTTGGTAAATTCTGCCTCACAAACAGCTGACCAGACATCTGCTGCTGTTCAGCAGCCGGCCCTTGATGCCGGACTGCGAAACGCCTACCAATGGCTGGCCGTGCTTACGATGCTTCTGGACCATCTGGGGTATCTATACGACATAGCAGCCCTCCGCTATGTCGGCCGGCTTTCCATGCCGGCTTATGCGCTTCTTTTTGCCGAGACGATGAGAACCGGCCATGTGCGTCTCCATCGCCTGCTGATTCTGGCAATTGTCAGCCAGCCGCCGGTGATGTACATCTTTGAAGACCCCAAGCTTAATATTATCTTCGGTTTTGCCATCTTTGCCTTTGCGGCATCGGCCGCACAGCAGCGCCGCTGGTTTGCAGCGGCGGCAGGGCTGGCAATGATGTTTATTCCTGTGGCCTACGGCTGGTATCTGTATGTGTCGCTGGCGGTCTTTTACTGGATCGGCCAACCGTGGGCCCAGCGCGGTCTTTTTGCCGCCGCCACAGCCGGCTATGTCGTCTTTACGCATACCCATCCCCGGCAGCTTCTGGCCGCTTTGGTGCCTTTCATCCGCCATATTCGCACCCCGCGTCTTAACAAATATGTTTACCGCTATTTTTACCCCGGCCATCTTTATGTTTTGTCTGTCTTGAATTACTTTATTATCGGCTCCCTGACAACTCCCTTTATCAACCTGCGCTATTCCAGCGAAGTCTTCCGCTGCCAGCAGTTTATCCGCTGGCTTCTGCATATCGTATCCGGCCAATAGCAGGGCGGCTTTATTCGTTCGGAAGCCCCAAAGGCCTCTGGGCACGGGCCTGCCAGTCATAGCCCCCGCCGTCCGACGGGGCTGCATACACCCAGCAGACCGGCTGGGCATCCCGGACAAATCCAGCGTCTTTCAAATCCGTATCTGTCGAAAAAACGGCTTGCCCCGAATCTGTCCGCACATACCGATACAGCCCAACAGCCATCGGATTGGACTGCATAGCCGCCGGATTGTCCGCCGGTGCATAGAAAAGAATATTGCCGCCGGAAGATGCCGAAGTGCTCCATTGGGCGGCTCCCTTTTCCTGCACGGCATAAACGGCTGCCGCCGCCGGGGGTCTGCGGCTGGGCGGATAGGCGTAAAAGGCAACCCGCACGACCTGATGTGTCCGGCCGGCTTGACGGACCTGCTGGGCAAACAGATAGGCGGCATGGCCGCTGCCGTCGTCCAGCTGGTAAACCGCTTCCGGCAGTAGCAGACGCTCATCGGTCAAGTCCAGCCCGTACATTATTTGGTTGTAGTCATAGCGGGGCGTGGCGGCTCTGTCATCTGCCGAAAAGGTAAAGCTGTAGGTGCCTTCAAAGTAGATCATGCTGCCTTTGGCAAAATACGGGTGCTGCTTGGGATTGTAAAAAGAATAGCGGTCGTGGGTGATGATTTTGCGGGCGTATCCCCACGGGCCGACCGGCGTATCCGCTTCGGCATACCAGACCTCGCCCAGATACGAATGGTCTCCGCCGGCCTGATTGCAGATCAGAATCCATTTGTTCCGGCAGGGATTCCAGCAGACATGCCCCCCGTGCGGGACGACCGGCTTGCCGCTTTCGATGTCATACAGCCGCAGCGACTGGTGCTCTTTTTCAAGGGCTTCCTGTGCGGCCTGTCGGGAAGCAAACCGGCCGGCCAGCTGCCCGAACGCAATCCAGCGGCTCGGCAGACCGGCTTCCTGCCCCAGTGCCGTGAAGACTTCATAGCTGTCGGGATTGATGGCGGCTTCCCATTCCGGGCGCAGACGCAGGCGAATCGATGCGGGAAACTGGATGGTACAGTACCACCAGAAGCCTGCATCGGTTTCAACAGCGGCCGCGTGCCCGCTGGTTGAATACGGAAAGGGCGATTGGGCTTCCTGCAAGATGGGTTCAAAGCAGACCGTCTGGTCATTAAAAACCCCCAGACCGTGCAGCGTGATTTCGGCCAAATCTTTATGAAGCCCGAACCGACACAGCATCCGCTGGCCTCCGCCGGCGGTGCGGGCGGTCATGACCCCGTCAATCCAGACCATTCCCGGCTGCGGCAGGGGGAACATCTTTTTACTGAAGCCGTCGTTGTCGATAAAGTAGTTCAGATTGATTCCCTTATCCGGGTCGTCGGCATTCGGACCGGCGATGATGCTCGTAGCGCCGGCGGTTGCAAAGTGGCCTAAGGCATAGCCGATGCGGGCGGTATCGCCCCAAAACCAGTACAGCTTGTTCTGATAGATGCAGTTGTTTGCCGAATCCTGCCCGCAGACCTGACTGTTCAGCAGCGGCTGGCGGATGGGCACATCACGCCCGGCCAGCACGCTGTCGCGGTAAATGCCCTGTCCGGTAATCCGGTACAGACGCTGGGCGATATTAAGCCGCTTGATCCGCAGCAGTTCTGCTGCGGCCGGTTCGGTCTTCAGGACAGCCCCGCGCATTCCGAATCCGTCTGCCGGAAATTCATAGCCCGGGCTGGAAACAAAAAAGAAGACCTTTTGATGCATCAGCCCCGGTTCGTCAAACACGGCAATGCCGCCGCTGTCGGTATAGAGCCGGATGCGGCTGGTGGTTTCGAGCTGAACCATCGGCACGCCCCGGCCGGTCTGCTCATCGACAACCTGAATCACAAACGGACTGCCCCCACGGCAGGGATAAGCCGCCAGTCCAATACCCCAGAGGATTGACCATACCATTCTGCTGACGTCCATCTATTGTCTCCCCAATGTCCAAACCCAACCTGTTCTGCTAAAACGCATCTTTGAGCTTGCGCAAGCGCGCAAATGCCTGCCAATCCGCAGCACGCAGAAACGGATTGAGCCGTTTTTCTTCACCCAGCAGCGACGGTACGGCGGGCAGATTCTGCCGCCTTAAACGGCAGACGGCTGCCAGCTTCTGCCGCAGCTGCCGATTGTCCGGCTCGACCGTCAGCGCAAAGCGGATGTTTTCTTCCGTGTATGCGTGGCCCGGATATACCAGCGTTTCATCCGGCAGGGCTTTGAGTTTCTGTAGCGACTGAAACATCGTCTCCATGTCCGTTTCGAGCACCCGCCCGCAGCCGCAGATAAACAGCGTATCGCCCGTAAACAGCAGCAGCCCGGCTTCTGTCGTTATCAGATAACAGAGGCCTGCGGTGGTATGCCCCGGCGTCTCTATGCATCGAACCGTCAGCCGGCCCAGCTGAAACACATCGCCGTCTGCAGCGGGCCTGTCGAGGCAGGGAATGTGTTCCCGCCCCGGCCCGATGACCAGACAGCCGGTCTGCTTTTTGAGACAGGCGATGCCGCCGGTATGGTCGCTGTGGTGGTGGGTGGCCAGCACAGCCGTCAGTTGCCGCCGGCGGCTGTGTGCCAAAACCGCTTGGGCATCGGACGGGTCAACGGCGGCGGCCGTGTCCTGACCGCAGTCCAGCAGGTAGATGTAATTATCCCCCGCTTCCATCACGGTGACGGGTTCTTGCGGATTCATTGCACTGCAATTGCTCCCGACGGTGTCTGCTTTTTCAAAAGAGCGGGGCCGGTTTCCGCTCATATCCTTTCTGCAGAAGTATACAGCAATTTTGGCGTACTTTAAACTGCTAAAATCTTTGCACTTGGCTTCAACAGCCGCTATAATAATTTCCAGCAGCGCTGAACAAAACGGTTCGTAACGCTCTTTGGCTCATATCAGGAAAGGAGTTAGGCAATGAGTTCAACGGTTCCGGGAATTTGCTGTGCCAACTGCATTTATTATGAGAAAACGGAGGAAAACCACGGCGAATGTCATCGCTACGCGCCGCATCCCAATTCCGCCCAGTATGTTCCCAAAGCCGATTCGGTAGGCCAAATCAAATACGATATCCACTGGCCCAAGGTCTATGACAATAACTGGTGCGGGCAATTCGGCTCGCGCAAAAAAGGCGAGCCTGCAATGCCTGCCGAATAACAACACCGTTAAGCCCCGGCGGTCTGTGCAGATGCCTGCCGGGTTTGCAGGAGCAGCGAATCAATGGACAAACCCATGGTCGGCATTATCGGCGGCACAGGACTGGGCGATGTCTTGGCCGCACGCATCCGGAATCCTGTTTTCAAGGAGCTGGATACGCCGTTCGGCAGCCCCAGCGGGCCTGTCCTTGTCGGCACATTCGGACACAATCAGATTGCCTTTCTGCCGCGCCACGGCAAAGGGCATCGCTTTCATCCCAGCGTCGTGCCCTATGCGGCCAACATCTTTGCCCTCAAGTCGCTGGGCGTAACGGCTCTGATAGCCAGCGGCGCCGTCGGCTCGCTGCGTCAGGAAATCGCCCCCGGCCATCTGGTTCTGCCTGACCAGTTCATCGACAAGACATTCCGCCGGCAGAACACCTTTTTTGACAGCATCGGGGCTGTCCATGTGGAGTTCGACCAGCCCTGCTGCCGGCGGCTTCGGGAAAAGATTATGCTGGCGGCCGCTCATATCGGTTCCGTCACCCACGCCGACGGCACCTATGTCTGCATGGAAGGGCCGCAATTTTCAACGCGGGCTGAATCGCTGATGCACCGTGCTTGGGGCGGCGACCTGATTGGAATGACCGCCTTGCCTGAAGCCAAGCTGGCACGAGAGGCACAAATGTGCTATGCGCTGGTGGCACTGGTCAGCGATTATGACTGCTGGCGGCCGCACCAGCCCGATCAGGACAAGCCCGGTTTGCTGGCCGAGATTATTGCCAACCTCAACCGTGCCGCCGACAATGCCGCTGCGCTGATTGAAAAAACGCTGGAGGTGAATTCCGGCCTCTGCGACCAGTCCTGCCCGTGCCGCAAGTCGCTTCAGTCGGCTGTCTGGACCAATCCCGACGCTGTCAATCCGGCCGCTCGAAAACTCTTGAATCCCTTGTTCGAATAAACCCCTGCATCCTTGCGGCAAGGTCTGTCAAACGAAAACCTCTGCTTGATATTGTCTATCCAAACTGTCCAGATGGTCCCAATTCTGCATGCACTATCTTGCTATCTTCAAAAATCTGTAAAAATCTTAAATCCCTTATATGCAAGCAGTTATCGAAATTGTACCCCCTTGCAGACGGCCCATTTTCG
>Ga0116166_1002766_pt1 | contig 14136 bp, 11 predicted proteins | sample AD_JPNMR2_MetaG_FD_89884 | JGI IMG/M metagenome (GOLD analysis project Ga0116166, IMG submission 89884) | Active sludge microbial communities of municipal wastewater-treating anaerobic digesters from Japan - AD_JPNMR2_MetaG | ecosystem: Engineered > Bioreactor > Anaerobic > Digestate | place...
CTCTTTCATTGTTTCAAAGAAGGATAAAAGAATTTGTTCATCTTTGGTTAAAAGCTCCATAAATATATGGGAAAAGAAAGCATAACCTACGCTAACCGCATATTTTTCATTTATTAATGAATTAATTGTGGGCGCTCCTCTTCTTAAAGAGTTCTCATCTATTATATCGTCGTGAACCAGGGAGGCTACATGAAGGAGTTCTATAAGGGTACAAATATCTATTCTTTTCTTTTTGTTTTTAATGTTACCAGAAAGAATTAATAATTTTGAACGAAGCTTCTTTCCATTTTTTAGAAACATTAATAATTTGGAGTCAATGGAAAAATCTTTACATATTTTTTCACCCTCTTTTAAAATCTTTTTCTCTATTTCTTCTAATTCTTTTAAAGAGTTATTTTTATTCATTTATTTATATATAAGTATAAGAGAATGTAATCTATTTCTCAATTAGTGGTATAATTTATATATATGAAGATAAGTTTATTTGATACAACAGAAAAATTTAAAAGGAAATATCTTCCTTTAGTCCAAAAAATAAATACATTAGAGGAAGATATAAGCAGTCTCAGCGACGATGAGCTTCGCTCAAAAACTGATGAATTTAGGAATAGATTTGATAGAGGTGAAAGCTTGGAAGAGCTTTTACCAGAAGCTTTTTCAGTTGTAAGAGAAGCATCAAAAAGGACCTTAGGGTTAAGACACTTCGATGTTCAACTTTTTGGTGGTATTGCGCTATTTTTAGGTAAAATTGCAGAAATGAAAACTGGTGAAGGTAAAACTCTCGTCGCTACTCTTCCAGCATATCTTGAAGCAATCTCTAACAATACTACTCATATAGTTACAGTAAATGAATATTTAGTTAAACGTGATGCTGAATGGATGGGTTCTATTTACAAGTTCTTGGGTTTAACTGTTTCATATGTTTTACACGATATGGATTTTCCCGAGAGAAAGAAAGCATACAATTCAGATGTGATGTATTGTACAAATAGTGAAGTCGGTTTTGATTATTTAAGAGACAATATGGCTCACTCTCGTGATTATTGTGTTCAAAAGGAATTGAACTATGCAATTGTTGATGAGGTTGATTCAATATTAATTGATGAAGCAAGAACCCCTTTAATAATTTCAGGTCCAGCAGAAAGAGCAACTGATCTTTATTATAAAGCCGATAAAGCTGTTAGGGGCTTAATTCTAAATGAAGATTTTACAGTTGATGAAAAGACTAAATCAGTAACAATTCTTGAACCAGGCATCCATAAATTAGAAGCAATTCTTTCAATACCCAATCTCTATGCAAGCGAAAATGTTGATATATTAAGGCATTTGAATCAAGCACTCCGTGCAAGACACTGCTTTAAAAATGAAGTGGATTATATAGCTAAAGATGGTGAAATAGTTATAGTTGATGAGTTTACCGGTAGACTCCTTTTTGGAAGAAGATATTCAGATGGTCTTCATCAGGCAATTGAAGCTAAAGAAGGCTTAAGAGTAAAAGAAGAGAACCAAACTTTAGCTACTATTACATTTCAGAATTTCTTTAGAATGTATAAAAAAATTGCCGGTATGACTGGAACCGCAAAGACTGAAGAAAATGAATTTAGAGAGATCTATGGCTTGGAAGTCATTGTGATACCAACAAATAAGCCGGTTATCAGGAAAGATTTTCCGGATATTGTCTACAAAACGGAAAATGTTAAGTTCAGAAAAATTGTAGACGATATAGTTGATTCACATAAAAGAGGTCAGCCAGTATTAGTCGGAACAAGGTCAATTGAAAAATCTGAAAGAATCTCAAAAATGCTTAAAAAAGAGGGAATACCTCATGAAGTTTTAAATGCAAAGTATCATGAAAGAGAAGCTGAAATAATAAAAAAAGCAGGAGAGAGAGGAGCTGTAACCATAGCAACAAATATGGCAGGTAGAGGAGTAGATATTGTTTTGGGTAATTCTGTAACAGACCTTGGTGGGCTATATGTTATTGGCACTGAAAGACATGAATCAAGAAGAATTGATAATCAGCTTAGAGGAAGATCAGGGAGGCAAGGAGATCCTGGACAATCAAGATTTTACTTATCATTGGATGATGAGTTATTAAGAATTTTTGGTGGTGAAAGAATCGGGAGAATTTTTGAATCTTTAAGTATTGACGAGAATATGCCTCTTGAAAGTAGTTTATTAACAAGAGCTATAGAAAATGCTCAAAAGAGAGTAGAAAACTATAATTTTGATATAAGGAAGACATTGCTTGAATACGATAATGTCTTAAATAAGCAAAGAGAGATTATTTACAATGAGAGAAATAAAGTTCTTGATAGCACCGACATAAAAGATCATATAATGGATATGCTGATGGAAGTATCTTCAGGAATTGCCCATAGAGGGCTAAACTCCGAAAATAGGTTTGAAGTTAATTTAGATGAAGTAAATAAAGGCATATATGAAATAACTGGGCTTAATATACCTTTTAAAGATCAAAATGAAGTAGGTTTTAAAGAACTTGATAAAGTAATATTTGAAAAGCTTAAATCAGCTTACGAAGAAAAAGAAAGCTCAATTGGTCCAGAAAATATGAGAGAGATAGAAAGGCATATTCTCCTTTATATTGTTGATAGTAAATGGAAAGACCATCTCTATAACATGGATCATCTTAAAGAAGGCATTGGACTGCGTGGTTATGGGCAGCAGGATCCTCTTGTGCAATATCAGATAGAAGGTTTTCAAATGTTTGAAGACATGCTTGCTTCTATTAAAGAAGAGACTATTAGCTTACTTTTTAAAGTTAGGATTCAAAAAGATGAATCAAGTTCTACTAATACAGGGAAGAAAGTTAATTCAAATAATAAAAGTAGCGGTAACAATAAACCGAAACTTGAAATTAATAAATCTGTAACTGCACCAAATGTAAGTGATAATGTAAAGAAAAAAATTGGTAGAAACGATCCTTGCCCCTGTGGCAGTGGAAAGAAGTATAAAAAATGTTGTGGAAAGGGGCTATAGTTAAAATATGGAAGAATTTAAGGATTTTAGAGATATTTTAATTTCTTTTAAAGAGAGATTTTATAAAATTAAGGAGTTTCTTTGAAAAAAGTAATTTTTTCAAAGATTTAACGAACTTAGAGAATAAAATTACCAACTCTTCCTTCTGGGAAGATGGAGAAAAGGATAACAAGTTAATTCTCAAAGAACTTGAAAATAAGAGAAGGATTAAATCATCTTTTGTTCAATTGGAAAGCTCAATTTTAGAGCTTGAAGCACATATCGAACTTATTGTAGAGTTTCCGGATGAATCATCTTTAAAAAAAGACACTGAAAAGCTTATTGCCAGTATTAATAGAGATTTAAAAGATTTCGAAATAAAAGCTTTCCTATGTGATAAATATGATAGTTGTTCCTGTTATATTATGATTTCAAGTGGCGCTGGTGGAATAGATGCCTCTGATTGGGCAGAAATGCTTCTCAAGATGTATATTAATTACTGCGAGAAGAAAGGCTTTAAAGTTAATATTTTAAGCGAATCATTTGGCTCAACCGCAGGAATTAAGAGCGCAACTGTCCAGGTTTTAGGTGATTACGCATATGGTTTCTTAAAAAGCGAGAAAGGTGTTCATAGGCTTGTAAGAATTTCTCCATTCGATGCAAAAAGGAGGAGACATACTTCTTTTGCCCTTGTAGATGTTTTACCAATTATACCCGATATAAAACTCGAGATTTCTCCCACTGAGCTAAGAATAGATACTTTTAATGCTAGTGGTCATGGTGGGCAAAATGTTCAAAAAAATGATACTGCAGTTAGGGTGGTTCATATTCCAACAGGTATTACAGCAGTGTGCCAATCCGAAAGATCGCAATTTGCAAATAAAGAAGAAGCCTTAAGGATTTTATATACAAAACTCAGCACTAAGATGGAAGAAGAAAAAGTAAAAGAAATTAAAGAATTAAAATTAAATGATGTTTCAGCAGAATGGGGGAACCAGATAAGATCATATGTTCTTGAACCTTATACTCTTGTTAAAGACTCAAGAACTGGTTATGAATCAGGAGATGTGTGGGGAGTGCTTTCTGGAGATATAGACGACCTTATATGGAGCTTTATTGTAGAAAAGAATAGCTGCTCTAACTAATTTGCTAAATTGATTCTTTTGCAAAAATATTATAAAAAAACATTATAATTTACAAAATTGATTATTTTTTATTTACTTCTAATTTAATAAAACTAAATTTGTTAAAATAGTAAAACATATTATTTATTTTTAGAAATTATTAAAATTTGTTTAATTTTTTATGTTAATAGAAAAATTGTAATTATATTCTTAAAGAGGTGTTAAAAAAGTGTTTAAAAAAGTTGAATTAGATAAGAAATGGCCTGAAATAGAAGAAGAAATTTTAAAGTTTTGGAAAGAAGAAAAAATTTTTGAAAAGTCAGTTGAGCAGAGGAAGGATTCCGACAGATTTATCTTTTATGAAGGACCACCAACCGCTAATGGTAAACCTGGTATTCATCATGTATTGGCAAGAATTTTTAAGGATGTAATATGTCGATTTAAAACAATTGAAGGTTATTATGTTCCACGTATTGCTGGCTGGGATACTCACGGTCTTCCTGTTGAATTAGAGGTTGAGAAAAATTTAGGTATTAATGGAAAGAAAGAAATCGAAAAATATGGAATACAAAAATTTGTAGAAGAGTGTAAAAAAAGCGTTTTTCAATATAAAAAAGAATGGGATGAACTCACAGAAAGAATTGGCTATTGGGTTTCCTTAGATCGTCCTTATATGACTTGTGCTAATGATTATATAGAATCTCTATGGTGGGCACTTTCCGAGATACATAAAAAAGGTTTACTATTTAAAGATTATAAAATAGTTCCATATTGCCCAAGATGTGAAACAACTTTAAGTTCCCACGAAGTTGCTCAGGGTTATCAGGAGAATACTCCTGATCCATCTGTTTTTGTGAAATTCCCACTTCTTGATGAGGATAATACCTATTTTATAGTCTGGACAACCACTCCATGGACTTTAACAGCTAATGTTGCTTTAGCTGTTAATGCGAATGCTGATTATGTTAAGGTTGATTATAAAGGAGAGAAATATATTCTTGCAAAGAATAGGTTGAATGATGTGCTGGGAGATGAAAGCTTCACAATTCTCGAAACTTTTAAAGGCTCATCATTGGTTGGTAAAAAGTACGCTCCTCCATTTAATTTCTTTAGTGTAACCGACAATGCTTATTTTGTTATTGAAGCTCCATTTGTAGGTTTAGAAGAAGGGAGTGGCATAGTTCACATTGCTCCTGCTTTTGGGGCAGAAGATATGGAAGTTAGTAAGACTAACAATTTGCCAATTTTAATTTCTATAAATACTGATGGAACATTCAAAGATTTTGTAACTCCATTTAAGGGATTATTTATTAAAGATGCAGATAAGCTTATAATTGAAAACTTGAAAAATACAGGACTTCTCCTTAAGTCGGGAACTATAAAGCATACTTACCCTTTTTGCTGGAGATGCAATACCCCTCTCATTTATATGGCAAAAAACTCATGGTTTATAAAAGTAAGTTCGATAAGAGAAGAGCTTATGGCAAATAATGAATTAATTAACTGGATACCAGAACATATAAAATATGGTAGATTTGGTAGTTGGCTTTCAGAAACAAAGGATTGGGCAATAAGTAGGGAAAGGTATTGGGGAACTCCACTGAATGTCTGGACATGTAATTCTTGTGGTGAGATGGAAGTAATAGAAAGCATTGCAGAACTTAAAAAAAGAGCAGTTAAAGATTTCGAATATGTTGAACTTCATAGACCATACATTGATGAAATAGAGCTAACATGCACTAAATGTGGAAGTGTAATGAAGAGAGAAAAAGAAGTTCTTGATTGTTGGTTCGATTCAGGATCGATGCCCTTTGCTCAATTTCATTATCCTTTCTCTAATACGGAGGAGTTTTTAAAGAGTTTTCCAGCTGATTTTATATCAGAAGGAATTGACCATACACGTGGTTGGTTTTATGTACTTTTAGTTGTGAATACGATTCTTTTTGGAAAACCAGCTTTTAAGAATGCACTTTCCCTGGAGCTTATTCTGGACGAAAAAGGCGAAAAAATGTCTAAAAGTAGGGGTAACGTAGTAGATCCTTCAACAGTAATTAATACTTATGGAGTTGATTCTCTAAGATGGTCTTTTTATTTTTCTTCAACACCTTATGTTCCAAGAAGATTCAATATGAATGTAATTTCAGATGCTTTGAGGAACTTCATTATCCCACTTCTTAATTCCACTTCTTTTTTTGTTATGTATGCGAATATTGATAATTATGAACCAGTGTTTCAATTTAAACCTTCTTCAACTCTTGATAGGTGGATAATTTCTAAAATTAATTCTCTAACCTTAAATGTAAAAAAATATCTTGATATGTATTATGTGACGGAAGCTTCTAAAGAAATAATGAAATTTATCGATGACCTGACTAATTGGTATATAAGGAGATCGAGAAGAAGATTCTGGAAGAGCGAAAATGATTCTACAAAGTTAGAAGCTTATAATACACTTTTCTTAATACTTTACAATTTAAGTATAATAATAGCTCCCTTTACCCCATTTGTAGCAGAATACATTTATTCAATTCTAAAAAGCGGCTTTAAAGAAGAACTTCCAGAAAGCGTTCATTTACTCGATTACCCAGAAGTAAAAATGGATTTAATTGACACTGAACTTGAAAAAAAGATGAATCTAACAAGAGATGTGGTAACAGCTGGATTGCGAGCAAGGAAGACTTCTAAAGTAAAGGTAAGGTTTCCTTTAAATACTGTTTATATTTTTAAAAAGGATGAAATTGATTTAGATAGCGAATTTATCGCGCTAATAACGGAAGAATTAAATGTTAAGAATATTGAAATTATCTCTGATTTAAAAGGCTATGCAACTTTAAATATTAAGCCAAATCTTACCCAAATTGGAAAGAAGTATGGTAATAAAATCCCCAATATTGTTCAGGCAATAAAAAATTTACCTGATACTTTTAAAATCAAAGAGACCATTGATAAAGAAGGCAGTATTAAACTTAATATAGATGGCGAAGAATTAGATTTTATTAAAGATGATTTTGTTTTTGAGTTAAATGGAAAAAATAATCTAATTCTTTCAGAAGAAGGTTCTTCTATAATTTTACTTGATACTACCCTGAATGATGAGCTTATAGAAGAAGGAATAGCGAGAGAATTTTCTCATTTTGTTCAGAATTTAAGGAAGGAATATGGTTTTGATGTAGTAGATAGAATATATATATATTTGTCGTTTGATACTCCTAAGTTTGATAAACTAATAAAGGATTTTAAGGATTATATTTTAAAAGAAACTCTTACGAAAGACATATTGCCTCTTCAAGGTGTGAATAACGATAAAGTAAAAGAGGAAGTTTTTGATTTTAATTATGGGAAAATAAGGATTGCTTTAGAAAAAGTATAATATTAAACCAAGCTTGATATCCAGTTTTTGCTTTTGACCAATCTATAGGATAGATATAAATTTATAAGGTTTGAAAGAGCTATTGAAATCCATATACCATTCAAACCAATGCTATTTTTAAGTATAAGAATTAATGGAATCTGTATTAGCCATACAGAAATAATAGAGATATAAAAAAGTGGTTTTAGTTTTCCAGTTCCGAGCAGAGGAGCATTATAAATTGAAATTAATGCTGCAATTATCTGTAAAAATGCAAAGAATGGTAAAAGGTTTTTACCCATCATCAATACTTCACTATTTTTACTAAATATATTTAGAAAAAATAGTGGATTTATACTAAAAATAATCGATAGAGAACCAGTTATTATTAAAGCAATTATAACAGAAGTTCTTATTGCAGATAAAGCTCTTTCGTTTTTCCTTGCCCCTACATTTTGTCCAACTATAACTGATGTTGCGAAAGCAAGCCCAGAAATAGGCATCATTGCAAGACTTGCAGTTCTTGTAGCAACTGTATAACTTGCAACGACATTCATGCCAAAAGAAGCAATTATTTTTATTATAATTGAATTGGCAATGCTTGCGAGTATTGCTTGAAAACCTGAAGGTAAACCAATTTTAAAAATTTTCTTCATATAACTTAATTCTGGTTTCAGTAAACTCTTTAAATTTATTTTTATGAGTTTTTTACCACTCGAATAGACCCATAAACCAGATATAAATAGAAATATTTGAGAAATCGCTGTTGCTAATGCCACTCCTATAATACCTAAGGAAAGTTTATTTATAAAAACTATGTTTAAAACAAGATTAACAATTAAACTTGAAAGCATAAGGTACATTGGTGTTACAGCGTCCCCCGCAGCCCTTAAAGCTGTGTTAAAAGTGTATCCTGCATTCATGAGTGGGAGAATAATTAAAATTATAATTCCGTATTTTACACCCAAGGATAATGCTTCACCTTCTGCTCCAAAAAGTAGAAGCAATGGTTTTAGAAAAATAATGCACGGTATTACAATAAAGAAAGTACCAATTAGTTTTAATAAAATTGTTTGAGTTGTCGCTTCATTGGCTTTATCAAAATTACAAGCTCCGTAATGCTGCGAAATTACACTTATAGAACCATTTCCAACTATTGTATTAAATGCTCCAAGATAACCTGAAAGAACTGCAAATATACCTATGGCTGCTTGTGCATTTGGATTACCAATTTTACCAAGAAAATATATATCTGTAATACCCGTAATAGATTGAAAAACCATTGCTATCATGGCAGGCCATGATAATTTTATAATTGCAGAAAGAAGTTTAGATTCTGTTAAAAAATTATTATTCTTGCTATATAAATTCAATCTAAATGTAAACTTAATAAAATCTTATATCTGATCTTTTCTTTCTAAATGGAAGGGAGCATCATCAGTTATTATTTGTCCTTCTTTGTCTAAGAGTTCTCTTAAATCTTTTCCAAGCGAAAAGAGGTGGAGATGGGTTATACCGTCATAATAACGTAAATCGCCTTCTATTTTCTCGTTTATTCTTTTATCAATTTCTTCAGGGCTAAAATTTATAGGATCAGCCTGATTTGAAGCAAAGATAAACCCCCATGTTGTATCAAAAGAAGGAACATATGGCGCAAAAGATCTGGTAATAGGAAATATTTCTTTTATAGTTTTTGCGATAGATGCATGCATTTCGTAAGTAGTTATTCTAAATAATGAAGCCTGTATTGCAAGAGTACCATTAGCTTTTAGTTTGTTTTTACAGAGAGAAAAAAATTCTTTAGAGTAGAGTCTTTTAGAAGGGCTTCCTTCTGTTGGTTCAGTAAGGTCAGTTATTATAACATCAAAAGAGGAATCAGGATAAGATTCAAGTAGCGATCTTGCATCAGTATGTTTTAGTGTTACACGACTATCGAAAAATGAGCCTTTGTGCCATTCAACTAATTTTTCTTTATATATATTTATTGCTTCTTCATCAATATCGCACTTAACAACATTTTCTAAAGCTTTATATTTGAGTATTTCTCTTAAAGTTGATCCTTCTCCACCACCAGCAAGGAAAACATTTTTTACATTATTACTAAGTAGCATTGCAGGATGAACAAGTGCTTCGTGGTAAATATATTCATCTTTAATAGAGGATTGCACATCTCCATCAATTATAAGAGTTTTTCCAAAACAGGGAAATTCTACTATATCTATTGATTGATACTTAGTCTTTATTGATGCATAAATATCAGTAAATCCGTGTAAATGGATTTCAGTTTTTGAAAAATAGTCATGAAACCACATCCATGAATTCTTCTTCTCTTTCATATCTTTCTTTCTCTTCCTTTATATTTATTTTTTTATGTAAGAAAACTTTTTTAGTAGGGTCTTCAAGCCCTCTTTCTATTTCAGTTGCGAAGATATTTTCTGCTTTAAAAGTTTCTGCAATATAGTTACAAGCTTTTAAAGGATCAGTTTTATCTCCACAGGTATATATATCAAGAGCTGCATAACCATATTCTGGCCATGTATGCACCGATATATGTGATTCCGCAATCACAACAACACCGCTCACCCCCTGTGGTGAGAATCGGTGAAACGCAAGCTCTTTTATCTCGGCGTTTGCCAACAAGCTTGCTTTAATTAAAATTTTCTTTACTTCTACTAAATCATTAATAATGTTTGCATCGCAATTAGAAAGCTCAATTATAATATGCTTTCCCTTTGTTAACATTTCACCAACCCCCCTTCTATATAATAATTAAACGAATGATAAGTATATACAAAAAAATTTTTTTGCAATATTTTTAATTTGATTTCAATTTTTTATTTAGTAATTTTTACATTTATTTTTTCAGGATAAATCCTTACATAAAGAGAATCTGGTATATTTTTTATTTTTACACTTAAAATATATTCTCCTGTATCCAATCCATTGAGGTCAAGTTGAGCCTCTAAAGATTTTACGTTTTCTACTATACTACTCCTCCCAGTTATAACTATTTTTACAGTTTCAACATCCAAGGAAGCCTTAAGTCCATCTTTAAGGTTTATAGTTTTTACTAAAACATTATCAAAAGCAACTGTAATTTCTGCCTCAACTGTTATTTCGACTTTTACAGAAATTGGTTCAACCTTTAATCCCTCTGGTAATATAAGATTATTGTTAATAGAAATATTCTCTGATAATCCATCAATATTGATTGGCTCTGTTTCAATTGAGCTAATTTTACTTATTATTTCGCCTTTTCCAGTAATTTTTACTATTTGTGGTGTAATTTTAACTTCTTTAATTGCCAATTTTGGATAACCTTTAAATTTAGGTATAACAGGGACAAATTTTGTAAGATCAGAACTTATAACTGGTACATGAAAGCTCGCAATTCTACTGCTCATTATTAAATCTTCTATTCGTTCATTTGACTTGTTTATTAATTTAATTTCAGAAGACCCATATATATCAGAAGTGGCTCCATCTACATTTATTTCAACTATTGCTTCTTTTACTGAATTAACAATGCTCTCTACGCCTTGGACTGTGACTACTTGAGGAATGATCTCAGGTTTACCAATGATATTTCCATTAGCCACAGATCCATTTATAACACCCCTAATGGAAAACTCTTTAGTTATTATTCTTTCAATTGTGATTTCTATCTCATCAGGGTTAATGGAAATTATTTCTGCTTCTTTAGGAGCTTCTACATTTATTTTTCTTGTAAAAGTACCAGGTCCTATGCCAGAGAGGTCCATTACAATTCTAATATTTTTTTCTACCTGTTCTATTATTCTAACAGGAGCAGCAAATACTACATCTATATAATTACTACTTAAATTAACAGATAGATCCTGAGGAACATTTATCAGTTGTACTTGAATTGATGCAGTTTTATTAATTTTTGCTCCGTAAACAAAATATATATAAAACCATAGTAATATGGATAAAATTAGAGCCAAAATTTTTAAACTCAAATTATTTGATATGGCTTTTTTGATATTCACTCTTTCTTTTCCCTTCTCGCCTTACACATAACAATTAACATTTCTCTTACTTCAGAAGGTGTAAGATTAGTGGTGATTTTTCCAGAAACAGCAAGAGATATTCTTCCGTCCTTTTCGGAGACAATTAAGGAAATTGCATCAGTTTCTTCGGTTATACCGATACCAGCCCTATGTCGGGTTCCAAAGTCTTTTGAAATTATGAGGTTTTGTGTTAGTGGGAGTATAACTCTTGCTCCAACTACTTCATCGTTTTTTACAATAACTGCACCATCATGAAGCAGAGATGGAGGAGTAAAAATAGTAATAAGTAATTCACTTGAAATATGTCCACCTAATTTTATTCCTGTTTCCAGAAAAGGCTCAAGAGAAATTTCTCTTTCAATGACTATTAAAGCTCCAATTTTATTTTTTGATAATGCATCAATACTTTTAACTATTTCTTCAATAGAATTTTGACTCAAAAAAGAAATATCAAATAGGTGAATAGCGCCTCTAAAAATTGTTCTTTTTGTACCAAGTTTTCCCAAAAAGCGTCTTAACTCTGGTTGAAATATGACAACTAATATGACTGGTAAAGAAACAGAAAGAATTGAAATAGTATTTTTTAGAATCCAACTCAGAACAACAAACCTTAAAGATTCACTTAAAAGGTATGCAAGGTTTAATATAATTACAGAGACTATTAAACCGAGAATTAGCTGCATAGCTCTTGTAGAACGAAGAACTAATAAACCATAATATATTATAATACTCACCAAAATTATATCAATTATGTTTGAAAGTAAGCTTAATTGCATAATAAGAATTTAACAATAATTAAACCAAATTGCAAAATTTTTATAAAAATTAAATTAAAAATATTGACAACCTTATAGAGAATGTTAGTATTTATGAAAAGCTTTTTAAGCTATTATTAATTTTTTTAGGAGGTTTTACTTTAAGTGAAGGGTCATGTAAAGTGGTTTAATTCTCAGAAAGGTTGGGGTTTTCTTACAAGGGATGATGGTGGCGGAGATGTGTTTGTCCATTATTCCAAAATTACCATGCAAGGGTTTAAAACTTTAAAACAGGGTGATGAAGTTGAATTTGACCTTGAGGAAGGTGAAAAGGGTTCAATCGCTACAAACGTAAGACAAGCTAATATGGTTTAATGGTTTAATGGTTTAACTTTAATAAAATATATCAGTTTTTTAAAGGTTTAGTTGTAGTTTTTATTTTTGTTTAGGAGGTTTTTGATGAGGATCACAGTAAAAGGAAATACTGGATCTATAATGGATGAATATATTCTTGACTATGCTGAAACCAAAATAGGCAGAATTGAGAAATTTTATAACAACATTCAGGAAGCAGATCTTGTTCTTAGCGAATCAAGAGGAAGAAATGTTGCAGAAGTTACATTAAAAGCAAGTGGTAAAATTATAAGGGCAGAAGCACAAGCTTCTGATATAAGAGCAGCTATAGATAAACTTTCAGATAAGCTTGAAATACAGATGAAAAAGTTTAAAGAGAAACTCAAAGATAGAGCTAGACGTAGCGATCAAGAAAAAATAAAATTTGAGAGTGGTAGCGAAAGTATAATTGAATCAAAGTCTTTAATAATTCGTGAAAAAAGATTTCCCATTTCTCCTTTAACCGACGATGAAGCAATCGAGCAGATGGAACTTCTTGGCCACGACTTCTTTATCTATTATAGGGTTAGCGATAATAAAGAAAATTTAGCAGTTTTATACAGAAGAAAAGATGGTGGATATGGAGTCCTTGTCCCTGAGTTGCGATAAAATATCGTACTCTCCTTCATTTATGAATATTGCAAAAATATCATTCTTGGACTCTTTTATTGCGAATCCAAAATATGCACTGTCATTCCAGAAATACACCAAAATGTCATTTCCGAAATCTACAAAAATGTCATTCCCGAAATCTTTTATCGGGAATCCAGTATTTTTAAATGTATAAAAAATGTATAAAAAATTTAATGATTAACGAAAAAAGTATTAAAAATGAATATAAGCAATTGGCAAAAAGTATATGAAAATGAGTAGCATAATGGATTTTTTATTTAATCGTAAATTCGGTTTATTCAAAATTTCTGATTTTCTTGTTTTTGCACTAATTATAATTTTTTCATTCCTTATCTACAGTAAGGAAGCTCAAAGCATAAAAGCCGAAAGAGCAACTAATAGACTTATCGTTGAAATAAGTGTGCCTAATCTTGACCCAGAAGTAGCGGATCAGATAAATGTATCTGACAGAATTATTGATAAAGATGGGAATAACATTTTCGAAATTACAGAAAAAGTTGAGAAATCTGCCGAACACCCTACCATTGATAAAGATGGCAATATTAAGGTAGCCAAACATCCAAAACTTGTTAGTTTATTTCTCAATTTAAGAACTGTTAATCCTCAAAAATATGAAAATGGAATAAAGTATAATTGGCAAGTTGTAAAAATTGGTGGTTCCCTTATTTGGGAGACAAAATATAGTAGGTTTGTTGGTTTAGTAAGAAATATTTCCGAGGAGGAAAAATAAATTTTTGCTTTTAAATTCATTTGCTTTTTATTATTTTTTTGTATAATAACTTTTATAAATGATTCTAAATGTAGAACCTTATTGAAAGAGGTGGTTTATATATGAAAAAGTTTTCAGTTTTGCTTTTAATCATTGTATTATC
>Ga0116166_1002768_pt1 | contig 14127 bp, 11 predicted proteins | sample AD_JPNMR2_MetaG_FD_89884 | JGI IMG/M metagenome (GOLD analysis project Ga0116166, IMG submission 89884) | Active sludge microbial communities of municipal wastewater-treating anaerobic digesters from Japan - AD_JPNMR2_MetaG | ecosystem: Engineered > Bioreactor > Anaerobic > Digestate | place...
ACGCGGGTCTAGACGAGGAGCCGGAGGACGAGGAGGAGGGCGAGGACGCGTAGGCCGGCGCGGATGGGTGCTGCGGCGCCTTGCCCCAGCCGGGCGAACGGACAGGGAGGGGTCCATGGGTGAGGAGCAGCAGGCGAGCCAGGTTGCAGGAGAGGCGGCGTCGTTGCGGGCGGTGGCATGGCAGCGGTTCTTGAACGGCCCAGGCGACGGCCTTGGCAGGCGCCTGTACGAGCCGGCGCTGAGCCGTGCGGTGCGCTACGACCGGTGCTGCGCGTACTTCTCCAGCACGGTGCTAGCGGCGGCGGCCCGCGGGTTTGGGGCGTTCATCCAGAACCTGCAGGCCAGCGAGCCGGACGTGCCCAAGCCGGCGATCCGCCTGCTGGTGAACGAACAGCTCGACCCGCCCGACCTCAAAGCGCTGCTCACCCGGGGCGACGCGTCGCGCCTGACCCAGAAGCTCCTCCGGCAGTTCAAGACGCCGGAGGACTTGCTGGCGAAAGCGCGGCTGCAGGCGCTGGCGTGGCTGGTGGCGGCCGGGTGGCTGGAAGTGCGCGTCGGCCTCATGCGGAACACGGGGGGCGTGCTGCACGCCAAGTTCGGCGTGGTGACCGACCGCCAGGGCGACTCCATCGCCTTCATGGGGAGCGGCAACGAGACGGGGCAGGCAATCACTCAGAACTACGAGGAACTGGAGGTCCGGGCGAGCTGGGAGGACCCGGGCTTCACGGAGTGGTACCGCGCCCGGTTCGAGGCGCTGTGGCAGGGCAATGACCCGGACGTGGCGGCGGTCCCGCTGCCAGAGGCGGTACGCAAGAAGCTGATCCGGCTGGCGCCCAGCGAGCCGCCGAAAGGGGAACCGAGGCCGGACGTGAAGGCGCTGAAAGCGGCGATGCGGTGGCGTTTCATTGCCGCGGCGCCGTATCTCCCGAACGGCGAGGCCGCGTGCGACGCGACGATGCCCGTGGACTTGTGGCCGCACCAGCGCCGCGTCGTCGAGGACACGGTGCGAGCGTTTCCTGCCGGGCGGCTGTTGTGCGACGAAGTCGGCATGGGCAAGACGATCGAGGCGATCGCCGTCTTGCGCCGTCTGCTGGCTGGGCGCGGGGTGCGCCGCGCCCTGCTTCTGGTGCCTGCCGGCCTGATGGAGCAGTGGCAGAGCGAGCTGCGCGAGAAGGGCGGTCTCCTGGTGCCGCGCTGGAAGAACGGGTTCCTCTACCTCCCGGAAGGGGGAAGCAAGGCGATGGAGGCCGGGCAGGCGCTGCGCCAGTACGATCTGCTGCTGCTCAGCCGCGAGTGGGCACGCCTGAATAACAACCGCGAGCTAGTGTTGACCGCGCCGGAGTGGGATCTCGTGCTGATGGACGAGGCGCATGCGGCCCGGCGGCTCAAGCCCGAAGAGGGAGAGTTCAACTCGGGGAACCTCCTCCTGGAGTTGCTCCGGGACCTGCAACTGCGCCGGCGCACGCACGGCATCCTGTTGCTGAGCGCCACCCCGATGCAGACGCAGCCGTGGGAGCCGTGGGATCTTCTGGCTACCCTTGGGGTGGGCGGCAAGTGGCAGGTGGACTTCGCGGACATTCGCGCCTACTACGAAGGGATCGAGGCGCTGAGGAACAGCACGCTATTGGTCGGACCCAAGGCCAGGGCGATCGCGCGCCTGGTTGTTGGCGACGAGGAGTTTCCGGATCCCCCGCCAGAGGCCCAGGTCCTCCGTGACGATGCTGAAAGCCTGGCCAGTGCACTCGCCTTCAGCCCGGAGCAACCGCGGTGCGCGGAGTGGCTGCAGGCGGGAGCGCCGCTCGGGCGGCGGATGCACCGGAACACGCGCGACACGCTGCATCAGTATCACCGCATGGGACTGCTGCGGGATAAACCGCCCCAGCGCGACGTGCGCGACGTGGTGTTCGACTTTGAAGACGCGAGGGAGCGCGAGTGCTACGAGGCCATCGAGCACTACATCGACAGGCGCTACGAGCAGTTGGAGCAGGAGAAGCCTGGCAAGGGGTTCGTGATGACGATCTACCGGAGGCGGGCGGCCAGCTCGCCCCGGGCGTTCCAGCGCAGCCTCAGGCGCCGGCTCGAGCGGCTCGAAGCCATCATCCAAAATCAGTCGTACCGCCCTTGGCTTGGTTTAGACGAAGAACAGCTAGACATCCGAGACCTGGGCGACACGGACAGCGATGAGGAGATTGACCCGGGCCTTCCACAGACGGCGGATGGCGCCAAAGCGGAGAAGGAAGAGGTAGAGCGTCTCCTGGGGATGTTGGGTAGCCTGGGCAACACAGACAGCAAGTTCGCCAGGTTCCAGTCGGTGCTCGAAGAGGTGACGGGCGACGGGCGCTCCGTGTTGGTGTTCACCGAGTACACCGACACCATGGTCTACTTGCGCGACCAGTTAGCCCCCATTTACAGGTCTACCCTGGGGTGCTTCAGCGGCGAGGGGGGGCAGGTGTGGCAGCACGGAGAGTGGCAGCCCGCCTCGAAGGCAGAGATTGCCCAGCGTCTCGCTGACGGGAAGCTGCGGGTGCTGGTGTGCACCGATGCGGCCAGTGAAGGTCTGAACCTGCAGGCGGCCAGCGCTCTGATCAACTACGATCTTCCGTGGAACCCGAGCAAGGTGGAGCAGCGCATCGGACGCATCGACCGGATCGGCCAGCGGCAGCCCGTGCTGCCCGTGCGGAACCTCTTTCTGGCAGACAGTGTGGACACGGCGGTCTACGGGGCGCTCCGGCTGCGTTGCGGCCTCTTCGAGCGCTTTGTGGGCCACATGCAGCCTGTCCTCGCCCTGGCTCACAAGCGTCTGCGCGAAGGACTTCGCCGGGGCGAACTCGGTGAGTTCATCCGGCAGTTGGAGCAGGAGGAGCAGAAGGCGCGCGAGGACGCTGCCGTGGTCTACGCCTTCCCAACGTCGGAGGCGCACCCGGTTCCCAAGACCGAGTCGCCAGTCACCCGGGAAGACATCGAGGGAGCGCTCGCTGCCCTGAAGGAGGGGGTGGGCAATGTGAAGGCCACGCCGGTCCGCGGTCAGCGCAAGTGGCGGCTCCGCGGCCTCGGTGGCGGGAGCGTGGAGGTGACCATCGACCGCGAGCCGCTCGAGCAAGACGGGCGTGTGCTGCCGCTCACCGCGCTGGACGGGGTAGCACTGCGGTTGTGCGAGCGGCTGCCGCTGACGGGCGATGTGCCACTGGTGCTGGCTGAACACGCGGAGGGGCCGTTCCGGTGCGTGGAGGCCCGGTGGGTAGGAGTCGACCGCACCGTTCCAGTGACGAGTGCGCGGCAGTTGGCCGACTTGCTGGAGGGTTGGACAGGGAAGCCGGCAGAAGAGCAGGCGTTGCAAGCCGCTCGAGACGAGGCGTCACGGTCTGCCAGGGAACGGGTGGAGCAGATGCGGCGGGCTGTGCTGGGTGCAGAGAAAGCGGGGCTGCGGCGCCAGCACGAAGCTGCCCGTCTGCGCCTTCTGCGGGCGCTGGCACGGACGCTGCGGTGCGCCGGGCAGAGAGACCTGAACGACCTCTTCCGCCACCAGATCAGTCAGGAGGACGGGGAGGATGGGCGCTACCACAGGGCGCTCACTTTACTGGGGGGGTTCCCCCAGTGGACTGCCGACCAGATCGCCGATGCTGACGCCTTTGCGGAGGGCCTGACGCCCACGGACCGGCGGAATCAGGTGGCCCTTCCCAGCGTCCTGGATGCCGCCCTCCGGGATCCGCGGTGGCGAGCCGCCTGTGCAGTCGGTCGCCTTCACTAGACCACTTCAGCGCCGGCGTGCGGCGCTGCATGGCTGGCGAGATCCGGCGCCTACGGAGAGCCTGGGTGTTACCTCGTCCTGAGCAGGACGCGCCCGGCGTCGCCCCGGTGGTGCGCACCGAGAACGTGCAGCGCATCGCCGCGAAGGTGGGGAGGGCCGCCCTCACCGCCAACTGAGCAGAAGACCGCCGTGCGCCTGAGCGCCGATCAGCGCCCTGCGTGGTCCACAAGCGCGCCTCCCCGCTGAGAGTTCGGCCCATCTGGAACATCGCATAGCTTGCGTGTCATGAACTCCCCCGCTTTTCGGGGAAGAATCCAGGTACCATGCGGGTTTTTGGCACCTCCGCGCCGTCTCGGAACCGGCGAATCAAGCGGTCACTTCCCGCGCGCCTGCACACGGGCCGGGGTGGAACGGAAACCTGGTGAAGAAGAGCAGGAGGAACTCCGCGAGGGATGCCGAAACGATGGTCAGACGGAGTTCCCGGCGCAACCTACTCCGTTCACCAGGCCCGGGCTTACCCCCCGGGCCTCTCTCTTTCGCCTCCGTTCGCCGTCCGTTGGGGGCCTCCTTCTCCCCGAGAAGGAGGAAGGTGGGGCGGCAAACAGGGCGGCAGTAGGAAAAGCAGTCGGCAAAGAGACGGCGTTGGGGAAGGTGCCGGAGAGGGTGCGACAGGGGGGTGCCGGGAAGCCGCGTGGTACCTACATACTCCGATAAGTGCTATTATGTTGACTTGGCTTCTAAGTGTGACCAATGTGACAAGGCATCCTGCGGGCGCCCGCAGGATGCCTCAGAACGCGCCAGGAGGGCCTACAACGGGCGTTTCCCGGCGCGCCCGTGTCTCAACTCGGACAGGGGTCAGATCGCGCCTCTACGGGCCTCTACGCGCGCCGGGTCCAGCGCAGCACGAACATCTCCCCGTCCTGCCGTTCCCCGGCGCCGTTACGCACGACGATTCGTATCAGGAGGGCAACTTCCTTCTCCTCCTGGGGAGGCGTCCTCTTCTCCAGCCGGGAGAGCCGCCGAGCCAGCGCGCGCGTCTGTGTGTGTGCCATTGAGCGTCTCCTCCAGCCGCTCCACGCGTTCCGCCAGGTCCTCCACCTCAATGGCGGTGCGTATCTGCTCCAGGAGCGCCCGGGCCGCCGACACCTCCACCGCCGGGGTGCCACAGGAGAGGTTCCTCGCGAGGGTCTCGGCGGCCGTCACGGCGGTGGCGGCGAGCCGGTCCAGCGCCTTCCCGAACGCCGCCCGCCGGGCATCCTGGAGGGCGCGCTGGAATGCCGGGGTCTGTCTCCACCGCCACAGGGTGCAGGATGCCACACCGACGGCAGCAGCCGCCGCTTCTGCCGAAGGCGCCTCCAGGAGCGCCAGGACGGCCCGGCGTTGCCGTGCGGTCAGTCCTTCTCCTTCATTCGCCTGCATCATGATGCACCTCCCTTCTCCTCGCGCCGGGGTTGCGCCCGGCGGCCGCACCGGCAGCACCACACTTCGGCGGGAACGTAGCAGTCTACCCACGCGCCACACCGCGAGCAGGTGTAACGCAGCGGCGTATCAGTGGCAGGAGCCGTCGTTCGCGAGGAGGACCGGTTCTCCACGCCTTATCTCCAAGCGCGCCCGCCCGGAACGCAGCAGATCATCGGCGGCCCGCTCCGCCAGGTGGCGGCGCCACACCGACGGACGCAGGTGGAGCATCATGCTCCCCAACGGAATGCCGCGAGGGTGCCGCAGAAGTTCGCGGTGAAGGCATTCGGCCCATGCTTCACGCACCGGCGAGCGCTGCAGCCCAGTTCCCATGGCATCCTCCTTCCTCCTCCTCCAGGGGCGGTTGCGGTTCGCCTGCCGTCCACTCCTCCTCGCTCCCCCGCCAGAGCAGCGGCGCCGGGTATCGGCGGGCAGATAGCACCTCCCGCCGGTCGCATCCTGGCGCGCCGGGGGTTGTGTGACCGACGCTCCCGCATGCCGGACAGCGGAGCGTCTGCTGTTGCAGGAGGGCGAGCAAGCCTGGTTTCTGCTCTCGGAACATCGGGAGGAACTTCAGCACCTCCTCCTTAGGGCCGGTCACCACCAGGTCTCCGTCGCCCAGCCGGATGGAGATGCCCGCCTCCCTCGCCTGCTCCATCACATCCCGCGCCGTCATACTCTACCTCCTCTTCCACCAGAGATGATCATCAGACCCAGAGATGATCATACTTTCAGGGTGATCATCTCTGGGATCTCATGATCATCTCTGCGCAGCGGCAGCCGCCAGTGCCAGCGACCCGCAGCCCCAAAACCGGTCAGGAAGGCCTCAACGCCGACGCGTGCCTTCGCCCGCCGGAGGGTGGGTTCGGCGATTCCGGCCTCCCTCGCCCGAGCCTGGATCGTCTTCGCCTCCACCGGGCCGTCGGCGAGGAAGGCGCGCAAAAACGCCTCCGCGTCGGCCAGTGCGGTTCGCTCCTCGCCGCCCGGCGGCACGGCGAGCAGGGCGTCGGCGGTCAGCGCGGTTTGCCCCAACCACTCCACCCGGACCGGGCCATCGGCGGCGAGCCGGTAGGCCAGGCCTGGTGGCGGGGCGGCCAGGTTGCACTTCGTCACGGCGAGGACGCGCCGCTCCCCTGTGGGGTCCTCGGGGTCCTTACCGACGATCAGGCCGGCGCGGGCCGCCCCCATGATGCCGATGCTGCCGCCGCCCCGGTACAGCGGATTGCCAACAGTAGTTTTGCTGAGGTGACGAACAACGAGCACCGCGGCGTTCGTCTCGGCGGCGAGCGCCGCCAGGGGGGCCAAAACACGGCGAACATCCTGATCGCGGTGGCTATCAACCTGCCCGGGCAGGTACGCCATGAGGGGATCTATGATGACGAGGGCGGCGGAGACGGACGCGATCGCCTGCCGAAGCGCCTCGAGATCCATCAGGGTGGGGGTCTCGAGAACCTCGGCGCCCCCCTCAGTGCGGCGCCTCACCGCCGCGAGGGCGGCGATCTTCGACACGTCGGCCCCCGCCGCGTCGAGCCGGGGCCGGACCGTATCGGAGAGATCATCCTCCGCCGTCAGTATGACGACGCCGGCGGGTTCGCCGCCGCCGGCGCCGTCCGGCATCGACGCGCCCCGCGAAACCCGGGCAGCGAGATCCAAAGTGATGAGGGATTTCCCGAGGCCGGGGTCCCCGTCCAGCAGCGCGAGTTTCCCGCGCGGGAGCCAGCCGGGCCACAGCCACATCACAGCTTCGGGCTGAACGTCCGCGAGCCGGCGTACCACTGCGAGCGGCGCGGGCGCCGCCGCGTCCGGTGGCGCCCAGTCGGGCGTGTCCGCCGCCAACGCCTCCAACGCCTCCCGCGTGCCTCCGGCGGCAAGTTCGTCCAAGTTCATTTGCGCGCCTCCGTTCGCGCCGCCAGCCCAGTGCGGTTCATCGCCTCGTTCCACCCGCGCGGTGCTCCTCTCCCTTCCCCCCTCTGCTGTGGTTGCGGCAGGGCGGGTTCGCGGCGCCGCCGGCGCCCGAACGTCTGGGGAGGAATGAAGAAAGGGAGCAACCGTAGATCGCGGCGAGGCGTTGGGCCAGGGGCAGTGGCCACGGCGCCGCGCCGCGTTCGAGCGCGGCCAGGTACGCCGGGGAGCGCCCGGCGCGCCAGGCGGCGTGGTGCAGGTCCATCCCTGCGGCCTCCCTGGCTGCCCGCGCCGCATTCACCTTCACTTTGCCTCCTGCCCGACTGTCGGGACGAGGCCGCGCCGCTCGGCGCCCTCGCGTAGCAGCATCCGCACCGTGGCGGCGAGGTGTTCGCCCTCCAGGTCGGCGATCCGCGCGAGCATAAGCTTTTGCTCGGCCGTCAGGTACACCGGCACACGCCGGCTTTTGAGCCTCTCGGTCGCTGGCATCGTCTTTGCCCTCCTTCCGTAGGCCCACGAAAGGGGTTTCGTAGGCCTACGATACTATAGTAGCCTGGGGGGGCGCGAGAATACAGGACCGGAAGAGGACCGGAAGGGGACCGGAAGAGGACCGGAAGAGGGCGGTGCCGCCGGACTACGAGGCGGGTCTCGCCCTCGTTTTGAGGTAGGCCAGGAGCTTGGAGTAGCCCTCCGGCCCCGAGAAGCCGGCCTCCGCCTGCCACTTCCGGAACAGGCGGGGGTCGCACCCGAGCTTGTCGGCCAACGTCTCCTGCGTGGGGTTCGGAGCGCAGCAGTTTCTGTACGCCTCTAAGCACGCGTCCAGAAACTCCTGTTCACTGGCGAACAGACGGCTGCCCGGGCGTGATGCGCGGCGCGTAGGGGCTCCGGAAACGGCAACCTGGGGGAATGCGACGGGGTAGTTCTCCGGTGTCTCCTGGAGTGCCTCCCTCAGTGCCTCCATACCCTTGGCTCTCCGCTTCGATGCGTTCTGCTCGAAATCGCGGATCAGCCGGTCCACGTGCTTCAAGCCGAGCACGTCGTCCTGCTCGAAGTCCTGCTCCAAGAGGTAGAAGTTCTGGACCAGGTCGTGCTTCACGAGGTAACCCCGCATCTCTGCCAGGTACTTCCGGAGGGCGGGTTCGTAATCGAGCGTCCAGTACTCGCTCCACAGCATCATGTCATCGCCGTCGGCCACCCACTGGTAGAGGGAAGGTGGCAGATGCTCGGGGAAGGCAGGGCACGGACACTCCTCACCTAGGGCTGTCAGACACTTGCGGCATGCCTCCAACAGGGAGATGTAAACCATGTCGAGGTCCTCGCAGATGATGAGTATGTCAGGACCGGCAGCCGCGTGAAGTAAGTCCTCGATCCGCCGCAGGAACGCGTACGCCAGGATTGCGGCGGCTCCGGCAGTGGCTGAGGGGGGGAACTCGCCACCCGCGTTCCGGGCGACCCCTGCGGGGTCGAAGGTACTCACGTTCGCCTCCCGTCCTTGCGCATCAGCGCCTCGACCGGCGAGTGCTGGCGGTGCTGGTTCGCCATATCGGCCTGCGCCAGCGCCACATACCGGTTCGTCATGGCGAGGTTCTCGTGGCCGAGGAGGCGCTGGAGGGTGAGGGCATCACCACCGGCGCGAAGGAACTCCACGGCGAAGGTGTGACGCAGGGTATGCGGGGAGCAACGGACCGCCTGCAGGCCCGCCGCCTCCCCGAGCCGCCGCATCAGGGTGCGGAGCGCATCCCGGTTCAGCGGGTCTCCCCGTTCGCCGAGGAAGACGGGGTCCTCGGGGTCTCGCTCCTCCTCGCGAAGGTAGTTCCAGAGGGCGCGGAGGGTGTGTTTGGAGAAGTAGACGGCCCGGCGCTTCCTGCCCTTCCCCATGACGACACAGGACCGCTCCTTCAGGTCTAGGTCCTTCATCAGGAGGTTGCAGGCCTCGGACGCCCGGCAGCCGGTGTCGAGGAGGAAGAGGAGGAGCGCTTCGTCTCGCCGGGCATTGCGCGTCCGGCGCGCAGCGGCGAGGAGCGCCTCCACTTGCTGGCGGGTGAACGGCTGAACCTGGTGAGCGCGCACCGACGGCATCCGCATCTGGGCGGGCGCCTCCGGGTCGATCAGGCCTTCCTGCGCGAGGAACTTCAGGAAGCGCCGGGTCTCCAGCGCGTAAACCTGCACCGTCCTCGGCGAGGGGGGCTTCCGGAAGCGCGGGTTGCCCCAACGCCCGTTCGGCTCCTGGTGGCCGGTGGCTAGGTAGAAGATGAAGTCCTTTGCCTCCCGAAGGCCGAAGGAGCGGTGCCCGGCGTGCTGGAGGAACCACACGAGCTTGCTCAGGACGGTGCGCCGCAGCGCCAGCGTGTCCTGGGAGAGGGAAGCGATCTCGCCTTCGATCAGCCAGGCGTGTGCGAGCCGCTCCACTTCCGCAGCCGGGATGCCGCCGTTCGAGGGCGCTTCTGCGGCCCTCCGGCGGCCCCGAATCAACCGATCAGTGCGAGTCGAATCAAGCGGTCTGTTTGGTCCCACAGTGCCCTCCGAATGCCTTTCCGAAGGGCGCCAGTGGTGCCACGAACCCGCGTCGTTCTTAGGTTTTTGCCGCAACCTGGTGGGCGGTGAGGGACTCGAACCCCCGACCTCTTGCGTGTATATCACGGATTCGACGCCGAAGTGCCCAACCCCTCTACTGCCGGGCGTGGATCATCGGTGTCGATTGTCGTTAAGGAATGAGCGGGTAGTTGGGCCGGGGCGTGGTGAGCGCCAAGTAAAATAGTACAAAGATGTGGTAGGTACCCGGTGCAGGGGTGGCGAACATGACCGCATGCAAGACAAGGCGCCTATCATTCGGTTATTGCTCTACTCGCAGAAGCTCGTGGAAGCGGGCCTGAAGCGGGGTGAGCCGTTCCACTTCGAGGAAGGCACCCCGAGCATGTTCGACGAGTTCTTCACCCTCGCCGATGAGCTCGGCGTGTTTGAGGGCATCGCCTCGCTCGAAGACCCACGCAAGCGGGCCTACATCCCGCTGCCGGTAATCGCCGCTACGGTGCTTTGCCGTTTCCTGTATGGGCTAGAGAGCTTCCGCTGCACCGGGAGAGTGCTGCTGCGCAACCACGTGCTACTGCAGCGGCTCGGGGTAGCCCCTGAAGTATTGGAAAAGGGAGGCTACTACCAGTGCCAGCGCGCTGGCGACGGGGGAGACCCGGAAAGCGCGCCTAAGCTCTTTGACGAAGAGAGCATTGCCGATGTGCTGGCGCGGGTGGATGTGGCAGGGCTGAACGCACTGCTCTCGCGGTTCGTGCAGCAGCTACGGAAGCGGCAGCCGCGCTGGTTCAAGCGTGGGTTGTTCATCATGGACAGCAACCACTTCGCGCTGAAGGGGTCACGCCGGCAGTATAAGTGGTGCTGTCTGATGCTGTGGACGCCCTATGGGATGATCCCGGTAGCGGCGGTGTTCTCGGCGACAGAGGGAGAAGGCACGGGAGAGACGAGCGTTGGCCGGCAGCTGCTGGAGCGCGTGTTTGAGACCTACGGCGAGCGGGGGTTTGTCAAGCTACTGTTGATGGATACCGGCTACCAGGATGGAGCGATGCTGCGCTGGCTGTACGACGAGCATGGCGTGGACTGGGTGATGGACCCTTCGGAGGAGCTAATCGCCACAAAGGGGATGCTTGCGGCGATCGACGAGAAGCCGCAGCGGCCCTGGGTGCGGGTGCAGCCGCCGAAGCTGGAGTTGCCGAAAGAGCAGATGCCGGTGCGGCACGTGATGTGGCTGGGAGAGCGGCATAACTTCTACACCTACGGTCGTCCGGTGAACGGCTGCGTAGTGCGCGACACCTATCCGCCAAGCGAGAAGCATCCGCAAGGGCACGTCCGCTACTTCTGCCTGCTTACCAGCCGTATGGATTGGAAAGGGGCACAGATCCACGACACCTCGCGGATGCGCTGGTGCATCGAGGACACGTTCGGATTGATGACCAACTTCTGGGGGTTGGGGCGGTGGGAGATCGGGCGCTTTGAGGTGTATCGGGCCACCATCTTGCTGATGGCGCTCACCTTTGGGCTGTTAGTGGTCTACCAGTGGGAGAAGCAGTTGCGGCTGCCGCTGAAGCGGATCCAGGAGCGGCTGGCGGTGCAGTCGCAGTGGCGAGTGCTGGTGGTGTGCGCGGGAGCAGTGGTGAGCGCCACACCAGCGATGCTCAACTCCTGGATACAGAAGGGATGGCTGCGGGGCGTGCCCGGGTGAGACTGACCGCGATCCCGTGAACACCCGGGAAGCGACGCCTGTCATGGTCAGGTGCCGGGCAGGCGCGCTTGCGCCGGGAGCACGAGGCATAGGTGCGAAAGCGGCCTGCAAGAGCCGCCGCAGATACACTGCCAAAACCACAACCGACACCGATGGGCGTGGATCGCGCCGACGCATCTTCGACACCCTGATATCCTACAGCGATGTGGCAGAGCGTCTGAGGCCACTAATGGCCGAAGCTATCGATGATGGGACCGTCTGGTCGGAACTTGCCCAGGAAGTTCGACCGGAGAGGCGCCTCGATTGGCGCCTGCTGCGAAACCTAAAGGCACTTGACCAGTGGCTCCGACACCAGCAGTTTACGAGGGAGACCAGCCACGCGCTTATCGGGAAGTACGTCTACCTAAACTACCTACACCAGAGGGGCATCTTGTCGCCACGCAAGTTCGCAGAATGGGGTATCGATCATGCTTCCGTTCTGACTCGCGGCGCGACGGTGGCGGGGTTCCGCTCACTTACTCGCAAGCTTGATGAATGGCTGAATGGGTCGGTGTTTCCCTTGCCCACGACCACAGGGCCACCGCTTCAGGATTACCACATTGGGTTCGTCGCAGGGATCTTCCGCGGCGACCAGCTTGTTGCCGAAGACGAATCGGCGCTGCAACTCGCCTTGGACTTCCAGGTGTATGATTTCTCATACATCCCCATCGAGACTCTGTCCGTCGTCTATGAGCAGTTCCTCCACGCCGTAGATGCTGATGAACCACGCTCAAGGGGCCGAGAGCAGGGCGCCTACTACACACCAGTTCCCCTGGTGGATTTCGTGCTCACCGAGTTGGACCAGCGCCTTCCCCTGCAACTAGGCCGACGCGTTCTTGATCCTGCTTGCGGCTCAGGGGCCTTTCTGGTGCAGTGTTACCGTCGCCTAGTCGAGCGGGAGCGGAAGCGACGCTTACCAGGAGCATTATCGCCGGATGACCTACGAAACCTGTTGGTGGAGCATATCTTCGGGGTGGATCGCGACCCCGACGCCTGCCAGATTGCCCGCTTGAGCCTGACTCTGGCTCTTCTAGACAATGTTGAGCTGGATGACCTGGATGGGAATCCTGATTTTAGGTTGCCAGACCTGGGGCGCCACAACGTTATCGCCGGTGACTTCTTCGACACAGAGATACCGTGGCAGACGAAGTGCTCTCATACCACGTTCGATTGGATCGTCGGGAACCCGCCGTGGGTGTCCATTACACCCAGTGATGCCGGCCGCTACGAAACGGGCCAGTGGCCGTGGGGCCACGTTTGGAAGTGGTTGTCGGCTCCAGAGCGCAAGCGTGTGTTCCCCGTCGGCGGCAACCAAGCTGCCGAAGCCTTTGCGTGGAAGGTTACCGAACACCTAAGGGATGATGGTGTCATCGGTCTGGTTCTGCCCGCAATGTCGCTATTCAACGACGCATCCAAGCGCTTCCGGGCGAAGCTGTTCAGCAGTACCCATGTATGGTGTGTCGCCAACTTCGCGAACCTGGCCTATACGCTCTTTGCCGGCCGCTCTCAGGAGCCGGCCGCCGCGTTCTTCTATGGGCTAAGAGCCCATAGCAACATCCCGTCTGAGAACTTGGCAGCCACAGACGATTCCCCGGCCACTTGCGACGATGAGCGGATCGTAGTGTTTTCGCCACTGGTTGCCAACCAGAATGCAAACCGCCCTCACAAAGCTAGCAGCAAGATGCACGTGTGGAACATCGTTGTGAACGCCAACGAGGTCCAGGAGATCCCGACGACGGTAGCGGCAACGGGCAATATGCTTCCCTGGAAACTCGCGATGTGGGGGTCACACCGAGACGGACGGCTGATCGCGAGGTTGCGGCGGCGATTTCCGACGCTGGGGGACGTAGCGAGAGGCCAGAACATTGAGATCCAGCAGGGCTTCCCTCTGCGGGGTGACAATCCGACGGCCGAAGACAGTGAGAGAACTCAGTTCGTGGAAGAGCTTGTGGGCAAACTGCGGGTGCATTTTCCAAGTCTGCGTGGCTCCATGCGGCTGTTCTCGCTGCCCCCTGGCGCACTACGCACGATTGGCCGGAATCAGGCCCATATGCGGCTCCGTAGCGGCATGGCCGGCTTAGCCGTGTCGCGGCCACCTCACGTCATTGTTGATGCCGGCGGCAGGTTCGCTGTGTACTCAGATGAGTTTGTAGCTGTGCAACAGCCGCACGTAGGGATTGCCGGAGATGCAAGCAAGTCCATGTTCCTACGTGCGCTGGCGGCCTACCTCAGTTCCCATTTTGCCACCTACCACCAGTTCTTCGGAACGCCCGAGTGGGGGATTCGGAGCAACCGGATCACCAAGAAGTCGCTGCTTAGGCTGCCCTTGCCATTCGTTGAGGCGCAGGATGATGTCACTCGGGATCTGGCGCGTCTGCAACAAGCTCTCGCCGCATGTGCAGAGCCGCGGACCTCGGACTTCGAGATGGTGTCTCCGTCGGAGCCCAATGCGCGTGAGACCACAGCACTTCAGGACGAACTGAACCGCCAGGTGTACGCGGCACTGCGGTTGTCCGAACGTGAGCAAGTGCTGGTTAGTGAGTTCGTTTCTGTGCGTCTGGGCCTCATCAAGGGCAAGATCAACGCGTGGGTGCTGGACCCGCCGCCTGATTCCGACATGATGGCGTACCTCACTACGCTTCGCGACGAACTTGACAGGTTTGTCTCCGGCAACCCGTCGGTGCGGCACTTCGTCTGCGCCGTCTTCGGAGAACAATCCGCTGTGGTGAGCGTGGCGCTTGAGCAGCAGGGG